>Ga0233425_10004513_pt1 | contig 23238 bp, 26 predicted proteins | sample Watercolumn_Towu_2_FD_181712 | JGI IMG/M metagenome (GOLD analysis project Ga0233425, IMG submission 181712) | Freshwater microbial communities from Lake Towuti, South Sulawesi, Indonesia - Watercolumn_Towuti2014_140_MG | ecosystem: Environmental > Aquatic > Freshwater > Lake | place... | reverse complement strand
AAACCTCATCGGTCAACGAACGCGGCGCCCGGGCGGGATCATCTCGTAATAGGGGGGCGCCATTATCCCGGAATCCCCGGGCGGCATTATCCCGTTACAGACGGGCGCCTTCGTCGGAATCGGCACCATGACCAGCATCGAATGAAGAACGGTCTCGCCCAAAGTCGATCGGATGACGAATAATGACCGAGCCGCCGACGCGGTTCCGCCCGGCCATTCCCCGATGGCCCCAGATTTGCCGATGACCCCGGGATGAACCCGGAAGCGTCGCGTCGCCGTGACGCGCCTTCGAGCGGCGCCGTGAACTCGCGGAAGCGAGCGTCCGTCCCGTGCGGCGCCCTTCAAGGAGCGGTCAAAAGAACTCCGACTCTCCCGCCATATGCGCAATGACGGATTGCGCCGCCTCCTTCTTGGACAAGCGCGTCGCCAGGGCCGAAAGCTTGAGTTTTCGCGTCGCGGCTTCGCCGTCGACCTCCCAATGAGACGGCATCAACTCCACGAGTTCCGTCATGAAATGGGATAACGACGACAATCGCTGCTCGACAATGTCGATCGTCTGGCCCCTGCTCAGAAAAGTGCGGCGTTGCGTGACGCTGACGTGCTCGATGTCGACGACGAGGCAGTGAAGGTCGTCGACCGACTTGGCGAGATCTTGGAGCTCAATCGCCACGCGCGTCAATATGCCAACGATTGGCTGCGAGTCCTGCGCCTCGGTCATGGTTCCATCGACTTCCATATTGGCGTATCCCGGGACGGATTCCGACTTCGCGAACGGCGGCGTTCGCGGCTTGCGCGTAACCCCCACGCGCATTCAAAGGCCGAAACGGCGGTTCTGCTTGGGTTTGTGTGGATGACAAGCCGCTTCACTCGATGAATTCCCCCTGTCAGAATTAGAACAGCTCGAGCGCTCCACTTATGGAGCGATCCGCGAGCGCGCGGAGCGGCCGGCTCTCGATCACAGGCGCGCCGGCGAGCAGAAATTGGCGCGCGCGGCCCGAGACGGGAAAATACTCTATCCGCCGCGCGCGCCGTCCGCCGAGATCCTCGGCGAGGATGCGAACTCCTTCGTTGGCAAGGGAGCGTCTGGCGAAGGCGCCGTTTCTTGCGCCGATGTCGGAGAGGCCGTCCAGCATTCGTGCGCCGCCAAATACTTTGCCTTCAAGCCGTTCGCGGCGGGCGCCCATTTTGAGGAGTCCGTTGACCAGAACCTCCATCAAATGAACGCCATAGCGCTCGCCTTCGCCCATCCGCGCCTCGCCGGCGTCGCCCGGCAACAGGAAATGGTTCATGCCGCCCACGCCGGCGGTGGCGTCTCTCAGGCAGACGGCCACACAGGATCCAAGCACAGTGCTAAGAACCGCGTCGCAATCGCTCACGACCTTGTATTCGCCTTCAATGATATGGATCTTCGTCGCGGGGTGAGGATGCGGCGTCATCATATTCTGCCAACGACAGCTTCGAGCGCTTTCTTCAAAGCCGGAACAGTGAAGGGTTTCGTCAAGTAGTTGTTGACGCCGAGCTTCACGGCATTCTCCAACACCGCGCGTTCCGAGCGCCCGGTCAGAATGATGAAGGGAACCTTGCGTGTCGGCGTGTACTCTCGCACGGCCTTCAGCAGCCCAAGACCATCGAGCTTGGGCATGTTCACGTCGGAAATAATCAAGTGCGCCGGGGTCTTCATCATGAACTGCAGCGCCTGCTCGCCGTCATGGGCCAAGAAGATGTTGCGTACGCCCATCTGCTCCAGGCCGTCTCGAATGAGCATTCGGCTGGTGCTCGTGTCGTCGACGACAAGCACCCTGAGTTGATCCGCTATTGACATCTCGCCCTCGCTTGGTTTGCATTCGTCGTCGTCAGAATGCGCTCGCCTATCTTGCTCAGCGGGAGTTGAAGGCCGACGGCGCCGCGTTCGTAGGCGACCCTCGGCATACCGTAGACAACCGCGGTCGCCTCATCCTGGCCGATCGTCTCCCCGCCGGCGTCGCGCATGGCAAGCAGTCCTTCCGCGCCGTCGCGTCCCATCCCGGTCAATATGACCCCAACGGCGTCTGCCTTTGCGGTCTGCGCGACGGAGTGAAACAGCGCGTCGATCGACGGCCGGTGTCCGCTGACTGGCGGCCCGTGCCGCAACCGGCAAGACAGTCCATTTCGGTTCGCCACTTCGAGGTGCGCCCCGCCGCCGGGCGCGATGTAGACCAATCCCGGACGCAACGGACACCCGTCGCGCGCCTCCTGGACCGTGGGCTTACATATTTTGTCAAGTCGGTTCGCAAAACTCTGGGTGAACATCTCCCGCATGTGCTGGCAGATGACCGTCGGCGGACAGTTTTCCGGAAAGCTCGACAGGACGGTGAGCAGCGCTTCGACTCCGCCCATTGACGCGCCAATGGCGACGACACGGCTGTCCGACTCATAGCCCGACGCGACGGCGGCGCAGTGACTGGACGGCCCGGGCGAGCGCGGGCTGCGCCCTCGAGGCAGCGGAGCCGCCGCGATCGCCTTTATCTTCTCGCCGAGACCTTGCAAGGACTGCCGATCCTTGGACGACGGCTTTGCAACGCATTCCATCGCTCCCAGCTCGAGGGCGCGAATTGTCGTCGCCGCCCCTTGCGCCGTCAAACTTGAAATAATGATTATTCGCGTTGGTCGAAGACGCATGATTCGCTCGAGGAAATCGAGGCCGCTCATCCCTGGCATTTCAATGTCGAGCGTCACCACATCGGGATCGAGCGCCTTCATTTTTTCGCGCGCTTCCGCCGCGCCGGCGGCCTCGCCAACGATGCGAATCTCCTGATCCTGACTGAGCGTCGCGCCAATTAAGGCTCTCATGGTCGCAGAGTCGTCGACAACGAGCACAGAGCACGGTTTCATGCCTCCATTCTCCTGCTCAAGCGATAGGTGGTAATTCCGTCTGACTCTAAGTCAGATGCCGCCGGTCCGCTTATGCGTTCAGAATGTCCGATATAAAGGCGCCCCTCCGCAGCAAGCGCTGGAACGAAGCGGCTCATAACCGTCCTTTGCGTCTGTTCTTCGAAATATATCACGACGTTCCGGCAGAAGATCGCATCGAACTGTCCCTTGATCGGCCAGGGCCCCAACAAATTGAGTTCACGAAAGACGACAAGGGACGCAAGTTCTGGCGCGACGGCGAAGCGGCGCACTCCGCCTTCCGCAACCGGCCGCAGCCATCGCCGTCTCAAATCCTGCGGGACGTCTCGCACGCCTTCCTCGTCGTATGCGCCTGCGATCCCAGCAGCGACCATGTTGGGGTCGATGTCCGTAGCGAGCACACGAACGTCAAGCTCGGCGGCCTCCGGAATGACCGACAAGATGGTCATCGCAATCGAATAGGGCTCGCGCCCGTCGGAGCACGCCGCCGACCAAATCCGAAACCTTGCTCCCGCGCGGACGGCTGCGGCGCGCCTGGAAAGCACGTGCATTTTCAAGTGTTCGAAATGGTGGGGCTCCCGAAAGAAACCCGTGACGTTCGTCGTCAGCGCCGCGAGCATTTTCTGCCGCTCGTCGACGCCGCGCTCGCTGGACACAAGCGCGCAATAATCCCTGAATTTCTCGAGGCCCAACGCGCGCAGGCGCTTCGCCAGGCGCGAATAGACGAGCGTCGCCTTGGCGTCGGACAAATATATTCCCGTGTCTTCGAGAAGCATCGCGCATATCTGTCGGAATTCGTCGCGGGTCAGCAGGAATGGCCCCGGAACGATGCTCGCGCCGGGTGGCTCTTCACGATGTTCGAGCCGTTTCATCCTGCTTTCGTTTCTCGGATCATGGGGCTGCGCCACGCCGGAAACCGGAGAACCCGCCGCATTGAAATCATTGGACTGCTTTCGACGATGACCATCCCGGCGCGCCTCATTCCGCCGCCGCCAGCGGCTGCTCGATTGTCGAAACTTCCGGGCGTAGGCTGCCGATGACGCCATCTACGTCGACGATCAGCGCGACCCGTCCGTCCCCCAAGATCGTGGCGGCGGCGACGCCCCTCACTCGCCCATAGTTGGTTTCAAGGCTCTTGATGACGACCTGCCGCTGGCCTTGAATCGCGTCGACAAGCAACGCGCATTTCGCGCCGCTCTCGGATTCGGTGAGCAGCGCCACTTGCGCGGACGGATCTCTCTCGACGCCCCGGCGCGCCAGCACATCGGCGACGTCGATCAAAGGAACGAATGAGTCACGATTCCTGATGACCCTGAGACCGCCACCCAGCGTGTGAACGGTTTCGGCGCTGGGCTGCAGGGTTTCGATCACTGCCGTGAGCGGCACGACGAAGGTCTGTCCCGCAACCGTGACCACCATTCCGTCGAGCACCGCGAGCGTCAACGGCAGACTCATGGAAAACACGGATCCCTGGCCCGGGCGCGATGAGATCGAAATCCGGCCCCCAAGCCCCTGTATGGCGCGTTTGACGACATCCATACCGACGCCGCGCCCTGAAATCGCCGACGCCGTGTCGACCGTCGAGAACCCCGGCATGAAAATCAGGTTGTCGATCTCTTCCTCGGACAGCGCGGCGTCATGGGGAATGAGGCCTTTCGTAACGGCGATCTCGCGCACGCGCGATCGCTTGATGCCCGCGCCGTCATCCGCGACCTCGATGACGATGCGGCCCGAGCGATGCATCGCAGAAAGGCGAATGGCGCCTTCCTCCGGCTTTCCCGCAGCGGCGCGCGCCTCCGGACTTTCGATGCCGTGGTCGACGGCGTTGCGGATCATGTGTGTTAACGGGTCGGTCAAGCGCTCGATGACTGTCTTGTCAACCTCGGTTCTCTCGCCGTCCGTGACGAGACGCACCGACTTCTTTGTCAGCGCGGCGACTTCCCGCACCACGCGCGACAAACGTTGAAAAATCGGTTGAACCGGCTGAGCGCGAATCGACATGACGCTGTCCTGGATGTCGCGCGTTAGCTGCTCCAGCTCGTCCAGCCCAATCTTGACCGATGTCGCCCGCGAGAGGCCGGCTTCCGACACGCGTTGCGTTAGAACGGCTTGGTTGATGACCAGCTCGCCAACGAGATTGATTAGGCGATCCACTTTTTCGAGATCGACGCGGATAGTCGCCTGGTGTGTAACGCCACCGTCTTCTGACCTACGCTGCTCCGCAGCGTTCGTGGCGCGCTTTGTCGCTTGTGGAGGTTCGGCGACGCGCGCTGACGCCGCTCTTTCCACGGCCGCCGGGCCAAGCGCCGCAGCGACTTGCCCCGCCCCGTCCGCATTCGACGTTTCCTTCAATCCTTGCCGATCGTCGAGCGCCGCTACGCTCAATTCGCAGTCCCACTCCACGAACTCGAAGATTTCGCGGATTTGCGCCTCCGTCGCGCGCGTCTCAAGGAGCACGACCCAGGCGAAGTAGGCGCCTTCCGGATCAAGTTCAGTAAGGTACGGGACGGCCTCCGTGTCGCACTCTACCCTGGACTCGCCGAGTTCCCTCAGCAGCCGCACCAGGCGCAGCGACTCGTTCGCCTTCGCGTAAAGTGAGGCAAAGGGCTTAAAGCGTACTTCGAAGATTCGCGGCTCTGTCTGCCCGCCGTCATCCGAGTCGAAAATTGCTTCGAGAGAAATGGTGAGCGGCGTGAAAGTCTCGTCCAATATGTCGTCGTCGTTCCGAGCCGGATCGGCGTTGCTGGGCGGTCCGCCCGGCCCTTCACACAAGGCGATAAGAGCGACGCTCATCGCCGCGATCGCCGTCCTGTCGATCGTCTCGCCCTCTCGAGTCGCGTGCACGAGATCGGCAAGAATGTCGGACGACTTAAGAAGAACGTCCACGACGGTTTGTGTCGGCGTCAGCTTTTGCGCCCGCAGCAGGTCGAGCGTCGTTTCAAACACGTGAACGAATTCGACGAGGTCATCGAATCCGAACGCGCTGGCGCCGCCCTTAATCGAGTGAACAGCGCGAAAGACGGCGTTGACCGTCTCGGAATCCTGATCTCCGTCCTCGATCCGCAAGAGCCCGCGCTCGAGATCGGAGAGTTGCTCCTCGCATTCCTGGAAGAATGTCTGCTTGATGGCGGCCATCGAATCCATGACTGTTCCCTTCCAGTCACGCCGTGACGCGCCGGATGGCGTCGACGAGTTTCACGGGATTGAATGGCTTGACGATCCAGCCGGTCGCGCCTGCGCGGCGCGCGCGATCCTTTTTCTGACTGTCGCTTTCGGTGGTCAGAACCAGGATTGGAACAGCGCGGTGCCGCTCGGTTCCACGCACGCCCTCGATAAAGCCGAATCCATCCAATCGCGGCATGTTGATGTCCGTGATGATCGCGTCGGGCGAAACGGCTTCCAGGACTTCCAGCCCATGTGCGCCGTCTTCGGCCTGCACGACCTCGTAGCCGGCGTCGGCAAGCGCGAAACGAAGCATCTCGCGCATCGTACGAGAATCGTCGACGGTTAGGATTGTCTTGCTCATCAGATGCGCTCCTATTCGCTGATCTTTTCGATCGGTATTCCAGCCAGATCCAGCGTCTCTGTGAAGGCGGCCGAGGGGTCGGCTATCGTCAACGGCACACCATCTCGCGCCCACGTGCGCTGCGCCGAGTGCAGCGCTTGAAGGCATTGCGCGCCGATCTGCGTAACAGCCGATGCATCGATAACCAGATCCTTCCCCTTCGCCTCCAGCAATGCGGCGACGAGAGGCGTCGCCGCGCGAATATCCAGGACGGCAGGCAGCCTCAACCGCGCCGAAAACTTTTCTTGCGCTGTTTGTCGACTCAACGCCGCTTGATTCTTCATTGCCTAACCTCGCTTGGCGGCGGAGGACGCCGCGCGCCGTGATCGCTCTTCCTACGAAAGCCATTCGGCGGAATCGCCGGACGGCGATGACGATCTCGCTCCAACCCTTCGCGGTCGGCTCCTGGTGGGGCTTCACGCCGCGATGGCGTGGCGATCCGCCAGGAGATTCTTGATGACGAGCACGCTGATAACTTCGTTCTCGGTGGCCACGATCCCCTTGATGAACCCGCGGGAGGCGTCTGCGGCGATTTCGGGAGGAGACTGGATCGACGCCGGCGACAACATGAGAATCTTTGACACCGCTTCAACGAGAAGTCCGATCAGCTGATCGCCGTTTTGAACGACGATGATGGCGTGCCGCGCAGTGGGCTCCTTGACAGGCAAGCCGAGGCGATCCGCCAAGTCGAGTACGGGAAGAACCGCGCCGCGTAGATTGATTACCCCTTGCACGAAGCTCGGCGAGTCCGGCAACGGCGTGGCCGGCGTCCAACCGCGGATTTCCTTAACCGACATGATGTCGATGCAATAGGATTGTCCGCCCACATGAAACGCGATGTATTCCTGCGGCTCCGCCGAGAGGTCAAGGGTTGGCGCGCTTGTCATTTTCAAAACTCCTCCCAACCGTCTTGCTCGACCTCGTAACTCCCTTTGACCGCGACCGCGGCGCGCCCTGCGCCGACGCGCGCCGTCTTGAGTCTCCCCGATGGAGCCATAGCCGCGCCGGAAGGTTTTCTTGACATCTCCGGCGAGCCTGCGGCGTTATCCGGGGACTCCGGCGGTCGACCTGGAAGAGTGAATGCGGCGACGGATCGACTCATTTGATCGATGTCCGTCTTCAGGCGTTGGCTGATTGCGTTGGTTTCCTCCACTATGGCGGCGTTCTGCTGCGTAAACTGATCCATCTGAGTAACTGCCGTGTTGACTTCGGCGAGAGCAATCGCCTGGTCTTTCGCGCCTTCGGCGATTCCAGCCACCGCCTTGTTGCCCTCGGCGACTCGTTCGATAATCCGGTCAAGCGCGCTGCTTGTCTGACCGACAAGGCGCACCCCTTCTCGAACATGGGTGGTCGAATTGGAAATAAGTCCTTTGATTTCGCTCGCGGCCTCGGCCGAGCGCTGCGCGAGCGCGCGCACTTCGGAGGCGACGACCGCGAATCCCTTGCCGGCCTCGCCCGCACGGGCCGCCTCAACGCCGGCGTTCAACGCGAGCAAATTCGTTTGGAAAGCGATTTCGTCGATGACGCTGATGATTTGTTCAATCTCCTGGGACGACTTTTCGATTCGGCCCATGGCCTCGATTGCGCGCCCTACGATCGCGCTGCTCTTTTCGGCGTCCACCCTGGCTTCCGAAACGACGTCACTGGCCGTTTGAGCGCCTTTGGCGGTCCTGTGCACGGTGCTGGTGATCTGACTCAAGGCCGCCGAGGTCTCTTCGAGACTGGCGGCCTGCTGGCTTGTTCGTCCCGACAGCGTATCCGCAACCTGCGCAATTTCAATCGTTTGTTGCGTCAGAGTTGTCGTGTGTTCGACGACTTTCGAGATCGCCGAACTCAGGCGCCGGATGCTCTCGTTGAAATCATGGCGCAGTTTTTCGTAATCGCTGGAGAACGGCTCATCGAGGCGCATCGTGAGATTTCCGCGCGCCACGTCTTCGAGTGCGGCGCGGAAGCGTTTCATGAAGAAGTTGTGCGCGTCGACATATTTTTGGGCCTCCGCGTCGGCTTCGGCCTTTCGCGCCGTTGCGGCGGCCTTCTCCGCGGCGAGATCCTGCGCCAGGTTTGCTTCTCTAAGCTTTTTTGCGCGGCACATTTCCTCGATCATGGAAAGTATGGACCGCAATGCCGGATGACAGGGGGCGCGTCCGCGATCGGCGACGTAACTGTCTTTGGCCAGATTGACGATCGCCGCCTTGATGGTCTCGACGCTGCGGGTTGTGACGAAATGGTCGAAGTAGACGATGCTGATCGCCGAGGCGAGCGCGATCGTTGCAGTGGCTGCGGCCAGGGAGGGATGCGCCCAGGCGCTGCTCCAAGATGCGCCGACGCTAATGGACAGAACGAACGGGAGCATAAGGCCCGCGATGGATGCAAGGACTCTAACCAGATTGACCATCACACTTCTCCAAACGGCCACGCCGAGGCCATAAGGGCTCCACGCGATCGAGCGGCCAGGCTCGCCCTTCCGGCGGGCGAACAGCCGTTCAGTCGCCGCCCGTGCAGAGCGGTTCGCCATGAGCGATGATTGTGATCGGGGGATTGTTGCCCGACGGGGACATTCCGGAGCGAGCCGGACTTTCGGGATAGCGTCATGCCATTGAACGCCGCGCGCCGCGCATCGCGTTCAACCCCGGTTCCTATGTAAGCCAAGCTGGTTAACCGAAACTTATCGGCAAGACTTCATTCGCGAGCGGCGACGCAAGGCACGCGCAAGGCACATGCGTCACTGACAGAACAGGTCTCAGTTAGTGCGCTTTCCGTTCGAACGGTATCGTTCGATCGATAAGAAATCGCGCCAGATCAGAATGTTGGAGCGAATTCTCCTCGAAAAAGTCTGTCAGCTTTTTCGCATTTCGCTCTAGAATCGCCGAGGCGCGCGGTTGCATGAAGCACCATCCGGCACGAAGAACGGTCGCGTCGCTGGCGTTCGCGTTAGCCTTGCTCTTGCTGGGCGGAGGCGCCCTTGCCTCGCCCGCGCCCGCGGAGGCAAAGCGCGAGCGCGCGACTCGAGCGGGAGAGTCCGCCGAGTCCGGCGCTTCCGCCGTTCAACAATATTGCGCCAATATCGCGAACACGGCCGCGGCCGCCGAGCTGGCGATTCGCGAACAGCAGTTGCGCGAACTGGAGCAACAGATGCGCCAGCGTCTCGAGCAGCTCGACCAGAGGCGCGTCGAAGTTCAGCAGGCGATCGAGCGATATGAGGCGGTCGTGCGCAAAGCGGGCGAGACCGTCGCCAACGTATATTCGCGAATGAACCCCGACGCGGCCGCGGCGCAAATCGCGGGTCTCGACGACGAGGTCGCGGCGGCGCTGCTGCTGCGGCTGAAACCCCAAAATTCGAGCGCAATCCTCAACGAAATGGAGCCGCCTCGCGCTGCGGCCGTCGCGAAGAAACTCGCCGATCTAACGTCCGCCAAGCCTGAAGGATCATCACGTTGATGCGACGCCTGCTTTCGGCGCTTTGCCTTGGCCTGTGCGGATGCGCGACCGATCCTCGGGATTTGGGAAGGGAGCCGCATATGACGGCGGTCGGCAGCGGGCTGTCCTTCATCGAGGAGGAGCTTCCCATCGGGCCGATGAGAGCCGCGGCGCCCGCCCGCGGAATGAGGCTCGACGACAACCGCATCAACCTCTACCGCGATCTTCGCGCGATGACCGTGGGCGACGTCGTTACGATCAATATCGCCATGGACGACAGGGCGGTGATGGGAAATACGACGGGACGGGCGCGAAATTCGAAGGTGAAATCGACTTGGACGTATTTCGTGGACCTCGTCCCAAGCGCTTTCGGCTTCACGGACGGCGAATTCAACGCAAAAGGCGCCGTGTCGAACGACATTTCTTCGGTGACCTCGACGCAGGGACAGGGGCTCATCAACAGATCCGAGCAGATTCGCTTGTCGGTCGCGGCGGTCGTGACCGCAGTGTTCCCGAATGGAAATCTCGTCCTGCAAGGGTCGCAGGAAATCAGGGTGAACCACGAGCTTCGCGTGCTCAATGTCGCCGGCATCGCCCGTCCCCGCGATATCTCGAAGGATAACATGATTTCCTACGACAAGATCGCCGAGGCGCGAGTCTCGTATGGCGGCCGAGGCCGGCTGATGGAAGTTCAACAGCCAGCCTGGGGCCAGCAGGTCTACGATCAGGTTTGGCCGTTCTAAAGGGAGAATGCGACGTGGCCAAAGACGACGGGGCGACGGCGCAACAGGCGAAGGGCGCCGGGCTTGCCGCCGGGCAGGCCTTAATCCTTCTCTTGGTGCTGACGGGCATCGCCGCAGGCGCTGGGGTCGGTTTCGGCATGTATGTCGGCGGCGCGCCGGCCTCCGCCGTCGTTGCTGCGCAAAAGCCCCCCGCCGCGAGCGCGGCGCGTTCGGCGCCTGATGACGGGCACAAGAGCGCGAGCCACGACGACAATTCCGCCGCCGCCCTGGCGCCGCCGGTCGACCTGCGTTTGTCGGAACTGCCGCCGATCATCACGAATCTCGCGAGTCCCGGCGGCGTCGTCGTGCGATTGCAAGCCGCCGTTGTTTACGACGCGAACGCCATCCCTCACCCCGAACCGCTTATTGGCGAACTCGCCTCGGACGTCTTGGCCTTTCTTCGAACTGTTTCGATGCCTTCGCTCGAGGGCGCAGACGGTTTGCGGCGTTTGGGCGAAGACCTGAGCGATCGGGCGGCGGTGCGCTCCCATGGGAGCATCCGTGAGTTCATCATTCAATCCATGGTCGTACAATGAAGAAGCTTGCGCTCGTCGCCGCGCTCGTGCTCGCCTCGTCCGCGGCCGCGGCGCAGTCTTTGGACTTGAACGCCCTGCTGCCTGCGGGCGGCGCGGCCACGACGGGCAGGATCGTTCAGGTCTTGGTCGTCCTGACCGTGCTGTCGATCGCTCCCGGCTTGCTCATCACGGTGACGAGCTTCACGCGCTTCGCCATCGCGCTTTCCTTCTTGCGCACCGGCCTTGGCGTTCAGAGCACTCCCGCAAATCTCGTGGTTATCAGCCTAGCGCTGTTCATGACGTTCTATGTCATGACCCCGACCTTCAGTCAGGCGTGGGATGGCGGCCTGAAGCCGCTCATGGAAAACAAGATTGGCGAAGCGGAGGCTTTCGACCGGATTTCCGGGCCATTTCGCGATTTCATGATTTCGCATGTGCGAGACAAGGACGTGCGGCTGTTCGAGGATCTGACGCGCCGCAGGACACCGGGCGCGAAAGAGGAGCTCGCCCTTCAGGTGCTGATCCCCGCCTTCATGATTTCCGAGCTCAGACGCGGTTTCGAAATCGGCTTTCTCATCGTCTTGCCGTTTCTCGTGATCGACTTGATCGTCTCCATCCTGACGATGGCGATGGGAATGATGATGCTCCCGCCAACCACGCTTTCGCTCCCCGTCAAGATTTTGTTTTTTGTATTGATCGACGGATGGAACCTGCTCGTCGGCAGCCTGATCCGCTCCTATTCTTGACGGCGCCCCGGAACGGCGATCGCCCTAAGCAGACATTCGTTGGCTCGCCAACGAATGTCTGCTTAGAGTCCCTCGAATGAAGCAGGCTTCTTGTCGCAAAACCGCGGCGCACTTTTGAGAAGCCCGCTTAGGCTGCGGCCTTCTTCTTCCCCGCGTCCCGGCGCGAAAACGCCGGCGCTTGCCCTGCGCAACCGCTCCCGTCGGCTTCACTCGTCCGGCCCGACGGGCGATTGCGTGAAAGACGGGAAAGCCAGGATGAATGCCGGGAGCAGCGTGAATCGCGCCGTCATCCTCGCTCAAGCAACGCCGTCTCGGATTTTTGCGACGACGCCAGGAGCAGGTAGCCAAGAAATCTCTGCGAATCGACCGGATCGAATCCGAGCCGCGCGCGCAGTTTCTTTCTCAGTTTGCTGATGTGGCTCTCAACGACATTCTCGTCGACTTCGTCGTCGAACAGGCGGTAGACGGCGTTGAAAATCTGCGACTTCGTCAGACGCCGGCGCTTGTTGAGGACAAGATACTCCAGTATCCGCCGCTCACGCCGTGGAAGTGGAAGAACTTCGCCGCCGACAACGGGATCGCGGCCGTCGAAGAAAACTTGAATACGGCCCAGCATGGCGAATTCGGGACGCGCCTCCGCCCGCCGACGGATCGCGTGCACGCGCGCGAGAATCTCCTTGACGTGGACCGGTTTGCGCACGACGTCATCGACCCCGGCGCTGAACAAGCCCAATGTCTGTTGCAGCGAGCTTGCCTCGCTCATCACAATGACCGGCGCTTGCGAGCGACGACGAATGAGCCTTGGCAGCCCCTCCCGATCACGGCATTCGCCGATCAGGAACGCTTCGATCGCCTGGATATCCTGCTCCTGCGCCTGGTCGACCCAATCGATGAACTGAACATGACCGAAACCTGCGGAAACAACGCCCTCCTGCCGGAATTGGCAGGAGTAACCGCTCGTAACGAGTTCGCGTTCGTCTACGATAACGAACATCGGCGCCTCCTAGTGTGAACGGATCGATCATGATCGATTCACGAATCAGTCCGGCTAATTTCTTACGCGCCTTTGACTCGTACCGTCAACTTGTTCGAATCATTAAGACTCTTGCCGCGCCGACTGTTGACTCCGACGCAAGGCTTCCTGATCGCCGGATATAGCTTCGGCGATGGTCTGCGGCGCGCGCCAATACTGAGTCGCGCGCAGGCGCGCATCACGCTTGCTCCGCCCCGAGCGGGCGGCTGATTCACTTTCGACGACGCTTCTTAACAATTTCTAAATCGCTCGTGTTTCAAAGTGGATAGCCGCCAAACGGAATCAGCGCGTCATGACAACCCTCTCCTCCTATCTTCTCGTTGCGAACAACTTGGACAAGTGGCGCTCGATAACCGTCAAGACGCCCGACGTCGCGACTTCGACGAAGCAATTCAAGGCCAACATCGGCAAGGCCGCCTCGGCGGAAGCGTTGATAAAAAATCCCGGTCTCTTTCGTTACGCGATGACCGCTTTCGGGCTCGGCGACATGATTTACGCGAAGGGCCTCATGACCAAGGTTCTGCAACAGGGCGTCGCCGAAAAGACCGCGCTGGCGCACACGCTCCACAATCCGAAGATTCTGGAGTTCGCCAAGGCGTTCGACTATGCCGCGAACGGAAATCTTACGACGACTTCGTCGGCGCTGGTCGCCAATGTCGTCGATCGCTACGTCGAGAATTCCCTTGAATCCTCGCAGGAAAAGCAGAACCCTGGCGTGGCGCTGGCGTTGTATTTCAAGAGGACGGCGCCTTCGGCCAACAGCGTCTATGCAATTTTGGCGGACAAGAAACTGCTGACCGTCGTGCAAACCGCGCTCGGGATTTCCCCCCGAACGTCGGCTCAACCCATCGACACGCAGGCGAAGCTTCTGTCCGCGAAGTTGAAGATCTCGGATTTCCAGGATCCGGCCAAGCTCGATCGTTTTATCGCGCGATTCTCCGCGATGTACGACACCGCGAGCAGCGATCCTTCGGGCGGCGCCGGCGGGCTGAATCCCACGATTGCGGCTCTGTTCAACATCGTCGTTTAGAGCGCATTCGGCAAAAGAGATCGACGGTTGTTTTTGACAAGTATGCGCTTCAACATTTTGATTTAGCGTGATTTATTGTCGATCGAACGATTCCGCTCGTTCGCAAAGCGCGCCGATGGTTCTTGCCGCCACTCTCGCGCAAGTTTCGCCAGCGACAATAGAGTCTCGGACCTCGCGCGAAGGGGCGAAGACGCATGCAGTCGTCATTCTACGTGTCGCTCTCCTCTCAACTCGCTCTCGACAAGCGGATGACGACGATCGCGTCCAATGTGGCCAACGCCGGGTCGATCGGATACCGCGCGAGCGGCGTCTCCTTCGAGGCGATTCTTTCCAAGGCCGGGACGACGCAATCCGCGTACGCCTCCGCCGGGCAGGATTTCATTTCGCGGCAACAAGGCGAGTTGTCGAAAACCGACAATGCGTTCGACGTCGCTGTCGTCGGCGACGGATGGCTGGGGATTCAGACCCCCGACGGGCCGGCCTACACTCGCGACGGACGACTGCAAATGCTCGAGTCGGGCGAACTGCAAACGGTGCTGGGCTTTCCGGTTCTCGACGCCGGCAATTCTCCGATCGTCCTGGATCCTGCCGCCGGGCCCCCGAGGATTTTTCGCGACGGGATGATTAGCCAGGGAGACCGCCAGGTCGGCGCGATCGGACTGTTTGCGATAGACATGGACGCCGCGTTGACGCGCGGCGTCAATTCGAGCGTTATCCCGTCGAAGCCGGCGACGCCAATCCTGGAGTTCGTCAAGAACGGAGTCGCGCAAGGGTTTATCGAGAGCTCCAATGTCAACCCCGTTCATGAACTCACGAAACTGATTGCGGCGTCGAGATCGTTCGAGAACGTGAACGCCATGTTCGACACGCTCGACACCGCGCAGCGGGACGTCATTCGCACGCTCGGCGGCGGCTCGTGATTCGTTTCGGCCTCCCTTCCTCGCAAGGCGCATCGAGCGTCGATCTTGTCGCCGATGAAACGTGATCCGCCGTCCCCTCTCCCGGCGCCGAGCCTCGAAAAGCTGCAACGGTCGATCAATCTTTTCGCTCAGGCGCGGCATCTTACCAAGGTTTCCGGTGCCGTGACCGAGGTGCTGCCAACACATCTGAGGGTGATGGGCCTGTCGAAATTTGTCAGACTGGGCGATTGCGTCCAGATCGAGACGGAGAAAAGCTATTCCTTGGCGCAGGTTGTGCGTATCGATGCGAACGGCGCCATCGTCAAGTCGTTCGAAAGCAATGTCGGCGCAGGCCTGAACGCGACCGTCTCGCGCGTCGGCCCGGTCGAAATCGCCCCCCATGGATCGTGGATGGGGCGCGTGTTGAACGCATTCGCCCGGCCGGTTGACGACAAGGGTCCGATCGTCCTGGGAAATCGGCTCTACTCGGTCGATTCGCCGCCGCCCAGGGCGATGCAGCGGGATCGAGTCGTCAAGCCGGCGCACACAGGCGTGCGACTTATCGACGCTTTCACGCCGATCTGCGAAGGCCAGCGCATTGGCGTGTTCGCCGGCTCGGGCGTCGGCAAGTCGACGCTTCTGTCGATGATGACTCGATCGGACGGCTTCTCGGTCGCGGTCGTTTGCCTCGTCGGCGAGCGGGGACGCGAGGTCCGCGATTTTCTCGACATGATGACGAGCGTGCGGTCTCGGTCGACCGTCGTCGTCGTCGCGACCGGCGACGAAAGCCCGATGATGCGCCGGTTGGCGCCGCTGACGGCGATGTCGATCGCCGAAGCGTTTCGAGACCAGGGCGCCTCGACGATCCTGATCGTCGATTCGATCACGCGCTACGCTCATGCGTCGCGTGAAGTCGCTCTCGCGGCGGGCGAACCTCCCGTGGCAAACGGATACACGCCGAGCGTCTTCGCGGATTTGCCGAAGCTGCTCGAAAGGGCCGGACCGGGCGAAACCGGCAAGGGCGCGATCACGGGGATCTTCTCGGTTCTGGTCGACGGCGACAACCATAATGACCCGATCGCGGACTGCATTCGCGGCACACTCGACGGCCACATCGTGCTTGAACGCGAGATCGCCGAGCAGGGCCGGTACCCGGCGATCAATCCGTTGAAGTCGATTTCGCGCCTCGCCGATCGCGTCTGGAGCGCCGACGAACGCGAATATGTAAGAAAGCTGCGGGCGATGCTGTTCCGATACGAGGAGACCCGGGATTTTCGGATGCTCGGCGGCTATCAGGCCGGAAACGACCCTGAGCTGGATCGAGCCGTAGCCGCCGCGCCGTTAGTCTACGACGTTCTCCGTCAGTCGCCGAGCGATGCGACAAGCGTCGAGGCGTTGAAGGAGATCTCCCGGGCTCTGGGGGGCGCGCCAGTCGAATGAGGAAACGGCAAGACGATGAGAGCGCGCGACCCCGCCCGCCGGTTCAACAGCCTGTCAGGTCCGAGCCCCGATTTGCCGAGCGTTTGACTATGGCGTCCTTGCGGCGCTGCACATATTCGGCGCTGTCCCGCGCCGCGTCCGTAAGGGCGGTCTCTACAAAACGCACGCGCGAACGCTCGGCAGCGACCTCCATCAGACCGGCGGCGATGGTGAGAACGACCGTTGTCGAGGCCTGGAGGAATTTCACTCCCTCCTCCGCGTTCCGGTTCGCGCTCGAGGCGACGCGTTCGTGCGCGCGGGCCGTCTCTTCCTCGAGACGCTCAACATAGCCGCGCAGGTCGCCGCTCAACTGTCGGCATTCGGGAATCGTCGGAAGACGCGATCCGGTCTCCTCCACAGCGGTCTTGCCCGGATTTGAGCGGCGATCGGGCTTAGTTTTTTTCATCTCGGAGCCTTCTTGATCCATTCTGGATCGTGCCTCACGGTATTTTCCATGCTGGGCAAGCGCGGCGCCATGGCTTCGTCCCGCGCCGCGTTGGAAAGATGGAAAATCAACAAGAACGGTGGCGCGTGGTCGCGTCTGAATTCGCCATGCGAGCAGGCGATCTCAGGCCATTTCAACGGAAACGCGCCGATTCCGCCCCAAAACAATACAAATTATTTGGCGAAAACACGGATGCGCCGGGCAGTCGCCAACTCGCGAAAAACACCCACAGGAGCGAGGAGCGACGATCCGTCCTGGCGATTTCGCCCCATCGTCGCCGCCCTGAGAGCGCAGTGGGCCGCGATTCATCGATTTTCCTCTGGGGCGGACGCCTCCCCGGCTCCCGAGTCAGGCCGGCTCCAGCGAACCAAGTCATGTTCGCGTAAAGGGTTCCTCGAGATTTAGGGTTCGATGCCGCAACCTTTGATTCTGGCCGTGGCCGTCGCCTTCGCGCTCCTGCCGGCGCAGTTTCATGCCGCCGAGCCCGGCGAGGGAGCGGCGGGGATCGTCGACGGTTTCGAAGGCAGGGCGCCGCCCGGCCCTCCGGGGGGTTCCGCGCGCCTGCTCGACGCCGGTCCGTCGCAGCGGCCGGACTCGCGCGGCGGCGGCCCACAAGGCTTGGCGCCGGGCTTGGCGCCGGGCTTGGCGACAGGCCCAGCGCCGGACCCGCGAGGGCTCTATGCCGGCGGCGCTCCCGGATGGGGCTACGGTCGCCAAGGCGGAGCCCGGCGAGACGCGGGCGGACTTGGCGGATTCGGACCATACGGACGCTGGCGCCAGGGCGGACCCGGCTTTCCGGCCCCCCCGCCTTATGTCGACGGCGGCCCTTACGGTCCGGGAGGAGGCGGTATGGGCGGCCAATTCGGCGGTCAAGGCGGCGGTCAAGGCGGCGGCGCGCCCGATGGCGGCTACGGCGGCGGGTGCGTCGGCTGCAGCTGGAACGGCGACTGGCACAGCGGCGCCGCCAATCCCCGTCCGGCCCCCCAGGCGCCCCGCGGCGTGATGCGCAACGGCCAGTGGTACTACTGAAGTCCGCCGGGGCTTCTCGCCTCGTCGCACGCTTACAGTCCCGAACGCGCATGGCCGCGAAACGAAGATCCGCTCATCGGACGAAGGTCTGTTCTCGCGCTGAACGGATCGCCTACGAGCGCGGTAAGTAGACGAAGCCGTGCCGAAGGAACACGCTCTTGGCCTGCGGACCGCGCAGAAATTCGAGAAACGCCCTGGCCTTTGTCGACGCAACCGCCGTCGCCGCCGCGGGGTAGACGATCGCCGGGTGCGACTGCGCGGGGAAGGACGCGACGATTTTCACCCGCGGTTCGGCGCGCGCGTCGGTGGCGTAGACGACGCCGAGCTGCGCTTCCCCGCGCGAAACGAACAGGAGCGCCGAGCGCACAGTATCCGCGAAGGCGCAACGCGCCTCCAGCGCGGTCCACAGCCCGAGCGTTTCGAACGCGGCCTTGGCGTATTTGCCGGCGGGAACGGAGGCGGGATCGCCGGTGGCGATTCGCCCGTCTCCCAGCGCGGCGAGGAACGCGTCCTTGCTGAAGGCGAGTTCCTGCAGCGTCGCGGCAGCGGGCGCGACGACGACAAGACGATTGCCGAGCAGATCGAAGCGGCTATCGGCGTCGATCAGCCTGCGCTCGGCGAGAAAGTCCATGGACGCCGAGTCGGCCGAGACGAACACCTCCGCCGGGCCGCCCGCCTCGATCTGCTTTGCGAGCGTCATCGACGACGCAAAGCTGACGACGGCGTCGACGCCGGTCTCGACCTTGTAAGCGGCGGCGACGTCGTCGAGGGCGTTCTTGAGGCTCGCCGCTGCGAAAACGGTTACGGTCTTCGCGAGGGCGGGCGTCGCCGCCCGCGTCTCGGCGCGGGCCGAAGCGAAACCGAAAGCCGCATGGGCGGCGGCAAGGATGACGGCGAACTTCATGTCGAACTCCATTCCATCGGGCCGCAGAATGTTCGGGCGCAATCGGTTAACGCGCTTTCCGATCGAACGGAATCGTCCGATCGATAAGAAGTCGCTTTAAATCCAACAATGTGAGCGAATTCGTGTCGAAAAGGTCTGTCAACTTCTTGCCGAATGCGCTCTAGTATCCGCCGCCGTTATAGCGCGAGTCGCGCGGCGACGCGCGCTTTAGCGGCGATAAGCGGATGCTCGGAAAACCCACGTATCGGAAATCACCGATTCCCGATACTAAGCAAGCGCGAAAGCGCGCCCGCGCTCGTGTGCCCGTTTGCAAAGAGAGACGAGTCGCTCTTTGCGAAGATTGGTATAAGAGAACGCCCGACCGCGCGCTTCGCCGCGACGGCCCGTTCGATCCGACGCCGGCGCGCGACGCGCCTCAGATGGAAACACACGTGCGCTATATCTCGACGCGCGGCGAAGCCGCCGAACTCGCTTTCGACGATGTGCTGCTCGCGGGGCTTGCGGCCGACGGCGGGCTCTATGCGCCGCTCGCCTATCCGCGCCTCGATCCCGGCGCGATCGACGCGCTGGCGGGCGTTCCCTACGCCGAAGCGGCGGCGAAAATCGTTGCGCCGTTCGTCGGCGCGAGCTTTACCGCCGGCGCGCTGGCCGAGGCCGCGCACGCCGCCTATTCGACCTTCGACCACCGCGCCGTCGCGCCGCTCGTTCAGATCGCCGACAATCTCTTCGTTCTCGAACTTTTCCACGGTCCGACGCTCGCCTTCAAGGATCTGGCGATGCAACTGCTCGGCCGGCTGATGAACGAGGTGCTGGAGCGCCGCAATCTGCGCGCGACGATCGTCGGCGCCACGTCGGGCGACACGGGCGCCGCCGCGATCGAGGCGTTTGGCGGGCTCGACCGCGTCGACGTGTTCGTCCTCTATCCGAACGGCCGCGTGTCGGAGATGCAGCGGCGGCAGATGACCACCGTCGCGAACGACAACGTCCACGTCGTCGCGCTCGACGGAACCTTCGACGACGCGCAGGCGATCCTGAAGAAGCTGTTTCGCGACGCCGAATTTCGCGCGCGCGTCGGTCTCGCCGGCGTCAACTCGATCAACTGGGCGCGCGTCGTCGCGCAGACCGTCTATTATTTCACGAGCGCCGTCGCGCTCGGCGCGCCGCATCGCAGGATTTCCTTCGCCGTGCCGACCGGCAATTTCGGCGACGTGCTCGCCGGCTATGTGGCGAAGCGTATGGGGCTTCCCGTCTCGCGGCTGATCGTCGCCACCAACGCCAACGACATTCTCGCCCGCGCGCTGGCGAGCGGGCGCTACGAACCGCGCGGCGTGACGCCGACGCAGTCGCCGTCGATGGACATTCAGGTGTCTTCGAACTTCGAGCGGCTGCTGTTCGACGCTTACGGGCGCAATCCGGCGGCGATCCGCGCGCTGTTTTCGTCGCTCGATCAGTCCGGCGCCTTCGACATCGCCGAGGGGCCGCTCGCCGCCATCCGCGCCGAGTTCGACGCATCGTCCGTCGGCGAAGCGGCGACGACGGAGGAGATCGCGCGCACCTGGCGCGAAGCGGGCTATGTGCTCGATCCGCACACGGCGACGAGCGTCGTCGCCGCGCGCGCGCGCCTCGCGGTCGTTCCGCACACGCCCGTCGTGGCGCTGGCGACGGCGCATCCCGCTAAGTTTCCCGACGCCATCGAGCGCGCGATCGGTCTGCGTCCGCAGCCGTCCGCGGCGCTCGCCGCGCGGCTGAAGGCGCCGGAGCGTTTCACGGTCCTCGAAAACGACGAGCGACGGGTCGCGGCGTTCATCGCGGATCGCGCCCGCGCGGCCAGAGCGCATTCCGAAAAAGTTGACAGACTTTTTCGATGAGAATGCGCTCCAACGTTATGATCTGGCGCGATTTCTTATCGATCGAACGATTCCGTTCGATCGGAAAGCGCGCCAAAGGCTGAGCGAGGGTCCAACATGGCGCTTTTCGGGGTCATCGGTCGTCGCGACATGCCCATTCAGGGCGAGAGCGTCTATTTGCGCATGTCGGAATTGCGCGACTTTGCGGAATGGGCGGCGCTGCGCGAAAAGAGCCGCGCGTTTCTGACGCCCTGGGAGCCGACCTGGGCGGTCGACGATCTCACGCGCGCGAGCTTTCGCTATCGCGTGCGCCGTCACGCCGAAGAAGCGTCGCGGGACGAAGCCTACACCTTCTTTGTCTTTCGCGACGCGGACGACGCGCTCGTTGGCGGTCTGTCGCTCGGCTATATTCGGCGCGGCGTGTCGCAGGCGGCGACGCTGGGCTATTGGATGGGCGAGCCCTACGCGGGACAAGGCTACATGACGCGCGCGGTGCGCGCCGGCGTGGCCTGGGGCTTCGAGCGGCAGGAGCTACATCGGATCGAAGCCGCGTGCCTGCCCAGCAACGAACCGTCGAAGCGGCTGCTGGAGCGCGTGGGCTTCAAACAGGAAGGCCAGGCGCGCGCCTATCTCAACATCAACGGCCAGTGGCGCGACCATCTGCTGTTCGCGCTGCTCGACGCCGACCCGCGGCCCCTGCTGGCGCCGACCGCAAGGTAAAGGCGCGCCCGGCCCGGCCCGCTGGCGCGCTTCTTTCTACCCCATCCCCGAACGGAGCTGCGCGTTTCGAAACGAAACGCGCGGCCGGCGCCGGCGTTCCGGCGCGTAACGGATCGGGGACGAAATGGCCAAGGGCGGGACAAAGAGCGGGACCGAAGCGAGCAGGAGCGAGACGCTCCTCGCCGGCGTGGAGCAAATTGTCGTGGGCGGCGCCCGTTGCGCGCGGCTCGATCTCGAAGACACGGCGCGGCTGATGATCGATCTCGCCAAGACGCCGGCGCGCGCGACGGGGCCGTATTATCTCACCTCGATCAACGGCGAGGTTCTGGCGCGCCGCGCCTTCGATCCCGCCTTCGCGGCGCTCGTCGACGACGCCGACCTCGTCAGCGCCGACGGCCAGCCGCTCGTCACCGCTTCGCGCCTGTTTTCGCAGCATGGGTTGCCCGAGCGCGTCTGCACCACCGACCTCTACCCGATCGTCGCGCGCATGGCGGCGGAGGCGGGTGTCAGCTTCTATCTGTTCGGCGCGAGCGAAGAGGTCAACCGCGCCACTTTCGATCTGACGCGGCGCAGCTTTCCCGGGCTCGACATTCGTGGGCGCTCGCACGGCTATCTTTCGGGCGCGGCGCTCGACGACAAGCTCGACGAGATCAACGCGCTGGCGCCCGACATTCTGTGGGTGGCGATGGGGGTGCCGCTGGAGCAGGACTTCGTGCGCCGCCATGCGCGCCGCCTGCCGAACGTGAAGATGATTAAGACATCGGGCGGCCTCTTCGATTTCATGTCCGGCGCCAAGAAGCGCGCGCCGAAATGGATGCGGAGCATCGGCCTGGAATGGGCGTTTCGCGTGTGGCTCGAGCCGCGCCGCCTCCTGAAGCGCTATGTCACCACCAATCCGGTGGCGCTGATGCTGCTGGTGACAAGGACGCGGTAGGGGCGGCTTACCTCAGCATGAAAAGCTCGATGCCCTTCGGCGTGCGCAAACGATTGTCGCCCGTGACGAACAAATTGCATCCGGCGTCCACGGCCGTGGCGACGTGAATGGCGTCGGGGGTCTTGAGACTATAGCCCGCGCGATAGAAGCTGGCGCGAACGTAAACGTCTCGCGTCGTTGTGCGTAACTCCATCGCGCCGCTGCCCTCGATGAACTGGCGGTAACGCGCGACGAGCGCCGCATCCTCGCAGCGAAAAGGCCGCGCCAGCGCCTCGCATAGGGTGAGCTCGCTCGTGACAATAACGCTCTCTGCGAAGAGAATGCTGTCGCGGATTTCCAGAAGGCTCCGCTCGAGTTGCGGAAAGCCCTCGATCAGATAGATGACGACATTCGCATCGAAATAGACACGCTTGCCGCGCATCGCATCCCTTATTCCCATTGGTCGCGTTCCGCGCGGATGAAGGCGTCGACCTCCTCAGGCGAGTTGAACGCGCCCCGGCCAGAGCCGATCCAGGACGTGATGTCGACGCCCTTGAGCGGGGCGCTCGAAGGCGAAGCGTCCCGCGAAACGACGTCCTGCGGCTTAAGGACGATTTCGCCGCCGACAACGACGACGTCGAACACATCGCCCGTATGCGCGGAGATGCGCTCGCGCACCGCCGCGGGGATGGTCACCTGACCTTTTTCCTTCATTTTGACGAGGGTCATGTCGCGCCTCAGTGAGGAAAGTAGGAAAGTAGGATTTTCATTCTATTGGGCGGATGTCGATTGTCAAACCGGAAAATGCCATGACATGATACGGATCGCGAGAAGCGGACATATTATGTTGTAATGGCGTTGCTCCCGACGTTTGTGCTTGTGTATCCGATTGTGTCCCCGGGTCATGTCCCGTGACGTGGTGTAGCTGAGGCGAGGCGAACACCGTGATTTCCGGCGCTGGCCGGAATGGTCAGGCGGCCACGGCGGGCAGTCTGACGATGGGATCATCGCTCAAAGCGGCAATG
>Ga0233425_10004512_pt1 | contig 23249 bp, 18 predicted proteins | sample Watercolumn_Towu_2_FD_181712 | JGI IMG/M metagenome (GOLD analysis project Ga0233425, IMG submission 181712) | Freshwater microbial communities from Lake Towuti, South Sulawesi, Indonesia - Watercolumn_Towuti2014_140_MG | ecosystem: Environmental > Aquatic > Freshwater > Lake | place... | reverse complement strand
GGCGCCCAGGAGCGATGTCCCGACCAGGATGTAGAGAAGCTTCGACGCGCCGAGATCAGCGAGCAGGATGGGGAACAGGAACGCCGTCAAACAGGCGCCGATCTTCGCGAAGGACGCGGCGAGGCCTGCGCCCTTTGCGCGAACGGCGGTTGGAAAAACCTCCCCGGCAATCAAATAGGTCTGCGCGTTGGGGCCGAGATTGATCATGAAATTAAACAGCATGAAGCCGGCGAAGATGAGCGTCATCCGCGCGCCGCCGTCAAAGTTGACGGATTGGGCCGCAATGAACAGGCCGAGCGCGCAGCCAATGAAGCCCGTGATCTGCAGCCGAATGCGGCCGAGACGGTCGGCCAGCAGCACGGCCGCCAGGACGCCGACCAGCAACAAAATGTCGATGAACGCCGCGCCTTTGGCGGCGATGAGATCGTTGGAAACGAGATCGGCCACGCTTTGCGCATGCTCGCGCTTGTGTCCGACGGCGGCGGCGAGAATGGTCGGCGTGAAAATGCCGATGCCGTAGGTTCCAAGGTCCTGCAGGAACCACGGAACGGAGGCGAGCACGGTCGCGCGGAGATTTCTGCCGTGGAAGAGAGCGGCGTAGCCGCTCGAGCGCGCGGTCTGGGTCGTGTCGGCAGGAGCGGTAAGCCGGACCTCGTGCGGATAGCGAGGCTTACGCTGCAACAGCCGGCCGAGCGTTGTTTCGGCTTCGCGCAGGCGTCCGCGAACGGCGAGCCAGTGCGCGCTTTCAGTGATGAACAATCGTCCCAGGATGACCAGCGCCGCCGGGATGATGGCGGTGGCGTACATCCAACGCCAGGATTCGAGATCAGGATAGAGGGACAGGATGAGGTAGCCGACGGCGGTGCCGATCAGCGCGCCTGCCGCCTGGAATCCGAACGCCGCAAGCACCAGGGCGCCGCGGCTGTGCGTCGGCGTGCTTTCGGAGATAACGAGGTGGGCGGTCGGATAGTCGCATCCGAGCGCGAGTCCCATGCCGAACAAGCACACGACCAGCCATGGGAAGTTTGGCGTGAAGACGATCAACACCAGAAAAAAGGCGAACAATATCATTTCAAATATGAAGAGCGGTTTGCGGCCGAAATGATCGGACAGTCCGCCCAATGCGCTTGCGCCGATCAGAATGCCGAACAATATCGCCGCGCCGACCGCGCCATGCTGGGCGGCGCTGAGGCCGAATTCCTTGACGATCAAAGGCAAGGCGACGCCGGTCATGAACACGACCAGCCCCTCGAAAAATTTGCCGGCGACCGACAGCCACCAGATGCGCCGCTGCATCTGCGTCAAAGGCGAAGGGGGAGCGACGGTCCCGTCGGCCCACAGCGGTTGTTCGTCGATATAACCCTGGACTGTCGTTTTACGCGCGATTTTTTCAGCGCCCGAATTCGAGACGCTCTGTTCCATGCGCGTCGCTCCTCACGGCTGGGCGGCACTATGGACGTTAGCACATATCGCTATTGTGACCGCGCTGCGCGTTCGCCGGATGGATGAAGGTGAAGCGACCAATCCAGCCACGCCGGATTTGGCGCCGTCGCCTTTCCGACTAAGCGGCAAGGTTTAGGCGCTTTAGTTCGGCTTCGAATTCGAAGCGCAGTTGATCTCGTTCGCTCTCTGGCAGCCAATTCGCCATCTGCGGAAAGATCAACTGATTGAGTCGCGTTGTCTCGGGCGACCAGGGCGATCCTTTTTGCCTCGCGCGCACGGCGGCAAGCATTGCATGAAGTCGACGCCGAATAACGTCCGGGTCGACCTGCGGCGTTTGTCTCGGCCCGAGGCTTTCGCCCGCGAACAGATCGCCCTGCGCCGGGCTGTGGCCGAAAGGGTCGGGCGTGTCTTGGGGCATCGGCTCGCGCCCTGATTCTCCAGGGAGTTAATATATTTTTAACTTATATGATGATGAAGCGCGCCTAAAGGCGTCGCTTCAAACCATCCACATCAAGATGTCGCGTCATCGGACTCGGCTTCAGCCTCGGCGAAGGAGGCAGGGAGAAGCGGCGCAGCGCAAATTCGTTGGAGCAAGTCAGCCTGCGCGGGTTCTAGCTTCGCAAGACGGCCGAGCACGTGGAGCAGGTTCATCAGATCGGTCGTATATTCGTCAAGCCAGTGGTCCGGCTGAATTTTATCGAGCGGCGAGGGCGGCCGGCGATCACCAATGATCGGCCGTGAGCGATCGCGTTTGCGATAGCTGAACCATTGGCGGAGCACATTCTTGCCCGAAACTTCATAGTCCCACACCGCCTGTGGCACATTGTCGATGAACCCCTTGCCGATCGAGAGTCGTCGGGCGGCCGGGTCGTAGTCCATCGCATCCGGCAGCGGCTCTGGCGCGCCTGGAATGCCGCCGCTGGCCGGAATCAACGGGCTTTCCCTCTTGGGCAGACGCGGCGGTCCGGATGAACGTCCCTCCTTTGGATCGGCGAAGCGCTCGCCATAGCAGTGGAGCCAGATGACTTCGCGGCCGAGCTTCACCGCTTCCAAGAAAAGGCTCGCATCGGCTGTGATCGGAACGCGCAGGCCTGGACGCACGAGATCAGTTTGAAAGCGGTCGGTGAAGGCAGGATGCGCGAGCAGGGCGGCGATATAGGCCATGACTTCTTCTGGTTGAACGGTATGGCCGTAAGCGGCCGAAAGATGCGCGATGAGTTCCGGTTTTATGTTCGGAATTTTCGCTGCCGCGTCGCGCCAGAGCGGGAAGACTCGCCCGCCGAACGAGCTTTGTAGTGATCCTGGTCCGGAACAATGCTGGCAAAAGACAAGGCGGATCCAGAGACCGGCGAACTTGCATCCAAGGCCGTCAAAAAGATTTGCTTTCGCGAAATGCTTTTCCACAAGAAGGGACGTGCCGAAAGTATCAATCGATTGTCGGGGATAATCCACTGCCGATCGAAGGTTCGCCATGCATAGCGCGTCGGTTTGATAACCGAACCAAGGTCAACGGCGACCGTTACCTCGCGACTTTCGTGGCCGGCCAATCCATCGGTGACAATCTTCTTGGTATGACGGTCCGCGAGCTTTCCGTGGCGAAGCGTCGGATGAAACAATGTCTCCTTACGCTCGGGGTCTTTCTCGGAGACAAGGAAGTTCCATCGCGCGCGAAGTGATTCCGCGTAGGCGCAATTATCCAAGTTCTACCTCCGAGCACGCCAGAGCTATTAAAGACAAACAGGTCCTTCAACGCCATAGAGTCCGCCCAAAGACCTCTGGACTTGGCGCGGAACGGCTCACGCCAGCCGCTTGGTCCGTCGATCCAGCCAGCCCCGGCAAGTGATACTTCCGCCAGCGCATCGAATTTGTCCTCGCGCTTTCCCAACGGCAGAGATCGAAAGCGCAGGTGCGCCGGCTCCTTGCTGTTCTTGCCCAGCGGGCGTGCAGCGAGCACAATGCAGACCGGCTGTTGGACGCCTTGAAAAATGCGGGTCGGCACGTCGGGCTGATGGCCTTCGGGAGAACAATCGATCACCCAAATGTTAGAACAGTCGCGGCGCAGATCGTCGCGCATTCTCTGAAAACCAGGCCCGTTGAGAAAACCAGCGACGGTGATGAAGCAGACGATTCCGGCGCGATCCTCGTCCTTTTGGCCTGTCGCCGCATACCAGCCCGAGCCGAAAACTTTCAGTGTCGCCCAGCGCCAGAAATAGACGTAGAGATTCTTCAAATGCTTCGCGTGCGCGCTGACGCCCCACGCTGGAGGCGGCGACCAGCGACTCATCGGCGCCGGTAATTCTTTATTCGTGTCGCTCCCCGACTCGATCCAGCCCCCGCGGCCCTTCGCCTTTTCCTTATAAGGTGGATTGCCGATCACGACGGTGATTCGCTCGTCGCGTTTGATCTTGTTCGCCTGTCTGCGCGACTCGCCGATCGGCTGCGTAAGCGCCGAGAATTGTGTTTGCGCCGCGTAAGGATCGCCGAGCGTGTCGGTGATGAAGAGAAGTAGGGCGGGAAGATTGGCTGCGTCCTTGACGCCCATCAACGTCTGGATTTCCGCCATGAGCCGCAACTGCGCCACGGCGAAGGGGCCGAACTGCATCTCGAAGCCTATAAGCCGCTCGACGGCCGAAGCGATGGCGCCCGGCACGGCGCCGGAACCGAGATCGGCTTCGATCGTCTGCGCAATGGAGCGCATCGCGCCAAGCAGATAGGCGCCCGTGCCGACCGCCGGGTCGGCGAGCGTCACTTCGCGCGAGGCGAGCCCCTGAGGCAGTGCGAACAGCGCGGGATCGCGTAGCGCCTCGTCGACGAGCCGCACCATCGCAGTAACGACCTCGGGCGGCGTGTAATAGGAGCCCGTGCGTTTGCGCAGTGCATTGTCGTAGACCGCAAGAAAGTCTTCGTAGAAATAGAGCCAGGCGTCGACGTCGCCCTTGGTGAGAGTCGGCCAATCAACCGCATCGAGAACGCGCGCGAGCGTTCGCAGTGCGCTGTCGAGCGCTTGCTGCACCTCGGGACTGTCGGTCAGCAGACGCAGGGCGGTCCCGATCAGCGAATTCGATTTGCGTAGCTCCAAGGCCGCTTTGTCGATGCCCGACTTGAGCTCGATGTCCTTGGCGCGCGCGACGAGTAGTCCGAAGGTCACGGCCTGCGCATAGCCGTCTGCGAATTCGGCGTCGGTTGCTTGAGGAAAGAGAAGGCCGCGCCATTCTTGGGCGAGCGACGTCAATCCGGGATTGTTGCGCTGGAGTTCTTCCGTCACTTCATCCCGCAACAGACGACACAGCCGCGCGGCGGTTTCCGCGAGCTGTTTAACCGAGCGCGGCGGCTCGGGGCTCCACCTCAGGAAATCGGCAATAAGCGGGAGTAACGTCCCAGGTGCAGCGAGTTTGGCGCCGGCGGATTCCACGTCGCCTTCCAGTTCGACGAGCTTATCGACGGGCTGGCCGTCTCGCCATAGGCTGAAACTATTGCCGTCCGTGTAGAGCAGGTTCGGCAGGGATTTGAGCTTCGTCCACTGCTTCTTGTCGTGTTCGTCGCTAAAGCGCCGCGGATCGGCGCCTTTTCCCGGCGCCTTCACTTCAATGAAGCCAACAAGGGCATTGCGAACCGTGACGGCGTAGTCAGGACGCGTCGCAAGAGCGCCAAGCGTGCTTTCGCCGACCAGCGCAACGGCCGCGTCCGGCAGGCCAATGAGCGCCGACAAATCCTTGAACAGGCCTTCAATAGGCGCGCGCAACTGATCTTCGGGCGCGCCCGCAGCGGCCGGGTTGGCCAGCTTCGCCTTGCAGCTTTTTCCGAATGCGGAAATTGCCGTGGACAGGGATTGCGTCGGCACTCGAATCGAAACGTTTTGATAAGTCAGACAGGCTCACGATGCGCGAGCGAGGCAATTTTCACAAGGTCAATTGTCATGTCAGGAGCGGCCCGGCAGGCTGGCGGAGGGGGCGGGATTCGAACCCGCGATACGGTTTCCCGTATACACACTTTCCAGGCGTGCGCCTTCAACCACTCGGCCACCCCTCCGGCGAAGCGCGCAATATATTCACGCGCGCCCGGAACGCAAACGCCGCGCATGGACAGACGCGGCAGCGGCGCCTATGCTTCCCGCGCCCTTTCGATCCTCGCGACAACCATCTCGACGAAGAGACCATGCTGCGACTCCTCACCCGACTGATCGGCCTTCTGTTGCTCGCGGGCGGCTTTATCGCCCTTATCGTCGACGGCACGCGCTCGATCGCCGCGGGGCGCGTGACGGTGACGAGCGTGAGCAAAGGAACGTCGCAGCTCTTTCCCGGCCTCTACCAATCGATGCAGTCGAGCGTGGAGCATGTCTCCGCCTTTCTGTGGGACCCGGTTCTGACCACGCTGATGCTGGCGCCCGTCAGCGTCGCCTTCGGCGCGGTCGGCGCTCTCTTAATCCTGCTCAGCCATCGGCGGCAGGCGCCGCTCTATTACGCCCGCCGCTAGTTTCCCTTCGGGCCGGGCACTATATCGGCGCCATGACGATCTTCGACGACCTCGGTCTCTCCAAGCTGCTCAAGCCTATTCCGGACCGCGAGACGCCTGTCGCGCATGGGACGCGCCACTTCGTCAACGGCCATCCGCTCGACCCGCCGTTTCCGCTGGGGTCCGAGCAGGTCCTCTTCGGCATGGGCTGTTTCTGGGGCGCGGAGCGCAAATTCTGGCAGGCCGGCGAAGGCGTCTATGTGACGGCGGTCGGCTACGCCGGCGGCGTCACGCGCAACCCGACCTATGAGGATGTTTGCAGCGGCCGCACCGGCCATGCCGAGGTCGTTCTCGTCGTCTACCAGCCGCCGGCCATGACCTTCGACGAGCTTTTGCGCATCTTTTGGGAGGGCCATGACCCGACCCAGGGCATGCGCCAGGGCAATGACGTCGGCACGCAATATCGCTCCGCCATTTATGTCTCCACGCCGGAACAGCTGGCCGCCGCGAATGAGTCGCGCGCCATGTATCAACGCGTATTGACGGATGCTGGTCTCGGCGCGATCACCACCGAAATCGCCGAGGGCCGGCCGTTTTACTATGCCGAGGACTATCACCAGCAGTATCTCGCCAAGAACCCCGGCGGCTATTGCGGTCTCGGCGGAACGGGAACCGCCTGCCCGATCGGAACGGGCGCCCGCGTCGGCTAGAACAGGTTTCGAAAAAGTTGACAGACTTTTTCGACGAGAACCTGCTCCAACGTTTTGATTTTGAGCGATTCCTTATCGATCACATGATTCCATGTAATCGGGAAGCGCTCTCGAGCGCTACTCCGCGCGCAAGACCTCGCGGCAGGCGGAGGGCAATCCCGCCATCGTCATTGGCGGCCAGCTCTTGCCGCCCGGCTTTCGCGGCCGCAGCGCCTCCTCCGTAAACCACCAGGCGAGCGAGGCGTCGCAGCCGTCGCCGGCCGGCGTCGGGTCCTGATCGCGGCAGTTGGAGCCGTTCGGACAATAGAGCCGAATATGGAAGTGGTAATTGTGCCCCCACATCGGCCGCACCTTACGCATCCAGCTTTCGCCCTGCGTGGCGCGGCATAACGCGCGTTTGATCGCGGCGTTGACGAAGATGCGTTGCACGGCGGGGTCCATCGCCGCCGTGCGGATCAGGGCGATGTGGCCTTGGCTCCACACGTCGGAGCGAACGTCAAGACCATCGTCGCGCACGACGTCCGTCGCCATCAGCTCTTCGCGCTCCTCTCGCGTCAGCTCGCGATTGGGCATCGGCGTCAGCCAGATATCGGCGTCGAGTCCGATCTGATGCGACGCGTGTCCGGTGAGCATCGGTCCGCCGCGCGGTTGCGAAATATCGCCGATGAGCAGGCCCGGCCAACCCGACTCTCGCGCCGCCTTCGACGAGAAATGCTTCAAAAAGGCGATGAGGTTGGGATGGCCCCAATTGCGGTTGCGCGAAAGTCGCATGACTTGCCAATTGGGGCCGTTGATTGGCAGTGGTTCGCCGCCCGCGAGACAGCCGCGCGAATAGAAGCCGATTGGATCTGCACGTAGCGGCGCCGCCTCCTGGGCCCTGCCGAACAGTTCCCGCGCCGGCGTCGCGGGACTGGAAGGATTCGCGAGCGGCGGCAAGGGCTTTGGATCGAGCGTGCCCTTGTCCTGCGCCAGCGCGCCGTTAACCATCACGACCGCGGTGAAGGCGAATAGCGCCGCGTGAAGCGCGCGCGATATCGAACCTGTCGTCATCAGCGTCTCTCGCCGTCAGTCTCCAAGCGAACGCGCATAAAAGGTTTCCGATTCATCCTTGCCGGCAAAGCTTACCGCTTCATTTAGTTTTGTTGTAGCGCCAAGCCAGCGCAAGAACGCCGGCCAAGTCGCTAGCGCGTTGAGTGAGGAGTCCGTCATGCGTTTTCCAGTCATCGCACCCGCAATCCTTTTTCTTCTCGGCTCTGTAGGCGCGGCCAACGCCACGACCCACATTCACATCAATCTTTCGACGCAGACCATGCATGTCCAGTCTTCGTCAGGCAGCTATTCATGGCCGGTGTCGACGGCCCGCGCCGGCTATTCTACGCCACGCGGATCGTTCGCGCCGACGGGCATGCAGCCCATGCATTATTCGCGAAAATACCATATGTCGCCAATGCCCCACTCGATCTTCTTCCGCGGCGGCTATGCGATTCACGGGTCATATGAGACGGGAATGCTCGGCCGGCCCGCGTCGCATGGCTGCGTGCGCCTGTCGCCCGGCCATGCGGCGATGTTGTATCAAATGGTGCAGAGCGAAGGCGGGCGCATTTCCATCACCGGCGCGCCGCGGCACGGCCATTACTACGCCAGCGCGCGACGGGGATCGAGCGTCGCCTATGCGGCTTCGCGCGGGCGTCATGCTCATGGTCGAGGCTACGCAACAGTTGATCCCTTGGCGCTTTTCTTTGGCGGGGGCCTTTTCTGACGCTGGAGCAAGGGCCTGTCTTTAGCGCGGCAGGCCCCTCACCTTGTTTTCGCCTTTTGCGGCCCGTTAATGGATCGTGACGCTTGCGGCGCACGTCCCTTGCGCGCGATAAGAGCCTCAAAAAGCAACAAGGAATCTTCCGCTTGACGACATTCGATCGCCGCCGCTTTCTTCTGGCAGCCGGCGGCCTGGCCTTCGCCGGCTCAGCCTCGGCTGAGCCTCCGGAAGCGCCCGACGAGTTGCAAGTGCGCGTCGAGAACAATTCGGCGCCGGAGCTCTGCGCCGAGAAGGACAACATCGAGCTCGACTTCATCTCCCCGCGCGTCCGCAGCCTGCAAATCCAGGCGGTGCACCCTTCCTACATCAACACCATCGCCTCCGACCGCTGGGCCCCGGACTGGTCGAGCTGCGATCTCACAGTGGATCCAAAGGCGTTTTCGCAGGCGCGCCGCAAAACGTTTTGGGAGACGCCGGAATTCTGGCTGACAGGCTACACCTTCCCGTCCTTCTGGCGGCCGAACGACGTGCCGATTCGTGTTGGCGACTCAGTGGAGAGGGGCTTCCATCTGATCCAGCTCTGGATGTGGTATCGCGAGCGCGCCGAAGAGATCATGGTGCTTTACCCGCCGGACGGCTATTGGCGGGCGCGGCCGCTGCCGTTCGAAGACATGCGGTGGACGGCTTATGGTTCGTCCTTTCTCGTCGGGCCCGTCGAGACGCAGGAGCGGCCCATCGTCGATCTCGAAGAGATCGTCTTCGAGCCGCAAAGTCGCAGCTTCGTCCTCAGGTTTCAGCGCGGCGGCGAGGGCCGCGTCTCGATCAAGAGCGTCGACCAGGATCGCTTGACGCTCGACGTCTCGTTCAGTCAGGCCATGCCGAACGGACTGCCCTTCGCGGCGCTGCGCTCGATGTACGCCATGGAGACGATGAGCGACGCCGCCATCGTCGCCTGGCGCAGCAAGCGCGGGAAGGGCTGGGAGGAGTCCCCCGTCATTCGCTTTCCCGGCGCCAGCGCGACGGAAGTATGGGTTGGCCGCCATCTGCCGTCGCGCCACAATCTTTCTGCGCCCGACATGGTGTTCAGCAAGTTTCAGGGGGCCGCGCCGGCGTCCGCGCGCCGATGATTGAAACCCGTTGGTTGGCGCTCGACGTAGCGCGCGGCCTCGCCGTCCTGGCGATGATTATCTTCCATTCGATCTGGGATCTTTCCCATTTCGGCTACGCGCCGGCGAATCTTCCTTGGTCGGCGCCCGTGCGCCTCTTCGGCCATTCGATCGCTTTCGCCTTCCTGTTCATCGCCGGCGTCGCTCTCGTGCTGGCGCATCGCGGCCACGTGCGCTGGCCGGCGTTCTGGCGCCGCTTCGCGATCATCGCGGCGGCGGCGGCGTTGGTGACGGCCGGCACCTACGTTCTCTTTCCCAGCGCCTATGTGTTCTTCGGCATTCTGCATTGTATCGCCGTCGCCAGTCTGATCGCCGTTCCGTTTCTTCTCGCGCCCTGGCCTGTCGCGCTCGTTGGCGGCGTCTTCTTCTTTGCCGGCGCGGAGTTTCTCGCGTCTCCCGCCTTCAACGCCAATTGGCTCCAGTGGATCGGGCTTTCGACAAGCGAGCCGGCGACCCAGGACTGGCGCCCGCTCTTTCCCTGGGCGGGCCCGCTGCTTCTGGGCGTCGCCGCGGGAAAACTCCCTCTCCCCGTTTACGGGGAGAGGGCGGGGATGAGGGGCGAGGGAGCTTTATTCGATAGAGAGTCGCAGCAGGTTTCGGCCGATTCTCGCGCGCCGTCGTACCCCCAAGCCCCTCACCCTAACCCTCTCCCCACAAGTGGGGAGAGGCGACCGCTGATCTTCCTCGGCCGGCATAGCCTCCCCATCTATCTCGCGCATCAGCCGCTGCTCTTTGCGCTCTTCACGGCGCTTGTCTTCATCGCGCCGCCGGCTGTCGACACGACGGAGTTCGTCGCCTCATGCGAAGCGCGCTGTTTTGAGGAGGGCGGAGAGGGAAAAATCTGCCACGATGCCTGCAAATGCACGGCGCAGGAGGCGATCCGCAGCAAGGCGCTCGCCGGCGTGACGGATGAGACCGAGCGCGGCCGCCGTCTCAACGAGATCGCGCAAAGGTGCGTGGCGAAACCGAACGAATAGCGCGCGTTTTCCTTCTCCCGCTTGCGGGAGAAGGTGGCCCTCGCGTAGCGAGGGTCGGATGAGGGCCCTCATCCGTCACGCGTTCCGCGTGACACCCTCTCCCGCAAGCGGGAGAGGGGACCCGCCGTCTCGAAGCACGAGGGCTATTGCGCATCCTCTCCTTCGAGACGGCTCCTTCAGAGCCTCCTCAGGATGAGGATGCTTTTTTCACATCCCGCCCAAATGGTCGGCGACGGTAAAAATGTCCTTGTCGCCGCGGCCGCACATATTCATCACCATCAGATGATCGCGCGGCTTTTGCGCCGCGAGCTCTAAGACCTTGGCGAGCGCGTGCGAGGGCTCCAGCGCGGGAATGATGCCTTCGAGCTTGGAGCACAGTTGAAAGGCGTTGAGCGCCTCCTTGTCGGTGGCGTTCAGATATTTCACGCGGCCGATCTCATGTAGCCATGAATGTTCGGGGCCGATGCCGGGATAATCCAGCCCGGCCGAAATCGAATGGCCTTCGAGAATCTGGCCGTCGTCGTCCATCAGCAAATAGGTGCGATTGCCGTGCAGCACGCCCGGCCGCCCGCCGGTGAGCGAGGCGGCATGGCCGTTCGGCACGTCGATCCCATGGCCGCCCGCCTCCACCCCGTAAATCTCGACGCTCGCGTCGTCGAGGAAAGGATGAAACAGGCCCATGGCGTTGGAGCCGCCGCCGATGCAGGCGACGAGCGAATCCGGCAGGCGCCCCTCCGCCTCCTGCATTTGCGCGCGCGTTTCGTTGCCGATGATCGACTGGAAGTCGCGCACCATCGCCGGATAGGGATGCGGCCCCGCCACCGTGCCGATGCAATAGAAGGTGTTGGCGACATTCGTCACCCAGTCGCGCAGCGCCTCATTCATTGCGTCTTTTAAGGTGCGCGCGCCCGACTGCACGGGGATGACCTCAGCGCCGAGGATCTTCATGCGAAAGACGTTCGGCTTCTGACGCTCGACGTCGACCGCGCCCATATAGACGACGCAATCGAGGCCGAACCGCGCGCAGGCGGTGGCGGTGGCGACGCCATGCTGGCCGGCGCCCGTCTCGGCGATGATGCGCCTCTTGCCCATGCGCCGCGCGAGCAGAATTTGCCCGAGCACATTGTTGATCTTATGCGCGCCGGTGTGATTGAGTTCGTCGCGCTTGAAATAGACCTTGGCGCCTTTGCCCTCGCCCGCGCGCTCGCGCACATATTCGGTGATGCGCTCAGCGAAATAGAGCGGACTCGGGCGCCCGACATAATGTTTATGAAGCCCGGCGAGCTCCTCGTGAAAGGCCGGATCGTTCTTCGCTTGCTCGTAGGCTTCTTCGAGGTCGAGCACGAGCGGCATCAGCGTCTCGGCGACGAAACGCCCGCCGAAAATGCCGAAGCGGCCATTTTCATCGGGACCGGCGCGGAAGGAATTGGGAAGCGGCTTGTTCAACGGAAGCGTCCTCGGTCTGCGGCGGCGGCGCCTCCCCAACCCTCCCCCGCTGCGCGGGAGAGGGAGTCAGATTCGGCGCTTCATCGCGTTTCCCGCAATGCGGCTCGTTAGCGTCCCCTCTCCCACAGAGCGGGGGAGGGACAGGGAGGGGGCCGATCCGTCGGCGCAGTCTTAAACTGTCATGCGCCCCTATGAAAGCCGAGCCGCCCTCACAAAAGCTTTGATCTTTTCCGCGTCCTTGACGCCGCGTTCGCGCTCAACGCCGGAAGAGACGTCCACGGCGCGCGCGCCGGTCAGGCGCATCGCTTCCGCCACATTGTCCGGATCGAGTCCGCCTGAAAGCATCCAGCTTTTGGCGGCGACGCCGCGCAGCAGCGCCCAGTCGAAAGCCACGCCGGCGCCGCCGGGAACCGCCGCATCCGGCGCAGGCTTGGCGTCAAAGAGAATGACGTCGGCGACGTCTTCATAGGCGCGCGACGCTTTGACATCGCCGGCTGTCGCGACGCCAACCGCCTTGATCACAGGCAGACCAAAACGCGCCTTCACCTCGGCGACGCGCGCCGGCGTTTCCTTCCCATGAAGCTGGAGATAGTCGGGCGCGAGCGCTCCGACGATGTCGTCGAGGGCGGCGTCGTCAGCGTCGACGGTGAGCGCCACTTTGCTGATGCGGCCGGCTGCGACGAGCCCCAGGGTGCGGGCGGTCTCAAAGTCGATATGGCGCGGGCTTTTCTCGAAGAAGACGAAGCCCGCCATGTCCGCGCCGGCCTCGATCGCCGTGAGGAGCGTCTCCGGCGAGGAAAGCCCGCAGATTTTAACGATGGCGTCGCGTTGCGTCATAGCCGCGCTTGTCGCGGCCGTCCATGCTAGCCGCTGCTGCAATTTGCAGAATTAGCGCACCCCAAACGTGGATGGCCGGCTCAAGGCCGGCCACGACGCAGCTAAACTGCAAAAAACTTAACCCCGATTATACGCATCCTCGAAGCGAACGATATCGTCTTCGCCAAGATAGGAGCCCGTCTGCACTTCGATAAGCTCCAGATCGATCTTGCCGGGGTTGATCAGCCGATGTCTGCAGCCAATCGGCAGATAGATCGACTCATTCTCATGGACGAGGTGGGTCTCTTCATCACGCCCCACCTCGGCCGTTCCGCGCACGACGATCCAATGTTCGGCGCGGTGGAAGTGCTTTTGCAGCGACAGTCGCTGGCCGGGCTTCACCACGATGCGCTTCACCTGATAACGCTGGCCTTCGTCGATCCCTTGATAGTAGCCCCATGGCCGGAAGATGCGCTTGTGTTCGCCGGCCTCTCGCCGGTTCTTGCTGCGCAGTTCGTCCACGAGCTGTTTGACCTGATCGCCATGATCATGGCTGAGCACCAGCACCGCGTCCTGCGTCGTCACGACGATGATGTCGTCGACGCCGACGACCGTGGTCAACGTGTCCTCGGAGCGCACATGGACGTTGCGCGCATCCATGACGACGCCGTGCCCGCGCACCGAATTGCCGAATTCATCGCGTTCCGACAATTCCCATACAGCGCGCCAGGTGCCGACGTCGGACCAGCCGATATCGGCAGGAATGAGCGCCGCCTTTTCGGTCTTTTCCATCACCGCATAGTCGATGGATTTCTTCGGCGCATGCGCGAACGACTCAGCGTTGAGAATCGTGAAGCCGAGGTCCTGGCGCGCCGTTTCGATGGCGGCTTCGGCGGCGGCGAAAATGCCGGGCTCGAACTGCGCGATTTCCGATTGCATCACGTCGGCGCGGAAGATGAAATTGCCGCTGTTCCAGAAATAGCCGGCGTCGACATATTCCTGCGCCGTTTCACGGTCCGGCTTTTCGACGAAAGCGTCGAGCTTATAGACGTCGCAACAAGACTCAAGCGCCGCGCCGGGGCGTATGTAGCCATAGCCCGTCGCCGGGCCGTCGGGCTTGACGCCGAGCGTCACGATATAGCCCGCGGCCGCCGCCCCGCTCGCCCGCTTGCAGAGATCAACGAGTCCATCGGGATCGCGCACCACATGATCCGCGGCGAGCACGACGACCACCGTGTCGGGCGACCGCCGCGCGGCGAGGCCCGCCGCCACGGCGACAGCCGGCCCCGAATCCCGGCGCGACGGCTCGAGCACGACGTCGGCTTGCGCCCCGATCTCGCGCAACTGGTCGGCGACCAGGAAGCGATAGTCGAAATTCGAAATGACGACCGGCCGCTCGAAGACGGGGTCGGTCAGCATCGCGAGAGTCGTTTGGAACGTCGAACGATCGCCGACGAGCGGGATGAATTGCTTGGGCAGGGTTTCGCGCGATTCGGGCCAAACCCGCGTCCCCGATCCTCCGCACATGATCACGGGCAAGATTTTCGTCATAAGCCCCTCTAGCAACATGGCCGCGCCCGCCCCCGGGCTGCAATAGTTCTCCACTCGACTATTGGCAATACAATGGCGAAGCCGGCGCGCTAAGCGTGGGCGCCGCTATTTACCCTTCTTCTCAAGCTCGGCCTTGAGCGCGGCGAGCTTGGCGAAAGGCGAATCCGGGTCTGGCTGGCGCTCGCGCCGATCCGGAGAGAAGCCTCCGGGTCTCCGAGCCCGCGCGTCGTCACGCGGCGGACGGCCCTCGGGGCGCGGCTTTCCGGCGGGACGCGCTTCCTTGGCGGGAGCCTCGCCGCGCGGCCGATACTCGCGTCGCGGCGGCCGTTTTTCCTCCGGGCTTTGATCGCGCGCCACGTGGCGGGCGCCGGCCTCTTTGCCGCGCGGACCGGAATGGGCGTGGCGCTGCGGGCGCCAGATCTCGATCGTCTCCGGCGCAGCTGGCGCGCCTTCCGCAGCTTCGAGCTGCGACTCGGCCCGTGCGGCCGCGGGTTCTTCGGCAGAAGCGACCGTTGGCGTTTCGGAATCCGACGCCTCCTCGGCGGCGGGGGCCTCCGCTTGCGTTTCCTCAGTCGCCGGTTGCGGCGGGACGTCCAACTCCGCTTCCGGGGCGGCGGACGATTCGGCGGCGGCGCCTTCGGCCTGAATGTCCGCGCTCACTGTTTCCGCCGCTTCGCCTTCCGTCTTCGGCGTCACCGGCTCCATCGGAGCCGCCGGCACGATCGGGACTGTGATGGCGGGTCCCGGACGTTGCGTCGAAGCGTAACCCAGCGACTTCAGGATCGAGGAGAAAGCCTCGCCGGAACAGCCCGTGAGCGAGGTCATTGCGACGGTGACGATGAAACCGTCGGCGTCGGCCGCGCCGGGCGGCGGCTCGCCCGCCGTAAGCCCTGGTCGGTAGGCGATCGCCGGCCGGATAAGATCGGCGAGACGCTCCAGAATATCGACGCGAACGACGCGCTCTCCGCAGACGCGAAAGCCGGCGGCGCGGTAAAAGCCCTTAGGGATCGATGCGTCGCCGGCGAAGGAGGTGCGTCCGGAGGCCGCAAGATGCGGCACTTCTTCAAGACCCTTCACATTTTCGAGCCCGCCGTGGTGCAGCGCCCAGAGCAACGCCGAAAGCGCGCGCGGCGCGGGCTTGAGCAGCGCAGGCAGGTAGATGTGATAGGCGCCGAAGCGCACGCCGAGCTTGCGCAGCGCGCCGCGGTCCTCCTGAGAAAAACTCTTCACTTCCTTGGCGACGCGCGCGCGGTCGAGCACGCCAAGTTCTTCCGCGAGCTGAAAGGCGACGCCGCGCGTCACGCCCTCGAGACCTTCGCCTTTTTCGAGCTGTTCGAGAGGCCCAAGCAGCTTCTTGACGCGTTGCGCGAGCCAAAGATCGATGCGCTGCTTGACTTTCTCCAGAGCCGGGCCGGTGAGTTGCTCGTCAGCGAGCACGCGCGTCGTCGGCGTCAGCATGCCGGCGCCGGCGGCGATCTTCGCAACTGGTTCGCCGAGCCAGCGAATGAGGCCGTCATTGCCAAGGGCGAATGCGTCATCGACCGCGTCGAACACGCGAGTCGCCCGCGCCTCAAATTCTCCCGCGAGCGCCTTCTGCGCCGCCGCGTTCAACGTCTTGGCCGCTTCGCCCGCCGCGCCGGGATCCGGCGTGAAGCGAAATCCCTGAAGGCTTCCGACGTGCTGGCCTTCGACCAGAACGTCGCCGGCGGCGTTGATTTCGGCTTCGAGCATCGCGTTCTCTCTTAAGCGGCGCACCAGCACGCTTGTGCGGCGATCGACGAAACGCTGCGTCAATCGGTCGTGCAACGCGTCGGATATGCTGTCCTCTACCCGACGCGCGACGCTCTGCCAATGCTCGGAGTCGTCAAGCCAGCCGGAACGGTTGGCGATGAAACTTGCGGTGCGCACTTGCGCAAGGCGGTTCGACAGCGTGGCGATGTCGCCGTCGATGCGGTCGACCGTCTCGATCTGCCGGGCCATCCAGTCCGCGGGGATCTTCCCCCGCCGCGCAATGAAGGCGAATACGGCAAGCGCCAGCTCGGCGTGAGCGGCGGGCGACGTCTTGCGGTAGTCGGGAATTTGGCACGCCTCCCAAAGCCGCGCCACATCGGCCGGCGCTTTGGCGTTGCGCTGAGCGATCTCGTCGCGGCTCGCGGCTTCAAGCGCCCTTTGATCATCCGCCACGCGCGCGCGAACCAGATTGGGATGCGCCGGCGCCCGGTCGAGAGAATGCATCAGCGCGTCAATTGACGAAAAATCGAGAGCGCTGTTGCGCCACTGCAATGTCTTCAGAGGATCGAAGCGGTGATCCTCCAAAGCCTCGATCAGATCCTCGTCGAAGGGCGGGCAGCGGCCCGTCGCGCCAAAAAAGCCGTCGCTCATGTGGCGGCCCGCTCTGCCGGCGATCTGTCCGAATTCCGCCGGCGTCAACCGGCGGTGGCGAAGCCCGTCAAATTTGCGATCGGACGCGAAGGCCACGTGATCGACGTCGAGATTGAGGCCCATGCCGATGGCGTCGGTCGCGACAATGTAGTCGACGTCGCCGCTTTGATAGAGTTCGACCTGCGCGTTGCGCGTGCGGGGCGATAAAGCGCCAAGTACGACGGCCGCTCCGCCGCGCTGACGCTTGATCAGCTCGGCGACCGCATAGACCTCTTCAGCGGAAAAGGCGACGATGGCGGTGCGCGGCGGCAGTCTTGAGATTTTCTTGTCGCCGGCGAAGGAGAGTTCCGAAAGCCTCGGGCGCGTGAAGATCGGCGCGCCTGGAAAGAGTTCTGTAACAAGCGACGCCATTGTCGCCGCGCCGATGAGGAGAGTCTCCTGGCGTCCGCGCCAGTTCAGCAGCCGATCGGTGAAAATGTGGCCGCGATCGAGATCGGCGGCAAGCTGTATTTCGTCGATCGCCAGGAAGTCCGCCTCAACGTCGCGCGGCATCGCTTCGACCGTCGCGACCCAATAGGCCGGCGCGCGCGGCTTGATCTTTTCCTCGCCGGTGACGAGCGCGACATTGTCGGCGCCGATGCGCTCGGCCACGCGATTGTAGACCTCGCGCGCGAGCAGCCGCAGGGGCAGGCCGATGACGCCCGAAGGAAAGGACAGCATCCGCTCGATGGCGTGATGCGTCTTGCCGGTGTTGGTGGGGCCGAGCACCGCCGCCACGCCCCTGTCGAACGGCCTCACGCGGGGGGCGGCGCGGGTCGCCGGGTAAGACGGCGCGACTGTCATGTTCTTCTTTGCTGCCTGACGCGCGCTGTGGCGCGCCTGCGTTTCATATCGAAACTTGGAGCGGGGCGCGACTTTACCTTCTGAACAGCCTGCGAACGAATCGCGCCCGAATCGCTGACTCTTTCTGAATCATGCTCTGTTCCACCGATATATGGACGCTGGCCTAAACCGAAATACCAGACATTGGAGTGCAGGTTCGCCGAGGGCAGGGCGGAAGCGCATATCAAGCAGATCGGCGCCGGACTCCTTTCGCCGCTTCTGTCAACGGCGAAGATCGGGCGGTTCACCGGGCTGCTGTTAAGCTTTGGGATCAACCAGGAACGCAGCACGCACGAATCAGTGTTTGATCTCGGTTGGCGTTGCGTTCCGGCGAGTTTCCGGGACGTCCAAGAGCGTCATCCACGGCGTCGCCGTGGCCTGCCACGGCAGAAACGCGTTGGAAGGCTTAATGCGCCGTCCTGCTCTGGGACGATTGTCGAGGCGGCCGGCGCGGACGCGGGGCGGCCGGCCGCGGCGGCAATATTTGTTTTCTCCGCGCCCGCGCATGCAATTGGTAAACGCCAACGTCGATGTGCTTCACGGTGGGCAAGTCTCGGCGGCGGCCGGCTCAGAAGGTCTGCGCTTCTGTCACAGTCTGGGAAACTAAGGGGCGAGGGCGCCGGACAGCGAACCGAAATTCGCCCGCGCTCACGAAAAAACTTGCGGATAGGCTGGAGCGGGTGAAGGGAATCGAACCCTCGTATTCAGCTTGGAAGGCTGCTGCTCTACCATTGAGCTACACCCGCATCGCCGCGACTCTATGCCAATCTGCGCCGCGCTTTGCAATGGGCGCATACGCCTCGCATTTCTCATTTGACAGCGGCGCAGGACGCCACTAACCGGAGCGCCCACAAGTCTCTCAATAAGGCGGGGCGTTCCCACGCTACTTCTCGAGGACCAACCAACCGTGGCAAAACCCGAACTCGGCGCCAAACGCCAATGTCAGTCCTGCGGGACGAAATTCTACGACTTGAACAAGGACCCGATCGCCTGTCCGAAATGCGGCGCGATCTATCAGCTCGCAACGGCGACGCGCTCGACGGCGCGCGCCGAGCAACAAGAAGAGACCGAACTCGAGAAGGAGGAGGCTGAAACAGTGTCGCTCGAAGAAGTCGAGGAGACGGAAACCGCCGCGGAAGCGCTCGAGGTCGAGGACGAGGCGGAGCTCCAGGGCGGTGACTCCGAAGACGACACCTTCCTCGAGGAGGAAGAAGGCGATGACGACGTTTCCGGATTGATCGACGGCGACATTGAAAGCGACGAGGAAGGCTGAAACCTCAGGGCGCCGCCATTTGCGACGCCCGCCGCGCGCGGCTGTTTCAAGTCAATTGGAAAGGCGGCCAGTTGGCCGCCTTTTTACTTCCCGCGACGCCGGCGCTGCTGGCCGAGTCCCATCTGCTTCGCGAGATTGGACCGCGCCTTGGCGTAATTGGGCGCAACCATCGGATAATCCGGGGGAAGGCCCCATTTCTCACGATAGTCTTCAGGCGACAGCCCATACTGCGTGCGCAGATGGCGCTTAAGCGATTTGAACTTCTTTCCGTCCTCAAGGCAGATGATGTAATCGTTCGTCACCGACCGCTTGACGGCGACGGCCGGTTTCGGCGGCTCAGCAGGCGCAGCCGCGGAGTTGCCGCCAACGCGCAACAGCGCGTTGTATACCTCGCTGATAAGGCTGGGCAAATCTGCGGCGGGGACTGAGTTGTTGCTCACATAGGCGGAGACGATGTCGGCTGCGAGCTCAATGTTGTTGGTTTGACTCATCGGATTGCTCACCACTTCCTTTTGAGATGGACGCGGCCCCAACCGCCCATGGTCAATGCTTCGCTGCATAGAATCGTCGCCCCACCGTTACTGTGGACTGCCTAACAGACTAACGCCACTTCATCAAGAAATATTGTGGACTATTGCGTCAGCCCGTTTACCCATAGTTGATCCGAGGCGATTTTCGGCTTTACGGCCGTGGCCTCGCGATATTTTTCCTTTTTTAACTTTGTCCAATAGAAGACGCTGTTTTTGGCGCGGCAAGCGCGGAGGCGGCAAACGACGTGACTGAATTCCGGGCGATTCGCATCGACAAAAACGATCGCGGCCAACACGCCGATTATGTCGTCATGCGTGAACGCGACTTGATGGAGGGCGACGTCGATGTGGACGTCGCTTTCTCTGCGATCAACTACAAGGACGGTCTCGCCGTCACCGGCAAGGGACCGGTCGTGCGCCGATTCCCCATGATCCCCGGCGTCGACCTCGCCGGCCGCGTGACGCGCTCCGCGCATCCTGAATTTGCTCGGGGCGACATCGTGGTCGCCACCGCGTGTGGCCTGGGCGAAGCTCACTATGGGGGCTTTGCGCAGAAGGCGCGCCTTTCGGGAGATTGGCTCGCGAAACTGCCGCCGCCGCTGACGCCCGCGCGCGCCATGGCGGTCGGCACAGCCGGATTGACGGCGATGTTCTGCATGCTTGCGCTGGAGCGTCATGGCGCGCGGCCCGAAGATGGGCTCGCGGCGGTGACGGGCGCGGCCGGCGGCGTGGGCTCATTCGCCGTCGCGCTGCTCGCCAAGGCCGGGTGGCGCGTCGCCGCAGTTACGGGGCGCGCCGCCGAAGGAGAGTATCTGAAGCGCCTGGGCGCAACCGAGATCATCGACCGCGAAGAACTTGCCTCGCCGGGAAGGCCGCTTCAGACGCAGCGCTTCGCGGTCGGGGTCGATACGGTCGGCGGGTTCACGCTCGCCAACCTTCTCGCCCAGACGCGCTTCGATGGCGCAATCGCCGCCTGCGGCAATGTCGGCGGCATGGAGCTGCCGTCGAATCTCGCGCCGTTCATTTTGCGGGGCGTCTCCTTGCTCGGCGTCGAGAGCGTTCGACCGCGCATCGACATGCGACGAGCGGCTTGGGCGCGAATTGCACAAGATCTCGATCCCGGAACGATCGACGCCATGAGCGAAATCATCCCTTTCGATGAGGCGCTGGCGCGCGCCCGTTCGATCGTGACCGGAAAGATCCGCGGACGCGTCGTCATCGACATGGGGCTGAACCTTCCCGCACAGAACGCCGGTTGATAGGATCGTCGCTCAAACGACGAGGACCGCGCCGTGTCGCGAACGCCGCTGCCGCCTTTCACGCTTGAGACCGCGACTGAGAAAGCGCATATGGCCGAGGACGCCTGGAACACGCGCGATCCCGAACGCGTGGCGCTCGCCTATACGATCGATAGCCGCTGGCGCAACCGAACGGACGAAGCTAAGCCTCTTCAAACGCGCGCGAATCGTCGCATCGCGGCGTCATTTTCTCGACAAGCGGGCCCGTCTCGGCTCTAATGCCGGCGAACGGCCCGCTTGGGCCGATTATTTTTGTTGGATGACGCTCGCCGCGTCGGCGGCGCACCAAAGGTTAAACACGCATGAGTTCGGCTTTCACCAAAGAACAGGACGACGACAATCCGCGCGAAGATCTGCCTGACCGGCCGATCAGCCCGCATCGCAATCTGGTGACGTCCGAGGGCCTGGAGCAGATCGAAGCCGAGCTTGCGCGGCTGCAAAAGGAGATCGAACGCGCGACGGCGAGCGAAGACAATCACGCGCTCGCGCTCGCGCAGCGCGACCAGCGTTATTGGACGGCGCGACGGGCGAGCGCCGAGGTCATCCGGCCGATCGCCGATCATTCGGTCGTCCGGTTCGGGCACCGGGTCGTCGTTGAACTTGAGGACGGCGAACGCCGCAGCTTCCGGCTCGTGGGCGAAGACGAGGCCGATCCGGCGAAGGGACTGATTCCCTACGTCGCGCCACTCGCCAAGGCGCTGATGGGCAAGTCCGTCGGCGACAAAGCGGAGGTCATCCACCACAGCGCGCGGATCGTCGAGATCGGCTAGCCTTGCATTTAACGGCTGCGCCTGAGCGTTGCGGGGCATAGTCTTCGACTCCTTAAGGTTTTCCAACCGTCATGGCCGGGCTTGGCCCGGCCATCCACGCGCGTGTTTCGCACTGTTGGCGGCGCGCTATAAGACGTGGATGCCCGCGACAAGCGCGGGCATGACGTGAAAAGAATCCGCTACGCCGATTGAGAATTCGGTTGCCGCACGAGATCGCGCTTTTTAGCTCCGGCTCCAGTGATTCTCTCTAGCCAGCCGCGTGGCTATGTTAATCAGTGACGATGTCCGATCTGTTCCAAGCCGCGAAGCTCGAAGAAGACGCGCCCCATCCGCTCGCCGATCGGCTGCGGCCGACGCGACTTGAGGAAGTGGCGGGCCAGGATCATCTGCTTGGACCGGATGGCGCTTTGACGCGGCTCATTCGCTCAGGCGCGCTTGGTTCGCTGATATTCTGGGGGCCGCCCGGCACTGGAAAGACCACGGTCGCGCGGCTGCTCGCGCATGAAACCAAGCTCGCCTTCGTGCAGATTTCGGCGATCTTCTCCGGCGTCGCGGATTTGAAGAAAACCTTTGAGGCGGCGCGCGCCAGACGTGCGGCTGGCCAGGGGACTCTGCTCTTCGTCGACGAGATTCACCGCTTCAATCGCGCGCAGCAGGATTCCTTTTTGCCGGTGATGGAAGACGGCACGATAACGCTCGTCGGCGCGACGACCGAAAACCCTTCCTTCGAGCTCAACGCCGCGCTGCTCTCACGTGCGCGCGTGATGACCTTCAAGCCGCTCGACGAAGCGGCGATCGAACAGCTGCTCAAACGCGCAGAGCACGCTGAAGGCAAGCCGCTGCCGCTCGATTCAGACTCACGCGCGGCGCTTGTCGGCATGTCCGACGGCGATGGCCGCGCGGCGTTGACGCTCGCCGAGGAAATCTGGCGCGCCGCGAAGCCCGGCGAAATCTTCGATCGGACGGGATTGGTCGAAGTCGTGCAGCGTCGCGCGCCGATCTACGACAAGGCGCAGGAAGGCCATTACAATCTCATCAGCGCGCTGCATAAATGCGTCCGCGGCTCGGACCCAGACGCCGCGCTCTACTATCTGGCGCGCATGCTCGCCGCCGGCGAAGACCCGCTGTTTCTCGCGCGACGCATCGTGCGGATGGCGGTCGAAGACATTGGTCTCGCCGATCCGCAAGCGCTCGTGGTCGCCAACGCCGCCAAGGACGCCTATGATTTTCTCGGGAGCCCAGAGGGCGAACTCGCGCTGGCGCAGGCGGTCATCTATGTCGCGACCGCGCCCAAATCCAACGCCGCTTATGTCGCCTTCAAGCGCGCGCAGCGCGTGGCGGAGGAAAAGGGCTCGCTTATGCCGCCAAAAATCATCCTTAACGCCCCGACGAAACTGATGCGCGAAGAGGGCTATGGCGCGGGCTACGAATATGACCACGATTCGCCCGACGCCTTCTCGGGCCAGAGCTACTGGCCCGATGCGCTCTCGCGGCAGAAATTCTACAGACCGGTCGAGCGCGGGTTCGAGCGCGAGATCGCCAAACGCCTCGAATATTGGGAACGATTGCGCAAAGAGCGCGGCGATTCATAACATTGACCCAAAGAGCCGCGACGCTGCGCATGGACCGCCCCGGCCAGCTCATTTAAAGGAAAGGGAATCAACGCTGGACGCGCGATATCCCCATCTTCGCGCCTCCGGCCGATGGCTTGAGCGGCGCGCCAATGCTAGGCCATGCCAATAGCTCGTGACGGAGCCGACTTAGCGACCATGACCCGTAAAAGGTCCGTTCTCGTTC
>Ga0233425_10004511_pt1 | contig 23254 bp, 19 predicted proteins | sample Watercolumn_Towu_2_FD_181712 | JGI IMG/M metagenome (GOLD analysis project Ga0233425, IMG submission 181712) | Freshwater microbial communities from Lake Towuti, South Sulawesi, Indonesia - Watercolumn_Towuti2014_140_MG | ecosystem: Environmental > Aquatic > Freshwater > Lake | place... | reverse complement strand
CTCAGGAACTGCGGCGTTGAGGGCGAAAAGCTTCCCACATCAATGCCTTTCAGGCTGTCTGTAAAGTCATCAACAAAGGCAAATGCAGACTGAACTTCAGGGCATTTTTTCTCTATCGAAGTTGACTTTAGCAAAAAGATAATCAAAAGCGCTATTCCTATTGTAAGCAGCAGAGCAAGCACAAACCTTCCAAAGACATTTTTTATGTCTTTCAGCAGGAACATCAGCAAAATAAATATTAAAATAGCAATCAGCCAGTTAAGCCAAGGTAATGATTTTTCAGGGCAGCTTAACCCGGTCAATACTCCCGAAAACAATAGCTGGGACAGCAAAAGCAGCAATAAAGTCAAGGCTAATGCCAACAGAAAGCGCCAGACTTTGCTTTTCATATCTTTTAAAAGCCACCATATCAGCGCAAACAGCAGGAAATACAGGAACCAGTTCACAAACGGCAGCAGGGCCACTATTGAAAAATCCCCAATGACCATTAAGAATGCTGTTGTCAGGCCAAGAATAACAGCCAATAATTTTTCTGTCTTATTGATTTCCTTGAAGGCAAACTTGACGCCCCTCATGTAAATGGCTATGAAAATAAGCGCAAATACAATGAAGTCTATAGTCTTTGAGTATGCCTTGTACTGCTCCTTGCCAAAGAAATCATTTACTTTGATGAGGACAGAGTCAAAGCCCTCTGTAAAGGGCTTTGCGTAAGCTATGTTTGAAAGCAAAACTAGCGATAATGCCAAGACCAGTCCAAGCATGATTTTTTTGTTGAATCTCATTTTACGCAAATTGATGTGTAACCTCCTCCAAAGCCCCTGACAGCCATCCTTCAATCAGCAAAATTATGAGCAAAGTCAGCAATAATGCAAGCACAAACCTTCCAAGCTTGTTGCTGATTCCTTTCAGCAGCCACCAGATTAATGTGAACAGGAGGAAATACAAAAACAATGTAATAAATGGCACGAGCGACAGGATCGATTTTCCCTGAGCTACAAGAAGCAGCGCGCTCATTAACCCAAGCACAACTGCAATCAGCTTTTCAGGCTTGTTCAGTTGCTTGAAAGCGTACCTTACCCCTATCATGTAGATGGAAATAAAAAGAAGCGAGAAAACAAAAAAATCTATTGTTTTCGCATAATTCTCATACTCTCCGCTTTCAAGGAACTCGTTGAATTTGCCAAGATTGTCTTTAATGCCGTTTGACAGGGACTGGGCAAAAACAACTGATGACAGCAATATTCCCAAAGCCGCTAAAACAATCACTTTTGCTGGCTCCATCTTAAAACCTCAATATGCATTTTTTTATTATCTCCACAATTTTGTCCTCGCCAGACAAAATAACTCCTTTTTTCAGCATCTGAAGCATTGCCGAGTCTTTTTTTCTCAATAAATCAATGACTTCATCTTCTGTTTTGCAGATTGCATCAATATTTGGAATTGAGATGTCAAGGGCTGTAAGGCTGTCAGTTATCAGAAGCAGTGTTCTCTTATCAAAAACAGCGGATTTTGCTTGCTTTAATCTTTCAATATCAATCTCAATTTTTTCCTCAGAATAAATCAAAACAATTTTGGCAAGGTATTCTGCAATCTTATTTTCAAAATTGATTGAGTAGAACAATCCAGTCCCAAGCTTTTCTCCAACAACTATGTTGTGCTTTTCAAGCTTTTTAAGAATATTGAAGACACCGGCCGGGCTGAATTTCAGCCTTTGGGCAATGTTCCTTATTGTGAGCTTTTCAGTGAAGTTTCTGACTAAGAAATTAAGTACACTAAATTCATTGTCTGATAAGGATAACATGTTTATTTTTAATAAATATTCATTTAAAAGAAATAATTGAATATACTCTTTTTAAATCTTTCGATTTATAAATAATAGATAAATACATTAAATTTAAAAGCTAATGCTTATTATTTTTTAATATTGAATCTAAGGTGGTCTATTTTTTCTCTTCAAGTGTTCTAAGAAGCGCATCTATTTCATCTTGAGAAAGTATATATTGCGGTTTCGTAGGCTTGGGACTTTCAGGCGCTATGTAAAAGCCAATTTGGATAATGTTTTCTTCCCCCTCCCCTCTTCCAGTAGAATCTGTAATATGTGCAGTTGCTGCATAAAGACCAGCTTCATAGCATCTTCTTCTAAATAAAGTACCACTAGCCTCATTTACATTCCCGCTTTTGCTATCTATGCGCCCACTTGGTCCCCACAAAATATATTTTAATTCCATCGGAGGAGTTCCATCAGTTTCATAAGTAACTGTTATCTCAGTGCCGCTAGGCGCTCCAGGCTCATTTCTTGCCTCCTCTGGAATTACAGTTAATTGGATTCTTAACTGGGGAGTTGCTTGAGATTCTTTCCTTGGTTCTTCTTTTGGCTTTTGTCGTGCTGTTGCCATCTGAACTTCTTCAAGCACAGCTAATACACGCTGCTCTTCCATTTGTCTCAAATCTTCTGCAAGTCCTTCAAGGACATCATCAGGAATCACTCTTAAAGAAACCAAGAGTTCATTGATGTAGGCTATTGCCCCTTTCTGTTTAATTTCTTTTAATTCTTCCAGTGCTTTTATAGTTAATTGCGTTGCTTTCTGGATTTTTGGATGCCTTCCTCCCAATCTCCTAAGGCGGGATTGTATTTTTTCTATTATGGTCCTTTCCCTTAGGACTGCATTCATTAGATTTATCCTGATTCCTGGCAGCTCTAATTTAATGTCAATCTGTGCAGCTCCAACAGCCTTGTTCGCCCTTGTGTTTACCAGATAAACAACAAGCCTTGCCCTGTTTTTTTCAGGCTGTTCATAAAATTTGAATATTTGGGCTGATATTTGCTCTCTGGAATTTCCTGTTTTCCCTATATGGACAAGCTGCCTCAATGGCGAGCCTTCCATTGCATCTCCCCCCTCAATATACCAATTAAGCAATTGGCTTTGCTCAACATACCAATAAAACTTCAAATTATTTATTCTTCCTGCATTAATGTCTTCCATGTTTGGCCCTTCAATAACTTCTGCATTCAAATTCTCAATATGCTTCCTGAAAAAAAGAATTGAGCCATTTTGAGGGCTGTTCATCCTTAATTTCCATTGGTAGCCTGTCAGCAAAGGATTTGGATTTTGTACAATTTTTTTAAGCCTTTCAATTCTGTCCTGGGGAATATGCAGCTTAATATCTTTTGGGCTTAGCAATTTTTCAGCATCATTGAATTTCTTTTGCATAATCGGCAATATCAGCCCCTGCATGATTTTTGCCTGGTCTTTGGAGAAAAACCTGATGTTAGCCCTTATTAGGCGCTGTGCACCGTCAAAATTTGCATATTCAATTTCATCAATCACCTTGTCTATGACTCCAACTGCCTTCAAAAATTTTTTTGCGCTGATGTCGGACTCGTGCATTTTCAGCTGATCCTTTATTCTTGCCAAAGTTGTGTTTTGGATTATCATCTTTTCATTCAACAAGCTTATCAATTCTGTTTCTTCGTTGTTGAAATTTTTAATTTGGTGCCACTCACGCTGGATTGTTTCAAATTTATCCCTAATCAGAAGTCTAATATCCTCCTGTGTAAGCAGTTCCCCCTCGTGCTCTAATAAACCTGAATATCTCTTGTCAACATTTTGAAGAATTCTTATTATCCTTAATGTGCCTATATCCTTAGTTTGCGCTAATACATTAATAAGCTCACCTTCATCCCTGACATGTCCGACTTCTGGCTTTCTAACAAGCAAATCACGGATAAATCCAATTACGCTGTCTGGTATAATTTCCTCTCCTGCCCATTCAGGCAGCTTGTTTAGCAATTCCATCTCAAGCTGCTTCAGTTTTCCTAAAAACTCCATGAGCTTAATTTCAACTTCCAGCAATTTTCCAAACTCTTTGCCTTCCCTTATTATGTCATCTTTATGCTCCCACATCACTGGCATTTCAGAGCTTCTTAATTGGCCCAAAAATGCTTCAAGTTTATTTTCATCTTCCATAACCTTTTCAAAAATAAGCACCCTATCCCTTTGAAGCGAATGTATCTTAACCAAAGCCTGATGCTTTCTGTGTATGAAATAAGTTAATTCTACAGTTGTTTTATCAATTAATGTCTTTACCTGAGGCTGTATTACTGGCTGCTGTTTTATGCCCATCTCCTCTTCAGCTATCACTTGCAATGCTTCTCCCAACCTGCGTAATATTCTTTTTACCATTTATTACTCATTGCTTCATCTTTTGTTTGTATTATTTCTTTTTGCATTTCTTTCCCAAAATTATTTTCTGGATTATCTTCCTCTTGGCCTGAATGGGTTGATTGGCAAAGATCGTCCCCAACCCTTTAATTTTTCGCCGCCTTCTTCATAGCCCATGTTTGGGCCTATGTCGTAGCCGCTAATTCGCTTGCCTATCTCTTCCAAAACTTCTATAACTCCTGCCCTTCTTGGATCATTTGTTCCGCCCCAATACTTAGTTTCTTCTATAACTCTATGAAGAATGTACAATGCTGCACCCCTAGTTGTGATTGTTGGTTTTAAGGAACGAGACACATTTTCCTGCAAATCATAATAGTATCTCCTGCCCATGTGCTTGTCTTTTGTAGTTGCTCTCATATCGAAAGCAGGATTGATGTGAGTTGGTCTCATTGTCAGCTCAATATCGTCAGAATCTTCATTGGGAGGGGAAAACCTTAGCGGATTTCCAGCCAATTTGTTTAATCGCATTCTAATCTCAGCCTGCTTTCCTGCTTCAATTCTTTCCATTGTCTGGGAATGCCATTTGATTCCCAACTCAGTCATTATGCGGTCCATGGCGGTAATCGCATTCTTATGGTATCTTCCATCCCTTAAATCGTCTCTTTTGGAATCAAAGCTTATATACACCCAAAGCGCAACATCCAGTACATCGCAATCCTTAGTGAACCGGGGATCAACGCTTCTTGGCGCTCCGCCATTTGGCGAATGTCCATCATAAAAATCAAGAACTAATGTTCCAAATGGGATTATTCTGCCTTCAAATAATGTCCTGCCGTCCCCAACTTCTAATGGCCATCCATGCTCGTCGAGTCCAGGCGCAATTTCTCTTCCTTGTTGAAAGCTCTCGGGCAGTGCTAAAGGATTTCCATTTTGGCCTTTGGCAATAGTCCCGTCAAGGTTGAGCAATTCCCCTTTATTGTTAACATTTATAACTTTGTATGTATGCGTATAATACACCATCTCATCCGTTAAGGCTTTTTTCATAATTTGCGTTCTTAGATCTTCAAGGTCTTTATGCTTACCTTGCAAACCAGAGCCTGCACCACCCAATGCCCCTCTTATCTCGTTTTCAAAGTCATTCATAATTTTTTCTAGATATTTTTTAATATTGACGAATTTCCCGCTTATAGAATCTATATTTTCTGTAATTTGTCTCTTTTCCATTTCATTTAAATTTGCGCTTAGCAAACGTTGTTTTACATCATCACATATCTTTGTAATATCCCTATCTAATTGCGGCCAGTACCCGCCCTCTCTTGGGCCAAAATATGCAACCTTATAGCTATAGCCATTGTGTACAATTTCTCTATCAGGAGGTATGTTGAATTTTACACTAATCGGTCGGCCTCCACTTTTGCTTAAATCAATTACGAATGCCTTTTCATCAAAAGTATAGTTATTATCCGGGTTAAAACCGCTTCCTTTGTCAGCATAGGTATATTCCCTGCTTAAAGCGCTTCTGTTAACGAATGGGCCTATGCTAGACTGTATTTTATGTTCTTCGTGATTAAACTCTGAGTAAAGATTGATGACTTCATCTCTAATGCCTTGTGCGCTCATCCCTCCACCAGCTCCTCCCAAACCATCCCAGTCCAGTTCAGTCTTGACCATTTCTCTATTCAATCTTCCAATATTCTCAAAAAAATTGCCATTGAATAGCTGTGCAATACTTTCATAGCTGCCCATTTTTTCTATTTTAGATTCAGGGCCGAATTTTGGGGCAAGCTTGATATTTGTAAAGGGTATACGTATATTTCTAAGGACTCTCTTCAAATTTGTTTTCCACAAAAGTATCGAGCCTACTCTTCCATTAGCCATAATACTCCCTCATGAATTTTGATATCTTGTTTCTAACATTTTCTGTTTCTTCCAAATTAAATCTTGCCTTTGCCCATTCAATAAAATTTATGTAAGCATCAATTAATGGCCGCATACCTGATTTGATAGGTGACAAATCATAAACCCTAAGGGTTTTGTCTTTTCGTTTAACTCTATCAAAAGCATCATTAAAATCCCTGTGTAAGTTTCCTAGCCTTGCGAAATCAAAGTCAAGCATTAATAGATAAGCCAAAGCATTTGGGTCTTGAATTCTTACTCTTTCAATAACTTTGTCTTTATGTTCCGAAAACTGCACTATGCCTTTGCCATGTTTCTCAAGTTCTTGTTCTTCAGCATCAATAGTTAATAAATCTTCAATTTCACCAAAATAAGGCAGAAGAGGATTGTGCAAATCAACTATCTTGGAAAAGGCATTTTTAAATCTCATTTTTCTTGCTTTCCATAGTTCATTTACGCCAGTTTCAATTCTTCTGGTTGCTTCCTCAACTTTCTTCACCAAGCCAGCCGCTCCTGTCTCCGACTGGAAAATCTGGTTTATTTGGGCTATGAGGAATGCAACAGCTTCCCTCAATTTTTTTACTCTGGCTTCAAATATGCCGCTTTTTCCATCCACTCCAGTCAAATAATTTTTTGCATTTCCAATCACAATGTTCTTTTTGCCCATTAATTCTCCGAGCCGCTGTTTCATTCCATTCAGTATGGCCATCCACCTGAAAGGCTGCATTCCTATGTTCTCCTTGTTTTTGAGCAGGTAAACGGCAAAAGGATTGTCTGCAAATTCCGTTTTGAATTCGGCAGCATACTTGTCTATGTGGTTATAGAACTCAACTGTTGCCTCTGGCCTCACCCAACTGTTTGTTTTAGGATCAATGTCTCTTCGCAGCATTGCTATCAGGATGTCAATGAAATCAACCTGCTCCTGCACCCTGTGGGTGAATCTTGCAATATATTCAAGCTCTTTTACTTCCCTGCTTCCGTAGACATGCCTTCTTAACCATCTATCAACAAAAGCATCAATGCCCTTAATTTCATTTCCCTCCCTGTCTTTAAATAGCCCGCCTTTAAAGAACCCGTCAACCCTGCCTGTAAAGAAAAGTATGTCATCATGCGCATGAACATTCCAATCGTTTGCGTCATGAGCGCAATAATTCAAGGAATTTATCTCGTCAATACATCTTTGGATTAGCTCCAGCCTTTTTACAATTTTTTCCTTTAACTTTGGGTCTTCAATCTTTCTTTTGGCATAATCAACCAGCAGCTCTATCCTTGCCGGCAGCTTTTCCGTATCTCCCAATCCTTTTGAAACGGTTTCAAGCACCTTCGCCAATTCTGTGACAGCTAATCTGTATTTTGCTATTAACTGAACTAATTCCTTATATGCAAGTTCGGCAATTTCATCCGATAAATGGGAAAGTTCAGGATGCTGCCTCCTATTTTTCAAATTATTTTCCAGTAACCCTCCAAATTCTTCCACAGTTAGCCTTCCCTCTTTTATTTCTCTTAATTCCCCTCCATTTCCATCATCTCCCTTTAAATAAGATAAAAACCTGTAGTCATAGGCAAGGATTCTTAGCTTTTTATCGTCTTTTAAAATAGAGTCCATATTACTGAGTAAAAGCCCTAATTCATCCATTAAGTCGCTTGCATCCTCCAAGAACCTTAAATTATAGTTATCGAACAGCATTTCTTTTTTCTCCTCTTCTGTAATTTTTTTGTCTGCAGCTATGGTTCCGTTCATGCTTGTCCACCTTGAGCTTGTGCTTGGGTACCTACCTCAGGCAATATTTCATATCTCATTCTCCAGTAATTGTTTAGGTAATCTGCCACCAGTTGAGTCTCTTCTGTATGCTTTAGAGCAACCCTGCTTATGAAATACCATAAGCCAAATACGGATATCGTGGGGTATGGGTTTACAGGAGCCCTATTTCTTGGGCTATCAGGCGTTTCGTCATCATAATATTTCCTGCCCCAATAAACTAGCTTGCCCGGGTCTTTCAAGGCCTCTCTGTCATATGCAATCGCGTTATAAGGCAACAATCTTTCAAACCTTGCATTATCAAAATTCAGTGAACCGCTAGTTATAACAGACTGATAATCCTCTAATCCTCTGCTATAGGGATGTAATCTTCCTGTTAACATATCTTCCACACCATAGCCCCATTCATATTCTGATTGGGTTAATGTTTTGAAAAATCTGCCGGCTTTTTCCTCAAAGAAATACACAATATCTTCTTTTTTGTATTTTCTTATGTAATATCTGCCCCCTGACAGAGGCGGCAAAATATTTGGGAATTGCTGTGGAGTTAATGCTTCCGGCCTTGTTTTTTCAATTTGTATCGCGTTTATGTCCCTTACAGCATAGCCAAACAAATTCACCTCAACAAGCCTATTTGGCTGGGAGGTTTCAGGCTCATAATCAGTTGGAACTCCAACCCTTCCTGCTCCGCCAATCCCTACCGGGGCTGCTGAATCCCAGTCTATCTCCCTTTGAACGCCATTGTCTTCTGCAGAAACAACATAAATTAATGGAAGCGCACCTTTCTTTGCAAAATTAAAGCCCCTTGCATACTGCCCGCTAAAGTTATACATGTCCATAAACCAAAGCCTGCGGGCTCTTATAAAATTTAAAACTTTAAACCTCATTATTGTTGATTTATACCTGTCAAACGCTATTTTTACTATCTTTTTCTCCATTAAATCTCCCAAAGCAGCATTTTGATTTTCTACATACTTATCATTTCTCACAGCAGGATGTGAGTTGCTTCTTAAGTCAGACTGGAGTTCATTCCTTAACATTTTCATAAGCTCATAAATAAAAATAGATTTTCTTGCAACCCCGTAAAGCCCTTCTGGTTTCAGCCTAAAATCCATAAGACCATCTGCTCCTCTAAAAATCTCTATTTCACCGCCTTCAATATTCTTTTTTAATGAATCACGTAAAGATTCTTCAGTTTCTTCCACTTCCTGCATATGCTCTTCCTTTTGCTGCATCTCTGCTCTTTTGCTTCTTAGAGAGGCATGCTTGGCCCTCCATATTTCATTTCTTAACAAGAGATTTAGCAGAGTATAAAGCTCAACTCTAAGGTCCTTGAGCATGAAAGGCAATTCCCCTTCTGGAGTCTGATACACTTTGCCAAGATAATTGCTGAATAAAGAACCAAGCTTTCTATTCTTTTTGATTAAGCCGAGAGTTTTCTTCCAAATTCTCAATCTGGCTTCTCCTAATAAGCCTAGTTCTCCTTTTGCTTTTTTCTCTTTTTCTGGTTTTGGCTCGCCTTTGGAACGTTTCCAAAGGCTCTTAATTCCTTCCCTTAACTTTTTTGAAAAAAGAATTAAAATAATTACTATGCCTGCAGATATCTTTGGATATTCTATGATTAATTTGAATAAGTCATTAAAAGTAGTATAACCCACTTTTCCAGTTAAATAATTAATTGCTAGTACTGCAAGAACAACCATTAATCCTTCCAGCCTTCCTCCCCCTCTTACAAGCCTGAATAAACCCCAGAGAATAACATAAAGTGATGCAACAAGAAGAATAACTGTTGGTGTTTTATTTCCAGAATAATGTGCGATAATAGCGTGGAAGTCAGTTTGAATGCCAAGTGTATATGAGAGTATGGCTTCTACTAATAGGAAGATTAATGCACCCCATACTATTTTACTCATGGTCTTTTTTCCTCTTCAAATAGTTCTTGTTGTCGCCTTTTGATTTGATTTTTAACATAGTGACTCTACCAAATTATTTGCACCAAGGAAATTTGTAAACCCAACAACTAGGTGGATTAGCAGTTGGTGGCCCACTTGGGCCTGGTTTGGTAGGCCCTGATGATCCTCCTGGGGGTGTAGGTTTAACACATTTTCCAGCGTCACAAGTTTTTCCTGCTGAACAAGGCGGTAGACCTGAGCCGCATGGTTTTGCTGGGCACGGGTCTATGCCCCAATCTTTAACAAATGGTATCTCCTGAAGAACAGGAGACATAATTTCTCCAAGTGCACTAGTTCCAAATGCTGTGCAAAATATCCATCCTACGAGCATGGAAGCAACAAAATATCTTATAGGAGTTCCTAAACCCCCAAGAATACCCCCAAAAACATCAGGAGGAATTTGCTTTATAACTATTAAAAGGGAAAGAACCTCTGCCATATTCCTAACCATATCAAAACTTTCACCTCTATGGGCAAGGCTTGCAGCAATAATGATTGCCATTACATACGATAACTTGTTGTTTCCAGTGGTTATATTCAGGAAAGCAATGAAAAACCAACTAAGAACTAGTGTAGCAATCACAAAAACTAACAACCTATAAGGTTTTTCTGGTCGTAATATTCCTCCTTCAGTTTCATCAACTAATTTTCCATCTTTTATTGTTGTACCTACTTTTTTTTCAGGCCCAAATAAATAATTTTCTGCAACATCTATGTTTTTATCTTTCCAAATCCAATCATTTCCAATATTATTTGCAATAATTCCGCCGGCTAACATGGCCAGTAAAGCCACGCCAATTTTTCCTTGCCATGTTGGTGGGTTTACGCCAAGTAGTCCTATCCCAAAATAGATAACCCCAGTTATAATTAGAAAATTGACAATAAATGCCCATCCAAGATACTGCGCAAGCCATCCTGCTTCCCACAGATATGCGCTTCCTGGAGTGCCTGCAATATTCCACGCAATAACAATGGATAGGACAAATGTTGCAAGCCACACAACTACCTTTACTTTTGTATCCTGGCTTTTGACGATAAAAGACTGAACAACAAATAATATAGTCCAAATTATGAAAACATTTGTGATAAAGATAAACCATGAATTCCTGACTATGTCTGTTAAGGTGAGGGCTGCTACCAGAGGAACACTAACCGCAAAACCCAATACAACAGCCAAAATAATCTTGTTCAGTTTCATAATTCCTTGGCCACCTCATCCAATATCCTGTCATCAGGAACGTCATCAAACTCGTAGCCTTGGGAAGTCAATTTGACCCAAAGCCTAAGCACATTGTCAGAAAAATGAAACTTGTTTTCCTTCCTGTAGATGACATCGACTTCCATCAGCCTTTCGAGAATGCTTTTTGTTACAGGAGCGCTCCTGTAAATCCGCTTTGCAATCTCGCTCAATCTAAGCTCTTCGTTTGCCACAACTTTAAGGATAGTCTTGAGAAGAGTCTGACCGCGGGCCCTGTTATAGTAATAATCAAGAGAATCGCTGCAATAATTATGGAGGGAATTGTTTTTCTGCAATAATCCAATCAGGAAGGCTTTTTTTGCATCTTTTACCTCATTGTATCTTTTGGAAATCAATGCTGCAACCAAAGGATGCCCTTGGCTTAATTCAAATATCTCATTGGCAGCTTTCTCGTTTTTGCCGATTACACTTTCAATTAATTCAATTGCCTCGTTCTTCTCAAGGTTCTTGAGCTCGTAAGATTCAAAGCTCTTAAGGGAAGAAAGGCACTGCCTGACTGCAGAGCTTGCTGCAATATAGCTTGTGTTTTCATTTTCAAACCCGACAACAGACAACACATCCTTTATTTGGGAGAAATTGTTGAGATCAAACAAATTTTCAAAATTGTCAAGCGCAATCAAAAATTTTCTTTCAGTGTCTTTTGCCAGGACTTCAATGAACCTGAATGCGCTTTCCACAAGCAGCCTTTGGTCTGGCTTTATCTTCAGAAGCTCATTCTCGATTGTTTTTATGATTGAAAAAGCATCCTTGCTTCCTAGCTCTTTCCCCAAACTGAGCAGATGCTCAAGCACCAAAAATTTTTTGTACTCCTTCAACGGCCTTTTCAGAAAATTGAAGAGCACATTTCCGACAATCTCTATTGAGAAATTCTCAGGATTAAGGCTTGCTTTCTGCAGGTCAATGTATACTGCAGCAACATCCTTCGCATTTTTGAGATGCTCCTTGATTATTGAGGTTTTCCCGCATTTTCTTGGGCCTAAAATGGCAATATTTTTTGCAGCGCCTTTCTTGAGAGAATTCGTATTTTTATCTAGCAAATCAAGATAGTACTTTCTTCTGACAAACACCTCTTTTGCCAAATATTCACCTATACCATTAGGTATATATACTTATAATATAAAAACATTTCTATTTTGCTTTTTATTCTGTTTGGTATATATTTTTTAAAATAATATTCCAATTAGTAAAGAACTTGTATTTAAGCTTTTTCAATTTAAGAAATTATACCATTAAGTATATATATTTTTTGGTATAAAAAATATGGATGAACTTTTTTCTATGCGTATTTGTAACCACTTTTAAATAACTACAAATTAGATAGCTTTAAATATAAGTAGTATAAAATACTACTACTTTACAGTACTTACACAACGTTGGGTAGATGCATGCGAGAACGCATGCTCGCGTTCAGGTCAAGATGGGCTTAGAGGACAAGCTTAAAGGCTATAATCAGTCTGTAGTTACGGGGCAGCTTACCGGTTTGGCTGCTGCAGCAGCTGGAGTGCTAAATGCAGATAAGATTGCAAACTATGTGCCCGGTGTTGACACACTTCTCAATAAGACTTACAATGCCTTTGGCTATACTTTTGCGCCTGGCTTGCCGATTCTTGCAGCAGCCTCCAACTTCATAGGAGACCAGCTTGGATTTGCCGCATCGCTTTATTTGTTTAACAGAGGACAATACAAAGGCCTTAAAGGAAAGCTCAGGTTTCTCAAAGACGGCTTTAATCTTGGCATAAGGCATCTTGGCAGTTACTTGATTTCCTATCCACTTGCGATAGCAGCATCTACAGCAGCGATTGCAACTGGCTTTTTGACTGGATTTGCTGCAACAATCGCTCCTTACATCATTGAATCTTTCATAACAGGCGCAAGCTATGGGCTTGCAACAAGAGACTACAGGAGAGGCTACTCACCTTCATAAAAAATGAAAGCAAAACTAAGCATTACAGTTGATGAAAATACAGTTTTGGATATTCTGAAAACTCTCAGCAATGGCAAGTTCCGCAACAAGAGCCATTTCATAGAATACGCTGTCAAAAAGCTTATTGAGGAGGAAAATGGCAGATAACCAACATCAAGAGCAAGCTGCTCAAGCTCAACCAAAGGAAGGGGAAAAGCCGAAAGAAACTACATTAGATAAAGTAGTTAAGGATGTTTGGAACGGGATAGTTAATCCTTCAATAGCCGCTGGTGCAATAGGAGCTTCTTACGGATTATTTGGCTTGGACGGCTTATCAGCTGCAGCATCTTTTCCAGTTGGCAGAGCGCTTGTTGAATTTGCAAGAAAAGACGGAAAGGGCAAATTAACAACTGCAAACTTAAGAGATGAGTCAATTGCTGGCGCTTTATTCACGCCAGCTGTTATGTATGGCATTGAGGCAGTCAAAAGTATACCAAAAACTTTTGGGCTGGAAGGCATGGTTACTAATATGCTTAGCTACTCTGTTCCAGTGGCTCCCCTTGTTGTAGGTGCAGCAACAGGATTGGCATTATCCCCTATCCTAAATGCGCTTTACTACCCATTGCAGTACCTAATTCAAAACAAGAAATTTAAAGGCATGGGGGAAGATTTTAAAAAGAATTATTTCAGCGGATTGGTAAAAACAGCGCCTTTGACTGCATTGGCATCAGCAGCTGTTGGTGTTTCTTATGCAATGCCTGTTTTGGCACCTTACCTTTTCCCTGCACTCGCAGCATTAAATATCGGATACAGAGTTTTATTGTCACCGGAAAAAATAAGCGCTATGAAACTATTATTTTCGCCTATAACGCTTCCGATATATGGCGCATACTACTTAGCTGCCGGAGCGGTTAAAACAGCGTATAGCGCCTCAAGGGGTTTATTCAAGCTGATATACAATACATTTAAAGGAGCCCACGATACAGGATTGGCTTTTGGAAATTCGGTAGCAGCTGCGGCTAAGAAATAAATCTAAAAGATTCAGGATGAATCACTTCAGCCAATTTTTGCAATCCAGTTACTAACCTTGGCCCTGGCCTGTTAAGCCATGAGTCGTCAAAAACATAAACTTTATTATTATTCACAACACTCAAATTTTCCCAGCCTTTTCTTTTTGTAACCCATTCTTTTGGTGCTTTGTCTGCCATGCCGCAGATTGAAATCACAATGACCTCGGGGTTATAATCCTGCATTTGCTCTGTTGTTATCTCTTTGCTGTGCACCCCTGCCTTTATCAGACCATAATGGCCGCCGGCCATTTTCACAAGTGTCGGAACCCAATTGCCTGAAACTGTCGGGGGCTTGTGCCATTCCTCAACATAAACCCTTGGCTTGTTTTTTGTTTTCATTTCAGCTTGGATTTTATTGAACTTATGTTTCATTGAGCCAATTAATTTTGCTGCTTCCTTTTCTTTATCAACTAATTTTCCGATTTTGATTATTGAGCCAAAAACACCATTCAATGTTGTAGGCATCAATGCCACAATGTTCATTCCTGATTTTCTGTATTTTTGGGTTATCTTGTTTTGCACAAATGTGGAGGTGAGAAGCAAGTCCGGATTGTATTTTTTGACTAACTCGTCGTTTATGTCAAGCCAACCGCCTATTTTAGGTTTCTTTTTTGCATCTTCCGGAAAATCGCAATACCTAGTGCATGCAAGCAATCTGTCATCAGCGCCCAAAGCGTAAAGAATCTCGGTATTGCTCGGCGCTAGGGAAATTATTCTTTGGTACATATTAACAAGCTGGTTTCCTCAATTAACTTTGCATTCAGAGGAAGCTCTCGTTATTGGGATTTTTTTAGTTATTTTGTTAAAAATGTTTATTTTTTCCTTTGTGATTTCCTGTCTTAATGCGTCCAGTCCAAGACAGCCCCTTTTCCGCCTGTAAGCCACTTGTAGCATTCAAGCGCTGCCTTTGCTCCCTCTCCGGCTGCTATCACAGTCTGCTTGAATGGAACAGGAGTTATGTCGCCGCATGAAAATATGCCCGGATGCGAAGTATTGCCCCTTTCATCAACAATTATCTCTTTCTTCTCGTTCACCTTCACAAGATGCTGCACGAATGAAGTGTCCACAACATAGCCAATCTCTATGAAAATTCCCTCTACTTTCAGTTCTTTTCTTTCTTTTGTACCGATATTCTCGACTTCAATGCCATCAACATTCTTGCCCCCTATGACCTTGGTGGAGACTGAATTAAGCACAAGCTCTATATTGGGGCTGTCCCTCAATTTCTGGACAGTAATCTCGTCTGCACTAAATTTATCCCTCCTATGGATCAGATATACTTTTCTTGCGATTGTCGCAAGCTCCAAGGCCCCCTCAACAGCAGAATTTCCTCCTCCGATGACTGCAACATCCCTGTTCTTGTACAAAGGGGCGTCGCACGTTACACACGTTGAAACACCTCTTCCCATGAATTTCTCTTCACCTTCAATTCCTAATGATTTTGGGACCTTTCCATAGGCAAGAATGAGGGCCTTGCATTCATATTCTTCGCCGTTTGCAAGAGTTATCTTAAAGCCACTTCCTGTCTTTTCAGCCTTGACAGCCTTTCCCATTATTATCTCTGCCCCAAACCCAATGGCTTCATTTTGGAAGCGCTGCATCAGCTCGATTCCATTCATCGGACCTGTGCCTGGGTAATTTTCAATATGGCTTGTCAGGTTAGTTTGGCCCCCTATGTCTATGCTTATGATTGCAGTCTTCAGCTTCTTCCTGCAGGTGTATATCGCAGCAGTCATTCCCGCTGCTCCCCCTCCAATTATTAATACATCATACATGATGCCAAAGAATTTATTTTATTTTAAAAAGGTATCGCAAATCGACAAGAAATTTAAGTTTAATCCTAAATTACCTTATAGTAATTGCACATCTTACTGCATCTTCAAGGCGGATTTTTGCAGCTTCATCATCTTTCAAAGGACTCAATCCCAAAACTTGATTAAACCTTGGCTGATAGATTTGGCTGTCCTGGTATACCAGCCTTCTGACATGTTCTCCAGTTGGCCTTCCTTCTTCAGAGAGCAAGTTAGCGTCTATCAAGACAAGTCCCATGCCTTCAAATTTTTCTTTTTTAGACCCCACTAAAGTTAAATACTTCCCCCCGTCAGTAAAAAATCTATCTCTACTTTGTAATTCTTCGAATGGCTCCAAACTTCGATTATTGTATGCTCTACCTACAAAATCTTCTACCCTTTTACTTCCGGCTTTTCTTGAAGCCTTCACGCCACTCAACAGAGTTGCATTCATTTCATTCAGATCAATAGGATACTGGTTACTTTCAAAGAATTCTAAGACTCGATAAAAACTGACTTCCTTTAAATCTATAAAAAGTGAAAAGAAAGGAGTACCAGAAATATTTCTTCCAACATATGCTTCTACAGAAAGAGGAGGATCGATTGCAATCCTGACTGCTTTGCTCATACAATCAAGAATGGACAAAAGCTTAAAAATGTTTCTATCATATAGTGAGAATTTTATTCCCAATCCCTCAGCATCTCCATCAACAGCCTTACAGTAGCCCCAGTTGCCCCTTTTGTCAAAACTCCCCTGTCAACTTTTGACCAGACTGTTGTGCCTATGTCTATATGCGCCCACGCTACATCATTAACAAAATTCTTCAGGAACATGGATGCTGTTATTACTCCTGCTTCTCCTTCATCTCCTATATGTTTCAGGTCAGCTACATCGCTTTTCAGCTGCTCCTCATATTCCTGCCATAACGGAAGCTCCCACAGCTTTTCCAGGCTTTTTGAAGATGCCGTTTTTAATTTTGCCCTTAACTTATCATCTGTGCACACAAAAGGAGTCCCGACATATCCAAGCACAACAAGGCTTGCTCCTGTCAAAGTCGCAATGTCAAATATCGCCTGCGGCTTAAGCTCAGCGGCATAGCTCAGCGCGTCAGCCAAAATCAGCCTGCCTTCTGCATCGGTATTCTTTATCTCAACAGTCATTTTATTGTATGCAGTCAGCACGTCATCCGGCCTGTAGGATGCAGCGTCAATCATGTTTTCGCATAATGGAGTTATGACAATCAAGCTTAACCTAAGTTTTAATTTAGAGCACGCTTCTATTATGTGCATTGCAGCAACAGCCCCTCCCTTGTCGTCTTTCATGTTTAAAATGTAAGGATATGGCTTGACATTAAGCCCTCCGCTGTCAAAGGTTACTCCTTTTCCCACAATTGCGATAGGCTTCTTGCCGCTTCCGTTGTATTCAAGCACAACAAGCCTGGGCTTGTTTGCGCTTCCCCGCGCAACACCAGTAAAGCAGCCCATCTTCATCTTCTCAATCTGCCTTTCATCGAAAACAGCGCATTTTAAGCCTGATTTCCTTGCAAGCTCCTTGGCGTAATTTGCCACAAATTCAGGGGTTGCGATATTTGGAGGGGTATTGACCAAATCCCTTGTCTTATTGACTGCATCAGCAACAACAGAGGCATATCTTATCTGGCTGTCAAAATTCTTGCCTGAATTTGTTATTATTGTTATCTGACTGACATGCTTTATTTTGTCCCTGTCTTTTGTTTTGAATTTAGTGAACTGGTAAAGGCCAATTAGAGAGCTTAATGCAGCTTTTTCAGCAGCTTCCTCCTCTTTAAATTTATTCTTAAAGGAATCCAGATAAATGCTGAAGCTTTCAGCCCCATTTCCCCTAATTCTTTTCGAGGCGTCAGCAACTGCACTTGATAAAATATCAAGGGAATATTTTTGCTCTTCCCCCAATCCCGCAATGACTATATTTTTAATTCCATTATTGGCAAATACGCTTCCGAATTCGCCTTTATCCCCTTTAAATCCGCTGTTCCTGATATAAAAGCTTAACGCCTCTCCAATTGCCCTGTCAAGCTTTTTCAGTTCAGGGCTTAATGCCAATTTGCCCTTGAAAAAGCCTATAATCGCAGCATCATCCCTCGTTTTGCTCAATTCAGTTTTCAGTATTTTTACAGAAGGGGCTGTTTTTTCCATAAAGCCGGAAATCCTGAGGTTGTTTATTAAGTTTATGAATTCAGGCTTTGATTCAGCAGCATGTCAACAGCAGCGGCATACATGGCTGCGAAATAGCCGAAATTCAGGTAGCTGCCGGAAAAATAAAGCAGTGTATTTTCAGCAACTTCCTTGTATCCAATATCATCCGTTAAAAAGTACATCCTTAAAAACACATTCGCGCAAAAAGAATTTTCCATAAATTGCTTATCCCTGCGCTTCAACGCCCCCAGATCCCCATCTTCAGATACCCTGTCAAAAAATCCGCCAGTTCGATCATCATAAAAATTTTTAAGGATGAATTCCGCTGTTTCTTTTATATTCTTTAGGTATTTCAGGTTTTTTGTTGTTTCATAAACATCAATCAGGCAGTTCAAAAAATAAATATTGTCGCCCAATAATCCGCTTATTTTTGCCTCCCCGTCAAAAAAATGGAACAGGCCCTTTTTCTTATCATGGCATTTTTCAAGGATAAAATCAGCCGTTTTTATCGCAAAATCCACAGCATACCTGCTGTTCAATATTGCTCCTGCTTTTATGTATGAAGAGACCATCATGGAATTCCAGTCAACGTAAATTGTTTTGTCAACATAAGGCTGCTTTTTGCTTTTCCTTTCCTCAGCCCCTGCCAGGTAGAACTCTTCATCAGCATCCTGCGAGCCGTAAAACCCGCCATCAGCGCGGTTTGACAAAATATTGTTGATGTAGGCAATTGTTTCTTCTGCTACTTTTTTGTACTTCTTGTTTTTAGTGAGGCTGTAGGCAACTGCATAATTCCTCAGCAAGCCGGCATTTGTGTCAAGCATTTTTTCATAGTGGGGTGTTTTCCAGTCCTGCGTTACAGAATACCTGAAAAACCCGAAATCAGTCTTGTCGTATATTCCGTTGTGCATGCCGTCCAGCGTTTTTATGGCCATGTCAAGATGCTTTTTATTGTTTGTTTTTTTATACTGCATGAACAGGAAATCAGCAGCTTCTGGAGAAGGGAATTTTGGCTGCAGGCCAAAGCCCCCGTAAAAGCTGTCAAAGCTGTCTTCAACGGAAAGAAGAATCTCCTGAACTGCCTCCCCTTTTATTTTTTGTTTTTTTATTTCTTTTTCACTTCGGGCCTCCTGGTTTGAACTGCCAATCTCATCATGGGTATCATCTTTTCTTTTTTTATAAGCCGCTTTTATGGTTTTCAGCATTATTTTTAATCTTTGAGGAGGGATATAGGTGTCTCCTGCTATCACATTGCCGGCGGAATCAAGAAAGACAGTGGAAGGGAAGCCTCCCATGTTGTACCTTTCCCTTATGTCTGGCCTTCTGTCAATATAAACTTTGACAGGCACAAAGTTCCCATTTACCATCTCTATGACTTCGCTGTCAGAATAAGAAGTTGCATCCATCACATGGCACCAGTGGCACCAGACTGCCGTCAAGTCAAGCAAAATGGGCTTATCCTCTTTTCCTGCTCTTTCAAAGGCTTCTTTTCCCCATTCAAGCCAATTTATCTTTGTTTTCATGTTTGCTCGATGGCAGGCTTTATTTATAATGTTTTTTATTAATACTCTAAAAATCTATGTAAGCGTACTTTTTTCTATGATTTCTGGCACACGATAGTAAAATAGCCTCAAATGATATGTCTTATGACGTGGATTTTTGAGATTGAAGATAAATCTGGCAGAAAGATTCATCTGTCAGATGAGAGATGGAAGCATCTCAATCAAGATCATCCTGAAGTTGCGCCTTTTCTTGAAGACATAAAAGAAATGCTATCTTTAGTGCAAATCACTAGGGTTATGATTCAAAATCTTTAATAGAAACCTTTAAATATTAGTTAGGTTAACCTAACTTTCTATGTTCACTGCCAACAGGGAAGACTATCTGAGGGGATTGTATATCTTGGAAGAGGAGAAAGGCAAAATCAAGTCCATTGACCTGGCCAGGTACCTAAATGTCTCAAAGCCAAGCGTGTCAGAGATGGCCAAAGAGCTGAATAAGGAAGGGCTGATTTCCTACAAAAAATACTCAAAATTAAAATTCACTTCAAAAGGAAGGAAAATCGCGCAGAAACTGACATCAAAGCATCGCCTGATTGAATTATTCTTGAAAAAAATACTGAAAATACAGTCAAAAAAAATACATGAGGAAGCGCACAGGCTTGAGCATGCTTTTGGTGACGAGTCTATAAGGAGCCTGCGGAGATTGCTGCACAATCCGAAAACAGACCCTCACGGGAAACCCATACTCTAATCTCTTTAAAAATGAAAAACAAGAAAATAATAATAGGGGTATTTTTAGTATTATTGGCAGTGCTTATATTCAGATCCATTCCGAGGGAAGCGCATGCCGAACCAGATTTCAAAAAAATGCAGGCAGCGGCAAGGAATTATTGCACAAATCCGAATTCCACTGATTCGAGATGCGCAGATTATTTCATGCAAAATTATCATTCCGGCCTGCAGCGGACAGCGCAGGAGAAAATAGGAATTGTCGGAAAATACGGGGAAGATGACGGATTTAACCCGATGGAATATTTGTCAACATGGAATTTCAACAACCTGCCGGCTGAGGAGCGGAAAACATATTACAGGGAAACCAAAAGAGCAGATGGCAGCCTGCTAAGGGAATACTGGATTAATGCCGAAGACAGGGAAATTGAGATTGCCCCAGGTGTTTTCTTTCCTGCATGGGCATATAATGGGCAAGTTCCGGGCCCTACCATAAGGGCAACTGAAGGAGACTTGATAAGGGTACATTTCACAAACAAGGGAACAAAGCCGCACACAATGCACTTCCATGGGTTTCATCCTTCAGCCATGGATGGATCTATGCCAGAAGATTTTGTGTACCCTGGCCAGAGTTTCACATATGAATTTGATGCAGACCCTTTTGGAGTGCATCTTTTCCATTGCCATTCTGTCCCGCTAAAGCAGCATATAAGCAAGGGCCTTTATGGCGCTTATATTGTTGATCCTAAAAACGACACAAGGCCGAAGCCGGATAGAGAATTGATAATGGTAATGAACGCTTTTGACACGAATTTGGATGGCGAGAATGAGGTATATGCTGTCAACACCAAGGCTTTTTACTATGCAATGAATCCTATAAAAGTAAAGAAAAACGAGCTTGTCAGAATCTATCTGATAAATATTGTAGAATTTGACCCGGTAAACTCATACCACCTTCATGCAACTTTTTTTGATGAATACAGGACAGGCACAAGGCAGGAGCCAAACGCTTACACCGACATAGTGTCAATGGCGCAGGCTGAAAGGTCTATTCTTGATGTAAGGTTCAAGTACCCTGGAATGTACATGTTCCACGCCCATGTCTCTGAGTTTACAGAGCTTGGCTGGATGGGCTTTTTTGAGGTTGAATAAAGATGGGCCAAAGCAAGCTGAAAATATGGGGCAGCGCGTTTCTTCCGATTATCCTGCTGATTTTGCTATTGCTGGCTTTCCTTAAATTCGGGCCGCTTGGCGTTTTCAAATCATCAGTTGCCCCTATCGAAAATGTATTCATACAGGAGGTGATATTCTCTCCGGAGCATATTGCGCTTGATGTCATCAATGACGGGCCCGAAACAGTCACAATCGCGCAAGCGCTTGTAAATGACGCTTACTGGCAGTTTGATATGGAGCCGAGCGATACGTTAAGGCCTTTGGAAAGTGGCAAAATTTATATTTCATATCCATGGCTTGAGGGGGATTTTGAAAAAATAACACTGATATCGAGAAATGGGATCACCTTTGAAAAAGAGGTTGAGGCAGCTACAATAACCCCGACTTTCAACATATTTTACCTGAAGACATTTGTGCTGCTGGGAATTTATGTCGGAGTGATACCTGTGCTGCTCGGCCTGATGTGGTTTCCATTTCTTAAAATGCTGAGGGGAAAATGGTACAGTTTCCTGCTTTCGCTTACAATAGGGTTGCTTGTGTTTTTAGGCTTTGACGCCCTGGCAGAGTCTTTTGAGCTGATTGGCAGCCTTCCGCAGGCCTTTAACGGCATAGGTATACTCATTATAGGATTTTTGCTTGCTGTACTGACTTTGTCTGCGGTGAGCTACAAGACGCAGAAATTAACAGAAGAAAAAGGCGAGCATTACCGGGCTTTGGTATGGGCATATCTCATTGCGCTTGGAATAGGCCTGCACAATCTTGGAGAAGGCCTTGCAATAGGAAGCGCTTATGCTGTTGGCGAGATTGCGCTTGGAAGCCTTCTTGTCATAGGCTTCATGGTCCACAATGTGACTGAGGGAGTGGCTATCATAGCTCCTTTGACAAGAAACAAGGAAAGGATTCAGAATATCCTGTTCCATCTTATACTCATGGGCATTCTGGCAGGCGTCCCTACAATTATAGGCGCTTTGGTTGGGGGATTTTCCTATTCCGCTGTTTTCGGGGTTTTTTTCCTTGCGATAGGCGCTGGCGCAATCTTTGATGTCGCTTATGACATTCTTGGGCAGATGGCGAAAGATAACTGGGCTTCAATTTACACAGTTACAAACGTCCTTGGATTTTTGACAGGGCTTTTGATAATGTATGCTACGGGATTTTTGGTTGTGGGATGATTTTATCTGATAATAACACTCTCTCCCTTTTGTGAGGGAATATTTTTCCCTTAGTATAAATCTCCTTATAATGCCTGCAGTACCTGTTTATCGGGCACTCCCGGCATTTTGGTCCTATTGGCTTGCATATGTTCTGCCCGAATGTTACGATGATGTCATTGAAGTCCTGCCAGTATTTTTTGGGCAGAATCTTCTTGAGCTGCTCTTCTGTATCTTCCGGCTTTTTTGTCTTTATCCAGCCTATCCGGTTTGGAACCCTGTGCACATGCGTGTCCACGGCAATATAATCTTTCTTGAAAAATCCATAAGTCATGACTATATTTGCCGTCTTTCTTCCAACACCCTTGAACTTCATCAGCTCATTAAAATCATCCGGCACTTTCCCCTTGTATTTTTTGACTAAAATTTTTGAAATGTCTTTTATTCTTTTGGATTTTGTTATGTAAAAATTCACCGGCCTTATTATTTTTTGCAGCTTTTTCAATGGCAGCTTGTTCATTTCTTCAGGAGTCTTGACAACCTCAAACAATTTCCTTGAAACAGGCCCTGTTACCTTGTCATTAGTCCTCAAAGATAGAAGGCATGAGATTAAAACCATGTAAGGGCTTCTTGTCTTTTCTCCAATTTCGGTTGCGACAGGGTTTTGGAATTTTTCCATCTCCTTTTTCAGGATTTTCATTATAATTTCTATATTTTTTATTTGATGCATTTT
>Ga0233425_10004509_pt1 | contig 23259 bp, 24 predicted proteins | sample Watercolumn_Towu_2_FD_181712 | JGI IMG/M metagenome (GOLD analysis project Ga0233425, IMG submission 181712) | Freshwater microbial communities from Lake Towuti, South Sulawesi, Indonesia - Watercolumn_Towuti2014_140_MG | ecosystem: Environmental > Aquatic > Freshwater > Lake | place... | reverse complement strand
GGGGGGGGTCGCCCGCTCGATCCCTGGGCGCCGGCCGTGTACGAGGAGCTCTTCGAGGACCCTGCACGGCTGCTGCCGGGGGACGTCGTGTGGCACCGGGTCGCGCCGGACGACACGCCGCACGTGGGGTTGTACTCCGGCGCCGGGACCGTGATCCATGCGGCGAACACCTCGCGTGGCGTCGTCGAGGACGCCTTCGACCCGGGATACTTCAACTACTACGGACGCGTCGCCGCGGGGTACTGGCCCGGCGGAGACAACGGATACAACGCTCCGCCTCACGGGTTCCTGGACGCGGCCAACTGCGACATCATCGGCGGCTGGGCACAGGACCCGACCGAGCCTCTCGCGGCCATCGGGGTGCACATCTACGTGGACGGCCCGGCGGGGAGCGGGAATGTCCTCGCGGCCGTGGTCGCCAACGGCCGGCGCGAGGACCTCTGCGGGGCCATCGGCTCGTGCGACCACGCGTTCACCATCTTCACGCCGCTCGGCGTGCACGACGGCGCGCCCCATCCGATCCACGCCTACGGCATCGACTCGACCGGTGGCCACAACCCGGAGCTCGCCGGCTCGCCGATCACCATCCAGTGCGATGCGCCCGCGCTCCCGCTCGAGCCAGCAGATGGTGTCCTGCGGTGGGTGACGGACCAGGAGACGTTCCAGCGCTGGGGGTTCACGCCCTACGACGTGCTCGTGGTGGGCGACGACACCCTCTCCGCGTACGACCGTGGCTCGACGTGGCCGGCCGAGCCCGTCGCTGCGACGTCGCCGAGCTCCGAAGGCCGGATCTACATGCTCGACAGCGACATGCGGCGATACATCCCGGACATGGCGTCCTTCGGCGCCTGGCACTTCGAAGTCGGCTCGATCCGCGACCTCGGCGCCGAGCTCGACCTGTACTTCGAGGCCAGTCCGATCATGTCGTCTCCGTTCCTGGTGCGAGGAGCTGGGCCCGACGTCTTCGTCGTCGATCGCCCTCCTCCGTTCAAGGCGGTGCTGGTGTCGGTCGATGCACCGGAGGAGATGGCCAGCGGGGACACGGCCGACGTGATCGTCGTGTATTTGAACCGCGGCACGGCGACATGGACCCCAACGACGACGTTCCTCGGCACGAGCGTGCCGCGAGACAGGTCGAGTGCTTTCCAGTCCGACACGTGGATTGATGACGGCGTCCCCTGTGGGGTCGCGGCCGAGACCGCGCCCGGGCAGGAGGGGACGTTCCGGTTCTCCGTCGTCGGTCCGGCACCGGGCGACTACATGGAGTGCTTCGCCCTGTTCGAGGAGGACATCCGCTGGTTCGGCGACGAGGGCCAGGGCGGGCCGCCCGACGACGCGCTATGCCGCGAGATCGCCGTCACGCCGCCCGGCGGAGGCGACGGGGACTCCGACGCGGACTCCGACGCCGACGTGGTTGAGCCGGACGGCGCCCACTCGATCGACCCGCTGTTGTCTGGCGGGTGCTCGTGCGCCGCGGGCAACCCGTCGCAGCGTGTCTCGGGTCCCGTGCGTGCCCTCCTGCACCTCGCCCTGTGATCACACCGATCCCGAGCCTGCCTCGAGCTCACGAACGCGACCGGTCAAATCCCTGCCAACGAGCTTTACAATCCGCTCCCGCTCCCGCTCCCGCTCCCGCTCCTGCTCCCGACAACCGTTGTGATTTCGCCATCGACATCGCCATCGTTGAGGATTCGAAGTGTAAGGCTGGTTTGATCGGTCCCGCACGAACGCGACCAACTGGTTGACATTCCGTAGTGCGCTCGCCTTAATAACCTGTTCCTATTAATTTGACGACCGCAGCGTTCCCGACCCGGAAAGGGGGGCGGAGATGGCCTTTCGAGATGACCTCTCGGCGCGACGGTTCCTGAAACTGGTCGAGCTGAGGCCACCCAAGGGCGTGGTCCTCGAGCCGCTGCTCGATGTGGCCGGAAGGCTCAGGGGCCGGGTCGACGCGGTCGTCGTGACCGACAATGCCGGCGCCGTCATGACCGCGTGCCCGATCCCGGTGGCCAGACGGCTCGTCGAGCAAGGGCACGAGGTCGTGCTCCACGTCTCGTGCCGCGACCGCAACCGCCTGGCGGTCCAGTCGGTCCTGCTCGGCGCCGCGGTCGAGGGCGTCCGGAACATCATGGTCACCCGCGGTCTGGACGGGGCGTACGGCGACCACCCGCGAGCCCGGATGGTCTACGACCTCGAGCCGCACGAGGTCATCAAGGCGGCCCGCGTGCTCGGCGAGGGCAAGGACCTCGGAGGCAGCCAGGTCGATGGGACGGTCGATCTGCTCTGCGGCGCCGAGGTCAACCCGTGGCTCGAGCACGAGGCGCTGGATGAGGAGCTCCGCGAGGCAGCCCGGCGCGTCGAGGCCGGCGCGAGGTTCCTCATCACGCCCGCGGTCCACGACATCGAGCGGCTGGCTCCGTTCCTCGGAAAGATCAAGGCGCTCGGAGCACCGGTGTTCGCCCGGGTGCTGCTCATCAAGTCGGTGGGCATGGCGCGCTACCTCAACCTCAACATCGCCGGGTGCAGGATCCCCGACGAGGCGATCAAGCGGCTGCGCAAGGCGCCGGACAAGGTGGCCGAGTCGCTCAGGATCGCCGCAGAGGTCGCCGCCGACCTGAGGAAGATCTGCGACGGCGTCTGCTTCATCCCGCTCGGCTGGGAGGCCCACCTCCCGGCGCTGATGGACCAGGTGTGAGGACGCGCCGATGGCACCCGACGAGACGAGAGGCGAGATCACACCCGGGTCGCAGCGGCTGCTGAGCCTGATCAGGAACCGGTCGGGGGTCGACCTCGGCCAGTGCTTCCAGTGCCGGAAGTGCTCCGCAGGCTGCACGATGGCGCTCGAGGTCGAAACCCTCCCGCACGCCCTCGTGAGGCTGGTCCAGCTCGGCCAGGAGGACGAGGTGCTCGGCTCGAACCTCCTGTGGCTCTGCGTCTCGTGTCAGTCATGCTCGTCGCGCTGTCCCAACTCGATCGACCTCGCCAGGGTGGTCGATACCCTCCGCCAGCTCTCTCTCGAGGCCGGTGTGCAGCCGTCGGAGCCCGAGATCGCCGCGTTCCACGAGGTCGTGCTCGAGACCATCTGCCGCCACGGCCGGATGTACGAGCTCGGCATGATCGCCCGGCTCAAGATGAAGACGGGCGAGTACACCAAGGACGCCGGGGTCGGCATGAGTCTCTTCCGGCACGGCAAGCTCAGGCTCCTGGCGTCCAACGTCCGGGACCGCGAGCAGATCGCGGCGCTCTTCGACCGCGGTCGGACCAGGGAGTGAGGCGTGCCCATGTCGCGGACGGCATCGAACGAGTCGACTCCCGACGCAAGACAGGGGAGGTCCGACTTCGATCCCTCGCGCGCCTGGGACGAGGGGGGCGCCGAGGACGTGCCGACCCTCGACGTCTCGTATTTTCCGGGCTGTAGCGGCCACAGCACGGGGCGTGAGTACGAGCAATCCGCACGGATCGTCTGCGCCGCGCTCGAGATCCAGCTCCACGAGATCGAGGACTGGAGCTGCTGCGGCGCGACGAGCGCCCACGCCACCGATGAGGAGCTCGCCGTGGCCCTCGGCGCCCGCAACCTGTGCCTGGCCGAGGCCCAGGGGCTCGCGCACGTCGTCACGCCCTGCGCTGCCTGCTTCAGCCGGCTCAAGCACGCCCAGGCCCACATCGAGGAGCACGGGAGCCCCCTCGGATTGCCCGACGTCACGGGGAGCGCTCGCGTCGTCCACCTCCTCGACCTCCTCGCGGACCCGGGGAGGCTGCTGATGCTGGAGAGGCTCAGGTCCACCGACCTCGGGGCGCTCGCCGTGGTCCCCTACTACGGCTGCCTCATCACCAGGCCGCCCGCAATCACGGGGTCCGGGAGCCCCGAGAACCCGACGTCCATGGACCTGATCCTCGAACGGATCGGCGTGCAGGTGAAGCGCTGGCCCTACAAGACCCGCTGTTGCGGCTCGAGCCTGGCCATGACCCGGAGCGACCTCGTCGAGAAGCTCTGCACGACTCTCGTGTCCATGGCGGTCCGAGCGGGCGCGGAGGCCATCGTCGCGGCGTGCCCCCTGTGCTTCGTCAACCTCGACACGAGGCAGCGGGGCGAGCGCGCGGTCCCGATCTTCTACTTCACCGAGCTCATGGCCCTGTCCATGGGCCTCGACGGCGCCCGCAAGACCCTGCGCATGCATCACGTGTCGCCCGTGGCTGTGCTCGAGTCCAAGGGGGTGATGTGATGGCCAGGGATGCGCCGATCGGCGCGGTCCTCGTCGTGGGAGGGGGCATCGGAGGGATGCAGGCGGCCATCGACCTGGCGGACGCGGGGATCAAGGTCACCCTCGTCGAGCCGCGGACCGCCATCGGCGGCCGCATGGCCCAGCTCGACAAGACCTTCCCAACCAACGACTGCGCCATGTGCATCGTGTCGCCCAAGCTGGTCCACATCGGGCGACATCCGGACATCGAGATCCTGACCGGCACGCGCCTGGAGTCTTTGTCGGGCTCGGCCGGGAATTTCAGGGCGACGCTGCGGAAGATGCCGCGCTACGTGGACCTGGCCAGGTGCACGGCCTGCGGCGACTGCGCCAAGGTCTGCCCCGTCGTCCGACCCAACGAGTACAACCGGTTCCTCATGCCCCGCAAGGCCATCTTCAAGCGGTACCCGCAGGCCATCCCGGGGGCGTACGCGATCGAGAAGGCCGGGCGCTCGCCGTGCCGCCTGGCCTGTCCGGCCGGGGTCTCGGTGCAGGGCTACGTCAAGCTCGTGGCCGAGAAGCGCTTCGACGAGGCCCTTGCGGTCATCAGGCGCGACAACCCGTTCCCCGCCATCTGCGGCCGCGTGTGCACCCGTCCGTGCGAGGAGTCGTGCCGGCGCGCCGAGGTGGACGAGGCCATCGCCATCCGTGACCTCAAGCGGTTCGTGGCGGACCACGAGATGGCCCAGGGCCCGGCCCGGCTCCCTGGCCCGGCCAAGCAGCGCAAGCAATCGGTGGCCGTCGTGGGTGCAGGCCCCGCCGGGCTGACGGCGGCCTACTACTTGCGCCAGGAGGGATACCGCGTCACGGTCCTCGAGGAGCGGGGGTACGCGGGCGGCGCCATGGCCTCGGGCATCCCGCACTACCGACTTCCCCGCGACGTCCTTCGGTGGGAGATCGAGGCCATCCTGTCCACGGGGATCCAGATCCGGTACGGCACCAAGCTGGGCCGCGAGGTCCAGCTCCACGAGATCAAGGACGAGGGCTTCAACGCCGTCTTCCTGGCGACGGGCGCACCGCGGGGCATCTTGCTCGACGTCGACGGAGCGCAGCTCGACGGCGTGCTCGACGGCCTGACCTTCCTCGCCGAGGTCAACTGGGGCCGCAAGCGCGAGGTGGGGCCGAAGGTCGCCGTGATCGGTGGCGGCAACACCGCCATCGACGCGGCCCGGATGGCGCTGCGCTGCGGCGCCTCCGAGGTGTCCGTGCTCTACCGGCGCACCCGCGAGGAGATGCCCGCCGACGAGGAGGAGATCGAGGAGGCCGAGCAGGAAGGCATCCACATGGAGTACCTCGTCGCCCCGGTGCGGTTGACGGGCGCAGACGGCAAGGTCACGGGTGTCGAGTGCCTGCGGACCGAGCTCGGCGAGCCCGACGCCAGCGGCCGGCGTCGGCCCGTGCCCGTCGAGGGATCGGAGCACGTGGTCCCGGCCGACCAGGTCCTCGTCGCCATCGGCCAGCGCACCGACCTCGGCATGCTCCGGGACGAGGACACGGGTCGGCTGGCGCCGAACGGCTGGATACAGGCCAACCCGGTGACGCTCATGACAGACCTCCCCGGCGTGTTCGCCGGCGGCGACCTGCTCACCGGACCACGGACCGTGATCGAGGCCGTGAGCGCGGGCAAGGAGGCCGCGATCTCGATCCACCGCTATCTCCAGGGCGAGAGCGTCTCGAGAGGTCGCGGGCTGGACAAGGTGAGGGCCGAGGCCAGCGTGGAGGGCGTGGCCCCCCGCTCGCGTCAGCGGCCAGTAGAGCTCGAACCCGAGGAGCGGAAGCACGCGCTCGACGAAGTGCGCAGCGGGCTGACGCTCGAACAAGCCGTGATCGAGGCCGAACGCTGTCTCGCCTGCGGCATCTGCTGCGAGTGCTACCGCTGCGTCGAGGTGTGCAAGGCCGGCGCGATCGACCACGAGGACCAGCTGAAGGAGATCGAGATCGAAGTGGGCTCGGTCATCCTCGCACACGGCTTCGAGCAGTTCGACGCGATGCGGAACGACGAGTACGGCTACGGGGTGGCCAGGAACGTGGTCACGAGCCTCGACATGGAGCGCCTCCTGTCCGCGACCGGCCCCACCGCCGGCCACGTGGAGCGCCCGTCGGACGGTCGCGTCCCGCGACGGATCGCGTGGATCCAGTGCGTCGGCTCGCGCGACCAGCGCCACGACCAGACCTACTGCTCCGGCGTGTGCTGCATGTTCGCGACCAAGCAGGCCATCATCGTCAAGGAGCACGACCCCGAGACCGAGCTGACCGTCTTCTTCATGGACATCCGGGCCCACGGCAAGGGCTTCGACGAGTACTTCATGCGCGCCAGGGACCGGTACGGCGTGCGCTACGTCCGGAGCCAGGTCTCGCGCGTCGACGAGATGCCTGACACGTGCGACCTCTCGCTGTGCTACGTCGACGACGGGGGCCGTCACGCGACCGAGGAGTTCGACCTCGTCGTGCTGTCCACCGGGCTCCGGCCCTCGGCCGGCGTGCGGGAGATGGCCGGGCGCCTCGGCGTCAAGACCGACGAGCACGGCTTCTGCATCACAGATCCCTTCACGCCCGTCTCCACCTCGGTGCCCGGCGTCTACGTCTGCGGCGTGTTCCAGGGGCCGAAGGACATCCCGGAGACCGTGGCCCAGGCCAGCGGCGCGGCCTCGTTCGCGGCCGGCGGCCTCGCGGTCTCCAGGCACACCCTCGTCGCCAGGCAGGAGCTCCCGCCCGAGCGCGAGGTCTCGGGCGAGCCCCGCGTGGGCGTCCTCGTCTGCCGCTGCGGCATCAACATCGCCGGCGTGGTCGACGTGCCCGCCGTGGTCGAGCACGCCAGGTCCCTCCCGGGCGTCGTGTACGTCGACGAGGCCCTTTTCTCCTGCTCGCAGGACACGCAGGAGCGGATCAAGGCGGCGATCGATCAGCACCGCCTCGACCGGTTCGTCGTGGCCTCCTGCTCGCCGCGGACGCACGAGCCGGTGTTCCAGCAGACGATCCGCCAGGCCGGGCTCAACCCCTTCCTGTTCTCGATGGCCAACATCCGCGACCAGTGCTCCTGGGTGCACGGGTCGCGGCCCGAGGAGGCGACCGACAAGGCCCGCGACCTCCTCCGCATGGCCGTGGCGAACGCGATCGAGCTGCGGCCCCTGCGGCTGAGCGCGCAACCCGTCAAGCCCAGGGCCCTGGTCATCGGCGGCGGGCTCGCCGGCATGACCGCGGCCCTCCAGATCGCCGACCAGGGCTTCCCCGTGACGCTCGTGGAGCGCGAGGCCGAGCTCGGGGGCGGCCTCCGCCGCCTCGACTCGACCCATGACGGCACGTCAGTCAAGCCGAGGCTCGAGTCGCTCGTCCAGAGCGTCTCCGGACACCCGGACATCACGGTGCTCCGCAACGCCGAGGTGGTGACGACCGCGGGCTCCCTCGGGAGCTTCGTCAGCGAGGTGATGACCGGCCCGTCGCCCACGCCGCGCACGGTCGAGCACGGCGTGACGGTCGTTGCCGTGGGCGCCGAGGAGCGGCGGCCCGACCAGTACCTCTACGGCGAGGACGACCGGGTCGTCACCCAGCTCGAGCTCGAGCGGCTGCTGGCCGAGGACGGGTTCGCCGAGGCGCCGGGACGTGTCACCATGATCCAGTGCGTCGGCTCGCGCGACGCCGAGCGGCCCTACTGCAGCAAGGTCTGCTGCTCGCAGGCCCTCAAGAACGCGCTCCGGCTCAAGGCCCGGTTCCCCAGGGCGCGCATCACCATCATTTACCGCGACATCCGCGCCTACGGCCTCCACGAGCACCTCTACACCGAGGCGCGGCGCCAGGGAGTGACGTTCATCCGCTACGAGCCCGAGCATCCCCCGGAGGTCGTGTTCAGCCGTGAGGGGGTGAAAACGGTCCGCGTCGGCACCGGCGGTCCGATCCAGGTCGCGCAGGACGGCGTGTCCCTCGTCGTCACCGCCCTCGATCCCGCGCTGGGCCTTCCCGTCAGGCTCGAGTCCGACCTCGTCGTCCTGAGCAGCGCCATCGTGCCCCGAGACACCGAGGACCTGGCCGAGATGCTCAAGATCCAGCGGACCGCCGACGGGTTCTTCCTCGAGGCCCACATGAAGCTGCGGCCCGTGGAGTTCGAGACCCCCGGAGTGTTCCTGGCCGGGCTGGCCCACGGGCCGAAGCCCGTCGACGAGACGATCGCCCAGGCCGCCGCGGCTGCGTCGCGGGCCGCGACGATCCTCTCGCGAACGGCCCTCGAGGTCGGCGGCGTGGTCTCCAGGGTCGAGCCCGAGAAGTGCGCGGCCTGCCTGTGCTGCGTCAGGGCCTGCCCGTACAACGTGCCCCGGATCACCGAGGACGGCGTGGCCCTCATCGATGAGGCGGTGTGCCGCGGGTGCGGCCTGTGCGCGGCCGAGTGCCCGGGCAAGGCCATCGAGTTGCAGCACTTCCGCGACGACCAGATCGTCGCCATGTGCCGGTCGATCTGACAGGGAATGATGAATGATGAATGATGAGTGATGAATGATGAATGATGAGTGATGAATGATGAATGATGAATGATGAGTGATGAATGATGAGTGATGAGTGATGAGTGATGAATGATGAGTGATGAGTGATGAGTGATGAATGATGAGTGATGTTCGGGGGCGAGTGACGATGGACGTGAACGCAACGAGAGAGGACAGCATGGCACAGAGCGGAGACTTCGAGCCTCGCATCGTCGCCTTCTGTTGCACGTTCTGAGCGTACTCGGCTGCGGACCTGGCAGGTTCGATGAGGCTCGAGTACCCCCACGGCGTGCGGATCGTCCGGCTGCCCTGCACCGGCAAGACCGACGTCCGCACCCTCCTGGAGACGTTCCTCGCCGGCGCGGACGGCGTGATGGTCATCGGATGCCTCGAGGGCGAGTGCCACTACATCCGCGGCAACATCAAGGCCAGGGCCAGGGTGGCCCGGACCCGGAAGATCCTCGACGAGACCAGGATCGGCGGCGAGCGGTTGCGCATGTATAACCTCTCCGCGTCGCAGGCCCAGCGCTTCGCCGAGGCCGTCAACGAGATGACCGACACCGTCCGCGCGATGGGCCCGAGCCCCCTCGCGAGGCACCGGGCCCTGGGCGCCGCGACGCCCTCGGCGCCGCCCGGAGACGAAGGATGATCATCGCCGAGCAGAAAGCTTTCGAGGAAATCGAGAAGAGGCTGGCGCCGTTCACCAGGGTGCTCGTCCTCGGCTGCAAGGGCTGCGTGACGGTCTGCAGCGCCGGCGGAGCCAAGGAGGTGGGCATCCTGGCCACGGCCCTGAAGCTCGCCCGCGCCGAGCACGGGCTCCCCATCGATGTGCGCGAGTTGACCGTCGAACGGCAGTGCGACCCCGAGTACCTGGAGCCGGTGGCCGTCAAGGCCGGGGACGCCCAGGTCATCCTGTCCATGGCCTGCGGCGCCGGAGTGCAGCTCACCGCCGAACGGGTCCTGAAGCTGCCCGTGCTCCCCGCGGTCAACACCGTCTTCATCGGCGTCGCGGAAAAAGCGGGGACCTACGCCGAGCGCTGCCAGGCCTGCGGCGACTGCAAGCTCGCCGCGACGGGCGGCATCTGCCCGGTTGCACGCTGCTCCAAGTCCATCATGAACGGCCCGTGTGGCGGCTCGACGCGAGGCAAGTGCGAGATCTCATCCGACGTGCCCTGCGGCTGGCAGCTCATCATCGACCGACTCGAAGCGCTCGGGCGGATGGACCTCTACGACGAGATCATGGACGAGGCGGACTGGTCCACGAGCCGTGACGGCGGGCCGCGCCGGATCGTCCGGGAGGAGCTGGAGTGATGAAGAGCGGGAGCAACCTGGAGGCGGTGCTGGCCGCGGGTCACTTCGCCGTCACCTCGGAGTGCGGCCCTCCCCGGGGGGCCGACGTGGAGGCGGTCAAGAAGAAGGCCGAGCTGCTCCGTGGTCACGTCGATGCGTGCAACATCACCGACAACCAGACGTCGGTGGTGCGCATGTCGTCCATCGCGGCGTGCAGTATCATCCGGGAGATGGGGCTCGACGCCGTCATGCAGATGGTCTGCCGCGACCGCAACCGGATCGCGCTCCAGAGCGACATCCTCGGCGGTTACGCGCTGGGCATCAAGAACGTCCTGTGCCTCTCCGGCGACCACCAGACCTTCGGTGACCACAAGCAGGCCAAGAACGTCTTCGACATCGACTCCATCCAGCTCGTGCGCATGGTGAAGCGCATGCGCGACGAGGGGAAGCTCCTCGGCGGCGACGACCTCCAGGGACGGCCGCGGATGCTCGTCGGCGCCGCGGCGAACCCCTTCGCCGACCCCTTCGCCATCCGGGCCCGCAGGCTCAAGAAGAAGATCGATGCCGGCGCCGACTTCATCCAGACCCAGTGCATCTACAACATCCCCAAGTTCAAGGAGTGGATGAAGCAGGTGGTGGACATGGGGCTCCACGAGCGGACGGCCATCCTCGCGGGCGTCACCCCGCTCAAGTCCTACAAGATGGCGAGCTACATGGCCACGAGCGTCGCCGGGATGGACATCCCGGCCGACGTGCTCGAACGGATGAAGAACGTCCCCAAGGACAAGGGCGCCGGCGCTGCCGAGGGCATCAAGATCGCGATCGAGACCATCGAGCAGCTCAAGGAGATCCAGGGAGTCCGCGGCGTCCACCTCATGGCGATCGAGTGGGAGAAGGCGGTCAAGGAACTGGTCAAGGGCGCGGGGCTCCACCCTCGCCCCATGGTCGAGGCACACGACGTCGCGAACGGGGAGGTGAAGGACAATGGCTGACAAGAAGACGGTGCTCGTGGTCGATGACGACCCGGATTTCGTGGACACCATGGTCGCGCTGCTCCGGCGTTCGGGCTACGACACGGCGTCGGCCGCCGACGGCAACGACGCGCTCCGGAAGGCCAGGGATCTCTTGCCCGACGTTATCGTGCTCGATGTGATGATGCCGAACAAGGACGGCTTCAAGGCGTGCAAGGAGCTCAAGGCCGACCCGGCCACGTCGGCCATCCCGATCCTGTTGCTCACCGCCGTTGCGTCCCACGTGACGACCACGAAGTACAGTCACCGCGACGCGCTCGAGACCGAGGCCGACGACTACCTCGACAAGGGCTGCGAGCCGGAAGAGATCCTCGAGCGCGTCCGGGACCTGCTCGAGGAGTGAGGGCGCGATCACCGGGGCGCGCACCCGAGCCTATTGACCCAGTATCCTGGCCGCCTACTGTGATGCGCCACGGCCACGATGGTCAACACACCGCCGATCGGACCGGCGATGACGGAGTAACCGAACTTGCGGATCGTGAAAGCTCGGAGCTCGATGCCATCAGGGATGCCCCCCACACGCGGGCCGCTCCTCGGGAACTGCTCGAGGTGCTGCAATCGATCCGCATATTCTGCGAGAAAGAGCTTGCCACATCCAGGGCGTTCGTGTTCAAGGAAGGCGACCGCGGCCTCCAGATCCTCGGCAGCCTCTTGGAGAATGCGAAGCGGTCTCATGAACCGGAGTACTTCTCGAGCAGCGATCTGAGGTGGCCCCTGGCCTCTTGAAAGAGCGCGTCTCCTGCTTCTATCGACCGGATGCGTCGTAGCACTTCTCCACACCAACCATGGTCCAGGTCGATCTGAGCGTCACTGGTTGCGCTGTCGAGGAGGCGCAGCCCGATGTGCACTCGGTCCACCTCTGATAGGGTCAACGCCTCTTCGAGGATGCTCTCGGCGCGTGTGCTCATGATATGAAAATATACTCTCGGTCCGCGTTTGTGGCCACCCGGGGGACCCTTGGTGTATAGAGAGGGCCGGAGACAGGGAATGTCCGAGAAGAAGACGATCCTGGTCGTCGATGACGACCCCGACTTCGCCGACAGCGTGGTCGTGCTGCTCGAACGCGCCGGCTTCGCCACCGCCGTGGCCTATGACGGCGTCGAGTGCTTGAAGAAAGCGGCTGCGAGCAGACCCGACGCCATCGTCCTTGACGTGATGATGCCCGTGAAGGACGGGTACCAGACCTGCAAGGAGCTCAAGGCGAGCCCCGAGACCTCCGCGATCCCCGTGCTGCTGCTCACGGCGGTGGCCTCTCACGTACCCACCACCAAGTACACCCACCACGACGGCCTGACGACCGAGGCCGACGACTACCTCGACAAGGGATGCGAGCCCGAGGAGATCATCGAACGCGTCAAGGAGCTGCTCGAGGCCTGACCTGGAGCTTCTCCCCCTCACCCGCTTCACGCCGTGCGGTGCAACGGGAGGCTCACGATGAAGCTGGAGCCGGCGCCGAGCTCGCTCCGGACCTCGATGGCCCCACCCATCGCCGTCACGATCCCCTTCACGATGGGCAGACCGAGGCCCGTGCCCACGATCATCCGGGTCTTCTCGGACTTGACGCGATAGAACTTCTCGAAGATATGCGGGAGCTCCGACTCGGCGATGCCGTGACCCGTGTCCGCCACGGTCACGGCGAGCTGGGCGTCGCTCGCGTCCACCGTGACGGTGACCGAGCCTCCCCGGTCGGTGTACTTCACGGCGTTGGTCAGGAGGTTGGTGAACACGCTCTCGAGGTCTCGAGGATCGCCCAACATCTCGACGGATCGCGGGCAGGGCTGCACCGACAGGGAGATCCCCGCTTCTTCCGCGTGAGACGCAACCTCCTCCACGGCCCGCTCGAGCACGATCCTCGGGTCGAACACCTCGTGCGTCCCCGTCTCCACGCCGAGCTCGATCCGCGAGATGTCCAGCAGGTCGGCGATCAGGCTCAGGAGCCCCTTGACCCGCTCCCGCACCCGGGACAGCCGGCGGCGGTGCTCCTCGTGCTCCGCGCCCTCGAGGTCCATGGCGAGCACGGCGAGCTGCTGGTTGATCGCCGCGAGCGGCGAGCGGAGGTCGTGCGAGACCTTGGCCACGAACTCGCTCTTGAGCTGGGCCAGGTTCTTCTGGGCCGTGATGTCCGACAGGACCGTCAGCAGACCTCCCTCCTCCTCCTCGGTCGCGATCGGGCTCACCTCCGCGAGCACCCAGCGTCCGTCGGGGAGCGCGATCTCGCGTGGGCGCGGCGGGTCTCCCTCCGCCAGGATCTCCTCGAGCTGGGCGCGCAGGCCGCTCTCCGAGACGTACTGCGTCATGGGGACGCCCTCGCACGAGTCCTGGCGAGAGCCGAACATCGACTGCGCCGCCGGGTTGCACAGGATCACGTCGCCGTAGCTGTCGGTGAGCAGCACCCCCTCGGACATGCTCCGCACGATGGTCCGCGTCCTGGTCTTCTCGCGCTCGATGGCACGCAGGTTCCGCTGCCGTTCCTCCTCCAGCCGGCGATGCTCCTCGCGGAGCCGCAACGTCTCCGACGCCCTGAAGACCACGATGCGGAGCTGGTCGGGCTTGAAGGGCTTCGGGATGAAATCGTACGCGCCCTCCTTCATCGCCTCGATGGCCGTCTCCAGGGTGGCGTGCCCCGTGATCACGATGACCAGCAGCCCCGGGTGCGACACCGCGACCCGCTTGAGCACCTCCATGCCGCCGATCCCGGGCATCATCAGGTCCAGGAGCAGGATGTGGGCCGGGAGCTGCTCCAGGAGCTCGAGGCCCTCCTCGCCGCTCTCGGCTGAACGGACGTTGAACCCCTCGCGCTGGAGTATCCGCTCCGCGCCGAGCCGGATGTTCGCCTCGTCGTCCACCACCAGGATGTCGAATCGCTTGCCGCTCACAGCTTGCTCCCCACGGGCCCCTCGACGGGGAGACGCACGGTGAAGGTGGTCCCGCACCCGACCGTGCTCTCGACGTGGATCGACCCGTCGTGACGCTCCACGATGCTATGGACGATGCTGAGCCCCAACCCCGTCCCCACTCCCACTGCCTTGGTCGTGAAGAACGGCTCGAAGATCCTCGACCGGATGTCCTCGGGGATGCCGTGGCCCGTGTCGCACACCTGGAGCTCGGCCAGCTCGCCGTCGTCGAGGACCCGGCTCCGCAGCGTGAGCGTTCCGTGGCCGTCCATGGCCTGCGCCGCGTTGATGAGGAGGTTCATGAACACGTGATCGAGCTGCTGCGGGTCGACGTGGATGAGCGGGACGTCGGGGTCGAGCTCCGCGATCATCTCGATGTTCTGGAAGAGCACCTGCTTCTCCAGGAGGAAGATCTTGTGCTGCAGCGCCTCGTTGAGGTCAACAGGCTGGAGGCGTTGCTGGGTCTGCCGCGCGAACTCGAGCAGCTCCTTCACGATGGCGCGGCACCGCTCCGCGTCCTCGACCACGCGGCGAAGGTCCGTCGACCACTCGGGCACATTGGCGATCTCCGGCGACTCCAGGAGCAGGTTTGCGAACAGCACGATCCCGGACAGGGGGTTGTTGATCTGGTGAGCGATGCCGGCGGCGAGCCGCCCGAGCGAGCCCATCTTCTCCGCCTGGAGGAGCTGCGCCTGCGCCCTGCTCAGCTCCTCTTCCATCTTCAAGCGCTTCCGCTGGTCCTGGAAGAACCCGACGGAGCCGAACTCCTCGCCGTTGACGAGCACGAGCGAGGCGTTCACCCTGACCGGTATCCGCCCGCCGTCCTTGCTCAGCATCTCCATGTCATGGGCCACGAGGCGGTTCTTGCCGCCATGGCCGTCGGAGCGCAGCTTCTCCATGATGTCCCGCGCGGTATCGATGGGGTAGATGTCGGTGATGTGCATCCGGCCGATGACCTCCTCGGTGGTGTAGCCGAGGATGCGCGTCGCCTCGTTGTTGAAGATGAAGATGTTCCCTCTCATGTCGGTGGCGATGATCGCGTCCACGGAGCTCTGGATCAGGTTCCAGAGGAACGCGTCAGCCCGGTTGAGCACGCGCCGGATCAGCGACTGCATCATCTTCGTGCCGTCCGGGTCCCTGCCGAACCTGCTCCCGACCTCCTTGAGGGTCTCGGACAGCCACGTGGCCGGCTGCCCCGCGTGACGGGGTTCGTACCACTCGCTGACCAGCTCGATCCCCAGGATGCCTGGTCGGCCCGCGTCTCGTCTCGGGACGATGGCGCGACAATGGAGACAAGGGATCCACAGGTTGGCGTCCGGCTCCTGACCCTTGTTCAGGACCCCATCCACGGGACACGCGGAGCATTTCCCCGACGAGCCGTGGAACACCTCGTGGCACTTGCGTCCCTCGAGCCGTGGACCGAACATGGCCTGCGCGGCCTGGTTCGCCAGGACGATGGTGAAGTCCTCTCCGACGAGCAGGACCTTCGACTCGAGCTGATCCACGAGGGCACGCCAGCCCGTGTGATCCGGGAGGGCGTCTCGTGCGCTCCGATCACCGACGCCGATCTCGGCCATCCCGTTTGTTAGTGTCTCACATTCCAGGCACCGAGTGCCACGGTCGGCACGTCATGGCAAACTCCATTCAACCGGCAGGCGCGTGATCGAGCCCGCGTGACGACCTGCGCTGCCTCGCGGCCTTGAACTGACGGTCGAAGAGGCGGACGCGGCGGAGGGGGAGGTCGAGCAGCATCAGCGCCACGGCCAGGGCCACGAGGTAGGGCCAGAGCTCGCGGTGGTATTCCACGCCCTCGTCGTCGCCGGCGTCGAAGACCGCCGTCGGCTCGACCTGGGCCGCTCCGCCCGTGAGCCGCGACGCCTGCTCGAGCAGCGCGCGGTCCGCCTGCGGCCCGAGCCCCACCGTGGACACTGTGATGCCCTCGGCCGCCATGACCTGGATCAGCTCGGAGATGCCGTCGGTCGGGCTCTGCCCGTCGGAGAGCAGGATCACGTGCTTGGTCCGCGCCTGAGCCGCCGACAGGTCGCGGTAGGCCTGGTCGAGGGCCGGGAAGATGTTCGTGCCGCCGCCGGCAGAGAGGCGCGCGATGTCGCTCTGGATCTTGAACCTGTTGCGCGCGGGCGTGAGCCGGACCACGGTCGTGGGCCGCCACGGCGTAGGCATTGTTATCGGCGAACCGGTCGCCCGGGAGCCGTCACGAAGATCTCCAGGCCTCGATGAGATCGTGGAGGCGCCCCCGGAACTCGACGAGCCCACCGTCGTCAAGACTGGATTCAGAGGTGCCGACCACGCGAGCGATCGCCTGAACCTCGCGCCCGAGCTCCGTCGCAAGCGCGTGCAGTCGGTTCTTGGCGATGTTGCGCGGCTTGTCGGCTGCGGAGGCGAACAGTGCCTCGAGCCTATCGAACGCCGTGCGGAGTGTAGGTGCCGTGAGCCCGAATACCGGTGCGTAGTGATCGATCCTCCGACGGATACAATCCCAGGTCCACGCCTCCGGCGATGTGTCTCCTGGAAGCACGAGGACTCGCAGTTGGGCTTGCTGAGTCCCGGCCGCCTGGCGGACGGCGACTTCCTCGGCGCGAGCGTCGCCGTCGAGCACGACGACCAGGTTCTCGAGCTGCTTGAACATCGCCAGACCCTTGACATGCCCCTGGAACTCGCTGGCTCCAGTGTCACGCCCGACCTCGATGTCCGACCCGGTCAGATCCAACCTCGGAGCGAGCACGTCGTACACGCCCCGAACGACCGCCTCGGCAACATCGTCCTCGCACAACACGAAGAGGCGGTCGAGCGGACGGCCGTAGAGAGCGCGCTGGAGGACATCCCGATGCGGAGGTCGGACGATCACGGTATCTTCTGTGCGCTCGAGAAACACGCGAGCCTCCGGAGGAACGCTCTCGAGTACCGCAAGGCTGTGAGTTGTCACGATGAGTTGCAAGTCGTTCCGGAGCGCCAGACGCTGGAGCTCGAGCATGAGCTGCTGCTGTGTGAACGGGTGAAGGCCGGCTTCCACTTCGTCGATGAGGACGAGGGCCCCATGTAGGGCGGAGATGTCGCGCGAGAGCCGGAGGACCCCTCTTTCCCCGGCGGACATCTGGAGCTCGGAATATGACGGGCCGTCTTGCCCCTCGCGAATCACGAACAGTAGGTCGCGATCCCCGGCGGTCATGGCAAAACAGCTCACTTGGCTGTACCGGAACAGCAAGATGCGATGCGCGAACGCGAGGAGCTCGGCGTTGACCGGCGTGTTCATGAGGGAGCCCCGCCCCATCTGGAGGAACCGGCGCACCTCCGATGGGTTTGCGAGGTTGGCAAGCGTGCGGAGGTAGACGGGGCGGACGGGCTGCGTGCCCCTCGTTTCGCCGAAGAAGCTCCGGTTCCACTTCTTCCCGTGGGCCCAACGCATCCGCGCAGGATTGCCGTCCCTGACATAATTGAAGTCGAGGGCCGCCATGTCGATGCGATCTTCCGGCCAGTCGGACCTGGATGTGTGGAACCCCGGGAAGACCTCGGAAGGATAACGCCCCGGTGACGGCCCCTCCCTCTTGTAGGCGCACGCCGCAGCGAACAGTACGGTCGTCTTGCCGCACGCGTTCGGTCCAGCGATCACCGTGACGGGGTACTGGAAGACGACCTGGAGGTCGCGGATTCCGCGGATACCATCGAGACGCATCCGTTCCAGGTAGTCACGAAACTGGGGCCGCTTCGCTCGGAGTTGGTTCCAGACTTGCTCGAAGTGGCGTTTCAACAACTCTACCTCCTCACATCGCCCGTCTGTCCTCGCTCCGCGCCAGCACGGCAACGCAAGAGGTGCGCGAGCATTCTCGTGACCTGGATGGAGTACCCGTAAAACTGGCCGGGAACCTGCGAGCTCTTGCGCGCTGCCTTGCGCTTCCCGGTCGCCGTAGTCATCGCACGGACCTCGACCCCATGGGATGCGGCTTCAGGACGCCCACGAACTCTGCCACCACCCTGAACGCCCCCTCGTCCTCCGGCTCGAGCACGATGGGATCGAACTCGGGGTTCAGCGGCGAGAGCGTGATGCGAGTTTCGCATCCCCACCACCGCCGCCCATGGGACAGAGCCATGACGCTGCTGCGTCTCGGTCGAGACTCGGTTCGCGGCCTCACCGACGATTTCCAGCAGGCGCACGATCGCGAGTTGCCGCACGCGGTCAACGGCCAGCTCCTCCCGGCCGGCGGTGCCGAGCAGGCTCACGGCCTCGCGTGCGTGTGCCAGCATGTCAGCAAGGCTCACGCGATCGTCACGCTTGCTCATACTGGACCTCACGCGTGGCCATCACCTCGTCGCGGAAACTCGGGTGGAGCCCCGCCTCGGTGTGCAGCTCGACGCGCCGCCCGAGCAGGTGTCCCAGCTCGATCTCCATGGCCGACAAGGTGATGAGCCCCACGCGCGCGCCGGGCTCGAAAGCGACCAAGACGTCCACGTCGCTGTCTGGCCCGAAGTCGTCACGGAGCACCGAGCCGAACAAGGACAGGCGCCTGATCCGGTGGCGGCGCGCGAACGCCGCGAGCTCACCCTGATCGACATCGATCCTCATGGTACCTCCGTTTCGCGCACATCGATGTAACCCGTGACCGCAGCGGAGATGAGCGCCTGGCGGTGCTCGCGAAGGAGGGCGATGGATCGGTCGAGCTTCGCGATCAGCGCGTCGATGCGCGCGGTCTCGCGGCGGATGTACCGCACGATCGCGTCCTGCTCATCGAGGGGTGGGAGCGGCGTCACAAACCGGCCGACGTCGGGCATGTAGATCGTCTGGTGCGTCGAGCCCATCGTGAGACTGCGGAACTCGCCCCCCATCGACCGGAAGATGTAGAGCAGGAACTCGGACTGGATGCGCGGGCCGCAAACCCAGTTGACGAAGTCCTGAGTCGTCGCGGCTTCGACACCCAAGATCGCCGAGAAACCCACCGAGGCAGTCCACGAGACGATGACCGTGTCCTTGGGCAGCAGCCGCGCCGCAGAGTTCGCGATCCCGAGCTCGCTCACCTTCTCGGCCGTCTCGTGCACGTACTCCGTCTTCCCTGCACGGATCTGCCACACATCTGCGAGCGAGAACCACGGGATCGTGCAGTCAACCCAATACTCCGGGTGCTGGCGGCTCGGTGTGTGACCTGACTCGAGGCGCGCAACGAACTTCGTCCGCTTCACCTCCCAGTGTTCCGGCACCCGTCCCAGCCACTCGACGCCGGAGTGGCGGTAGGCAGGGTAGGGGTGGTGGCCAACGACTATGGCTCGTTGGGTCGCCTCGCTCATGCCGCGAGCTCCGCTCGGACCTGTTCGCGCTGCGTCCAGAAGACGGGTTGGACCTCGTAGCTGCGGAGCGCATCGACGACGTCGGAAGAGATCGTACGCTCGGCATCGTTGAGCACGGCATACGCTCGCGAGTCGGGAGCCCGTACGTCCCTCGTGTCGATCCAGGAGAACGCCATGACCTGCGCCGATTCGCGGTTCGGCCTGTTGATCGCACGGAGGATGCGCTCCGGCTGGACCCTGGACTTGGGGATCACGAAGTCGAAGAGGTGGTCGAATCCACTCTTTCCCGTGAACTTCACCTTCGGCGTATATCGGATCTCGACGAGCTCGAGCCAGGCCACGACATCCTCGTAGAAGAGGCTCTTGCCCATCGGCCTGGCGAGGTAGAACAAGTCGTTCACCGCGAGCATCGCCTGGACGAGGTTGTGCTTACGGATCGGGAAATTCCCGGGGGCTGCATGCACCTCCAGCGCGCTTCCGTTGAGCGTGACACCGAATCCATTCAACGTTGTCTCGAGCAGCTTCTTCAGCTTCGGGTTGGAGATGTTGCAGCCCGATTGCTCGAGGTCCTCCACGACATAGCTGTCATCGGTCAGCAGGAAGCCGCCGTCACGCTTCTTCGCATAGATCTGCAGGTAGTCGTTGTGGTGGTCGAGGTACGGCGTCGTGATCTCGACGCAGTCCGCCACCTGTCGAAGCGAGGTCCTGTCCTTGAGCCAGGCCGTGTACTGGTCAAGCAGATGCCGCACCTCGTCGATCATGTGAAGAGCCCTCTCCGGATGTCGGGCGGTTCCACGATGTTGCAGAACCGCATGAAGTCCTCGAGCGTTCGCAATGCATCACCGATGGCCGGGAAACGATCCGCGGGTACCGGGAACGCCCATTTATCCCCGTACCCCTCTCGATAGAGATGCAGGTGCGGCGAAGCGATCTCTTCACCATCCGGGTTGCGGTGCGGCGCCCCACCGAAGTCGAGCCGGGCGAGGACGACGACCTGACGCGCCCGGTTCTGGTATCTCCCCTTGGCCAGATCGATGCGGCCACGGCTCACGTCGAGCATGAAATCCTCGCGGCGATCACCAGAGACAAGAGGCACGGAGATGGAACCCCCGAGATCCGGGTAGTCCCAGGCTCGGTCATCGACACGGTATTTCGCAAGGGCGAGGAGTGTGTCCGCTTCGGTCTGCGTGAGGTTGGTCTCCGCCATCAACTCCCCCCCAGCATTTCGAGGATCTCTTTCTCGACCGTCCTGATGTCCGCCTCGATCTCCTCCAGGGGCCGCGGCGGCTGGAACGTGTAGAAGTAGCGGTTGAAGTTGACCTCGTAGCCGACCTTGCCGACCTGCCCGTCCTTGGGGTCGCGGACGGCGGTGTTGATCCAGGCGTCGGCGACGTGCGGCCGGACCTCGCGATCGAAGTACATGTCCACGCTTTCCGCGAGCGGGACGTTCTCGGTGTCGCGGAGGTCCGGGTCCAGGTCGGGGTTGCCGTCCCTGTCGAGGCAGATCGCGGCGTCCTCGTCTCGCTCCGACAGCGCGCCCAGGATCGCCTTGGTCACGGGAGCCTTGAGCTTGATCCCAGCAGCCTTCGCAGCCCGGGTGAGCGCGTCCTCGAAATCGTCGCGGTCGCGGTAGACCGTTTCGGGGAGCGTCGCGAGCATCTCGAGGATCGCGTCCTGCTCGGCGCGACCTTCCGCCTCTTCCGCGGCCCTGGCCCTGGGGTCGCGCTTCTTGCTCGTCGCCAATCCCTGGAAGGTTGTGTTCTCTCGAAGGTGGCCGAGGCGCTCCGGGCTCGCCTGGAACCTCAATCGCAGCGGGCGCTCCACCGTCACCTCGCGCATGTTCGTGGAGAAGCCCGCGAGGTAGTTGCGGAGGTTCGCGGCGAGGTGCGGCGCGTCGCCGAGGAGAGAATCGAAGTCGTAGAGCGAAGTGTTGTAGAAGGCATAGCCCGACGCCTTGCGGAGCTGGGGGTCGCGGTTCTGTAGACCCCTCGCCTGGAGCTTGGCGTTGACCTCGCGCACCTTGGCGCGTGTCGGGCCCAGCACGCAATCGATGCGGCGCAGCACCGTGAACGGCAGGATGACGTCCTGGTACTTGCCGCGCTTGAAATGGTCGCGGATGAGGTCGGCGACCGACCAGATGAAGTTGACCTTGTCAGCGAAGCTCCCCATGAGTTGCAAGCCCGACGATACCACGTGGCCCACGTTGGTGTGTATGTGCTCAGACGTGCAAACAGGCGCCGCCAACTGTTGGCGTCGGTGCTTCTCTGCGATCGAACCCCCTCGCGCGGTCTCGAGAGAGGAGATCGGTCTGATCCGGTCGATCTACCCCACCGATCGCGCGATGCAGGACTTCTTCTTCGACACGTTCCGCAAGAGCGGCGGCGGTGTCGAGGAAGACGAGGAAGCCCCTCCTGCCGGGGGCGGCGAGCCCGTGCCGGCGTAAGTGGTTTCGAGAACCCGCGCTCGAGCAGGCGTTTCCGATGACGAGGATTGACAATCCTTGTCATGAAAGACAGACTTCACCCAGAGCTTGATGAGGCTGGGATGAACGTTTCGCTGACTCCGGAGCTCGAGACCTGGGTACAGGAAAAGGTCTCGAGCGGGCTGTACGGGTCGTCGAGTGAGGTCGTCCGGGAAGCGCTCCGGCTCCTCCACGAGCACGAGCGCGTTCGCGAGCTCAGGATCAGCGAGCTGCGGCAGCAGCTCGCACGCGGCCTCGAGAGCCTCGAGCACGGCCGAAGTCGCGTCCTCGATGATGCTCTGATCGAGGAGATCAAGGCAGCGGGCAGGCGACGATCGGGACGCGCGAACTCATGACTCCACCGAAAGTCGTCCTCTCGCGCGAGGCCGAGTTGGACCTCGAGGACATCTGGTCCTACGTCGCGGCGGACAACGCCGAACGGGCTGACCATCTCATCGACACGCTATTCGAGAAGATCCTTTTTCTGGGCGAGAGACCCTCCGCGGGACGGGAGAGGAAGGAGCTCTCGCCGGGTCTGCGGAGCTTTCCGGCCGGCAATTACATCATCTTCTACCGAATCAGTCGCCCCGGCATCGATGTCGTCCGGATACTGAGCGGGTACAGGGACGTGGATCAGCTCTTCTGACCCTCACGCAGCCCGACCGGCCACCCGCTGTCTCGCGGCCTTGAACTGGCGGTCGAAGAGGCGGACGCGGCGGAGCAAGAGGTCGAGGAGCATCAGCGCCACGGCCAGGGCCACGAGGTAGGGCCAGAGCTCGCGGTGGTACTCCACGCCCTCGTCGTCGCCGGCGTCGAAGACCGCCGTCGGCTCGACCTGGGCCGCTCCGCCCGTGAGCAGCGACGCCTGCTCGAGCAGCGCGCGGTCCGTCTCGACCGTGAGGTACTCCGCCGGGTACGGCGAGGCGACCGACGTGCCGCTCGTCGCCACCACGCGGCCGTCCTCGTTGCGGTGCTCGGCGCGCAGGAGGAACGTCCCCGCGCGGCCCATCGGGAACCGCGCCTCGTACCACCCCGGCGCGGTCTGCCGCATGGAGAGCTCCATCGGGTGGTCGGCGTCGCGCGGGTCGATGACCCGCAGCGTGGTCTGGAGCCCGTTGACGAACGTGTCGTCCGCGCCTTGCGCGTCGACCGTCACGTGGACCGTGCCGCCGACGACCTCGGCCCGCATCACGTGCTCGACCCCGGCGCGGCGCTGGCGCATGGTCTCGCGCACGACCTGGGCCCAGAACGTGCCGTAGCCCGGCCACCGTAGCCAGTCCACGGCCCAGCGGTTCTTCACGTCGGAGGTCCAGGCCACGGTCTGCCCCAGGCCGACCCGCATCCGGGCGAGGAGCGGCTCGCCGATGTCCGACGACAGGATGAGCTCGGCGGGCGGCGGCCTCATGCGCGTGGACACGTAGCCCCGCAGGAACGGCGCCGACGTGATCGGGATGCCGCGCAGCATCTCGACGCGGGCCTCGACCACGGGCTGGAAGAACTCCTCGACCACGGCCGAGCGCGTGACCTGGCTCGTCTCGCGCGTGAAAATTCGCGGGATGTTGTACGGGTCGTTCG
>Ga0233425_10004508_pt1 | contig 23265 bp, 17 predicted proteins | sample Watercolumn_Towu_2_FD_181712 | JGI IMG/M metagenome (GOLD analysis project Ga0233425, IMG submission 181712) | Freshwater microbial communities from Lake Towuti, South Sulawesi, Indonesia - Watercolumn_Towuti2014_140_MG | ecosystem: Environmental > Aquatic > Freshwater > Lake | place... | reverse complement strand
GGTACACGCCCACGAGCAGCTCGTCGTCGACCTTCGTGTACACCTGCGTGGTGCTCACCGAAGCATGACCGAGCAGCTCCTGCACGACGCGCAAGTCGGCGCCGTGCACGAGCATGTGCGTGGCGCACGAATGGCGCAGCGTGTGCGGCGACACTTCTTCCTTGATGCCGGCCAATCGTGCGTACTTGCGCACGATGTTGAACGCCGCCTGGCGCGTGAGGCGCGTGCCGTGCACCCCGAGGAACACCGCGTCGGCGTGGTCGCGCGTCTTCCACCGACGAGGAACGAGCATGCCTCGACCACCTTCGTCGAGCCAGTCGCGCAGCGCGGCGTGGGCACGGCGACCGAAGGGAACGATGCGCTCTTTGTTGCCTTTGCCCAAGAGTCGCACGAGCGAGTCGCCCATGTCGAGGTCCCCGAGCGACAATCCGCATGCCTCCGAGATGCGTGCGCCAGTCGCGTAGAGGAACTCGACCAGCGCCCGGTCGCGTCGGGCGAACGAGTCGTCGCCGGTGATCGCCGAGAACAGCTTGTCGATGTCGTCTTCGCGCAGCGGCTTGGGCAGGCCGCTCGGCACCTTCACGCCGTCGACGAGCGCGGCCGGGTCGTCGGTGCGCTCGCCTTCGATGGCGAGATACTTGTGCAGCATGCGCAGCGCCGCGAACTGCCGCGCGACCGAGCGCGCCGCCTTGCCGTGCCTTCGCAAGAGGGTCACGAATGCCTCTACGTCGGCGCTCGTCGCCGTCATCGCGGTCTTGCCGCGGGATCGCAACCACTCTTCGTATTCGCCCAAGTCGCGACGGTACGCCTCGATCGTCTTTGTGGCGCGACCCTGCTCGATCTGCATCCACGCGAGGAACCGTTCGGCGGCCGCGAGTGCCACGCGCCTTCAGCCTCTGCGCAGGAGCCGCTCGGTGAGCAGCAACCCGATCACCGTCTTTGCGTCGTCGATGCGCCCGTCGACCACCATCGCGAGAGCGTCGTTGAACGGGATCCACTCGAGCGCCATGTGGCGTTCCTCGGGTCCGTGCCGGTCAACTGCCACCTCGCGCAGGCCGCGCGCGAGGAACACCACGACCTGCGAGTCGGTGATGCCTGGTGCCGACACGTGCTTGCCGAGCCGCGTCCACTCCCGCGCTTCGTAGCCCGTCTCCTCGCGCAACTCCCGTTCGGCGGTGATCCGCGGGTCTTCGCCGTCGACGTCGCGCATGCCGGCGGGGATCTCGAGCGTCATGCGGTGCAACGCCGGGCGGTACTGCCGCACGAGCACCACCTTGTGCGCCGGCGTGTCGTCGACGGCCACTGCCCCGACCGCACCGGGCGACACCACGAAACTGCGCACGAACCTCTCACCGTCGGGGTCGGTGAATTCGCCGCGCACGAGCGACCACACCGCCCAGTCGTGCACGCGCGCCAGCGGCGACGACACGAACCCGTCGACTGGTCGTGTTCGCTCGGGCATCGGGCCGTGCGTCAGTGTGCGTGCTCCGCGGCACCACGCCGGGCGTCGCCCGCTGCACCCGACGCCTCGGTCTCGCGCAGTGCGCGGCGCGCGAGAGCCGCGCCGACCAACTCGCGGAACAGCGGGTGCGCGCGGTCGGGGCGGCTCTTGAACTCCGGGTGCGCCTGCGTGCCGACCCAGAACGGGTGGTCTTTCAGTTCGACGAACTCGACGAGACGCTTGTCGGGCGACGTGCCGCTGCAGAGGAATCCGGCTTCTTCGAGACGCGCGCGATACCCCGAGTTGAACTCGTAGCGGTGACGATGACGCTCGCTGACCACCGGCTCCCCGTACGCGTTCGACACCTTGCTGCCCGGCGCGAGCACCGCGTAGTACGCGCCGAGTCGCATCGTGCCGCCCTTCTCCACCACGTCGCGCTGGTCGCGCATCAGGTCGATGACGGGATGCGCCGTCGCCGGGTTGAACTCCGTGGAGTTGGCGTCCGCCATGCCCAGCACGTGGCGCGCGAACTCGATGGTCATCACCTGCATCCCGAGACACAAACCCAGGCACGGCACCGACTGCTCGCGCGCGTACCCAGCGGCGCGAATCATGCCCTCGATGCCGCGCGGCCCGAAGCCGCCCGGTATCACGATGCCGTCGAGCGCGGCCATCCTGTCGTCGGCGAGCAACCCTTCCACCTCTTCGGCCTGCATCCAGACGATCTCGACCTGCGCCCCGTGGTGGAACCCGGCATGGCGCAGCGCCTCGGCGACCGAGAGGTAGGCGTCGTGCAGTTCGACGTACTTGCCGATGAGGCCGATGCGCACGGCCTTCGTCGCCGCCTCGATGCGCGCGACGAGCGACTGCCACGGTGCGAGATCGAGGTCGCGTTCGATGCGCAGTGTCTCGCACACGACGGTGTCGAGGCCTTCGTCGTGCAGCACGAGCGGCAGCTCGTAGATGTTGCCGACGTCGGCGGCATTGATCACGTTGCGCACGGGCACGTCGCACTGGCCCGAGATCTTGCGCTTGAGGCCGTCGGAGAGAGGCTTCTCGCTGCGGCACACGATCACGTCGGGTTGGATGCCGCGACTGCGCAGCTCGGTCACGCTGTGCTGCGTGGGCTTGGTCTTCTGCTCGCCGCTCGGGCCGATGAACGGCACGAGCGTCACGTGCACGTAGCACACGTTGTCGCGACCCACCTCGTTGCGCCACTGGCGGATGGATTCCAAGAACGGCAGAATCTCGATGTCGCCGACCGTGCCGCCCACCTCGGTGATCACCACGTCGACGTCGTCGGCGGTGATGCGCTGGATGCGCCGCTTGATCTCGTCGGTCACGTGCGGGATCACTTGCACCGTGCGCCCGAGGTAGTCGCCGCGGCGCTCGGCGGCGAGCACCGCCTGGTAGATCGAGCCCGTGGTCGCGTTCGACGCCCGGCTCAGGTTCTCGTCGATGAACCGCTCGTAGTGCCCGAGGTCGAGATCGGTTTCGCCGCCGTCGTCGGTGACGAACACTTCACCGTGCTCGAACGGGTTCATCGTGCCGGGGTCGACGTTGATGTACGGATCGAGTTTTTGCATCGTCACGCGCAGTCCGCGCATCTTGAGCAGCCGTCCGAGCGACGATGCAGTGAGTCCCTTGCCGAGCGCGCTTGCCACGCCGCCCGTCACGAACACGTGCTTGGCCACTTCGCGTCTCCCGTCTCGTCAACCCGACGGGGTTCCGCCAGGTTCATCCTTGACGGGACGACATTCTACCCAGAACGCCGGACAATTCGTTGTCTACCCCAGCCTGGTCGGCGTGCAACGCGCGATTTCTGGCGAGATTTCAGCATGTTCCTCGCATGTTCCACGGCCGACTCAACCGCCACGCTGCCCGACGAGCAGGTTGATTGCCTCGACGAGCATCGTCAGGCGCGCCGGTGGTCGTGCATCAGCTATTCGCTGAGGCCGAACTTCGAACGGAGGATCTGGTGGAACTTCGGCGGCGCGAAGCGTACGAAGTGGGCGGTGCACGAGTCGGGCGCGTACGTCACCGTGTCGCCGGTGGCGAGGCTCGCCACGCGGCGGCCGTCGATCGCCAGATCGACGGGTCGGGAGCCGGCGACGGTCATCGAGAGGTGCTCGTCGGGGCCGAGCACGAGCGAGCGGTCGAAGTTCATGTGCGGCGACACCGGCGTGACGATCAGTGCGCGGTGCCGCGGCGACACGACCGGCCCGCGCGCCGACATGGAGTACGCCGTGCTGCCCGTCGGCGTGGCCACGATGACCCCGTCGGCCGAGTACCGCTCGAACAACTCGTGGTTCACCGCGACGTCAATCCACACCGTGTGGCCCGACTGCTGCTTTTCGAGCACCGCCTCGTTCAGCGCGCGCCACGCGGTCTGCGGCTGACCGGCGTGCGCGACGGTGACCGACAGCAGCATCCGCTCGTCGATGATGAAGTCGCTGCCCGCCTTGCCGTTCAGCGCTCGTCGCACGGACGCGACGGCCGAGTCGATGCCGACCTCGGTGAGGTAGCCGAGCACGCCGACGTTGACGCCGAGCACCGGCACCGGCGCCCCGTTCAGCATGCTCACGGCGCGCAGCACGGTGCCGTCACCGCCGAGCACCGCCACGAGGTCGGCATCGGACGCATCGCGCTCGCTCGCAACCTCGCGCAACGAGTGCGCGTCGGCGTCGGCCTTGCACATCCAGAGGTGGTGGCCGTCAGCCTGCAGCATCGCGCGGAGTTCGGCGAGCAGCGGCGGCACCTCCGCGCGGGTGTGGTGGGCGACCACCATCACGTTGGCCATGCGTTTCAGGCTATTGAGCGGTCGCGTCGCGGGGCGTGCTTCAGGCCAGCACGAAATCGGCGAGCGCCGCGAGGTCGGCGAACACGCCGTCGGGCGCGACCGTGCGCTCATCGGGCGACTCGCTGACGCCCGACAGCATGAGCGCGAACCTCGCGCCCACCAACCGGGCGAAGGCCCCGTCGGTCGAGTCGCGGTCGCCCGCCATCCACGCGTTCGCCAGGTCGTCGACGCCGAGGCGTCGGCGCACCAGTTGTCCCATCGGGGCGAACGGCTTGCCGGCGATGATCGGTCGCACGCCGCCTGCTTTCGCGATTGCCGCAAGGATCGAACCTCCACCCGGAATGAGACCCGCCGGAGTCGGATAGGTGGGGTCGTCGTTGGTGCCGATGAGTCGCGCGCCGGCGAGAACCGGCGTGACGGCCCGCGTCAGGCCGCGGTAGTCGAAGGTGTTGTGGTATCCGACCATCACCGTGCCGATGTCGACGGCGTGCTTGGCGAAGTCCGCATCGCTCATCGGGTCGTCGGTGCGCGCGACCACCGTCGCTCCCGTGCCGCCGACGGCCTCCACGATGCCCGCACCACCGGCCACCAGCACCCGCTCGCCCGGCGACAGCAGCAACGCGGCCGCACCGGCCGAGGTGCACACGTCGCCGACTGCCCCGACACCGATTTTCGCCAGCGCCGATTCTTGGGCGGCCAGCGTGGCGGAAGAGTTGTTGGTCACGAACAACACCCGGTGGCCGGCCGCGCGCATCCGTGCGATCGCCTCGACCGAGCCCGCGATCGGCTGGTGCAGCAGCCACACGACTCCGTCCAAGTCGCAGAGAATCGGAGCCTTCACGCCGCATCGAACCCTACTTGGACGGCGCGTCGCGCACCTGCCAACCTTGGACGATGCCCGTCTTCGCGCCGTTCCGCGCGCTGCGCTACCGCGATTCGCAGCGACTGAACGTGTTGACTGCACCACCGTACGACGTGCTGAATGCCGCCGATCGCGCGGCACTCGCGGCGAGCGACCCGCACAACATCGTGGCGGTCGACTTGCCCGCCGCGGGCGTTGCGCACGCCGACCCGTATGCAAACGCCGCCTCGTTGCTCGCGCAGTGGCGGCACGACGGCGTGCTCGTGGTCGACGAGCGTCCTTCGTTCACGCTGTACCGCATGCGTTTCGTCGACGCCAACGGCGCGGATCGCGCGACCGTCGGCGTGATCGGCGCGCTCGAAGTGGTCGACGAGGGTGCGCCCGGGGTGCTGCCCCACGAACGCACGACGCCGAAAGCCAAGACCGACCGGCTCGACCTCACGCGCGCGACGCGCGCCAACCTCTCCCCCGTGTGGGGCTTGTCTTTGCGCGAGCAACTGACTGACGCGCTGGTCGCCGGCGGAGAGCCGGTCGGCGAGTTCGTCGACGACCACGGCGTCACCCACCGGGTGGAGCGCGTCGACGACCCCGCGCGCGTCCGCAGCATCGCTTCGCTCGTCGGCTCGGCGCCGGTGCTGATCGCCGACGGTCACCACCGCTACGCGATCGCGCGCACCTTCCGCGACGAGGTGCGTGGCACCGCCCTCGACGGCGCTGCGCGCACCACGATGACCTACGTCGGCGAACTCGTCGAGCCACAACTGAGCATCGCCGCCATCCACCGCTTGTATCGCGGCATCGACGCTGCGGGACTGCGGGCCGTGCTCGCCCGCTCGTTCGTCGTCGAGCCGGTCGGCGCCGCCGCGTCCGGCAACTCCGCCGCCGGCCAGGTCGACTCTTCGGTCATCGCCGAGATGGCACGGCGCGGTTCGCTGTGCCTTGTCGACGCCGCGCTGCGCGGCTGGTGGCTGACACCCAAACCAGCGGCCTTCGTAGGCTTGCGCGACCTCGACAGTGACCGCCTCGAAACGGCTTTGCGAAGTGTCACGCACGAGGTGGCCTACCAACACGGCTTCGGCGAAGTTGAGGCGATGCTGCGCGCAGGCCACGCTGATGCCGCGGTCTTCATCCGCCCGACGGGCATCGCCGAGATTCGCCGGACCGCCGACGAGCGGATGCTGATGCCGCCCAAGTCGACGTTCTTCACCCCGAAGCTGCGCACGGGTCTCGTGATCAGACCGCTCGAAGTGCGCTAACCCTCGTCGCGCCCGAGCGACGCGCCGCGCATCTCGCGGACGCGTGACGTGATCTCGGCGTACAGCTTCTCGAGGCGCGCCGCCTTGTTGCCGGCGACGATCTGCTCGACCACCATCTCGGTCACGCTCTGCGTGCGGGCCCCGACGCGGAAGAATCGCCGTCGCACGTAGCCCAGGGCGGTGACCTCGTCGCCGACCTTGATGATCGGCAGATCCATGTCGAGCGCCACCACCGGCACCACCGCGCGCTTGCCCTCGACCCGCGTCGCAAGATCGAACGTCGTGGCGCGCCGGTGCCGGTCGATGACCCGGACGGTGGGCAGTGCGACCAGCCTGCCGCGCACCAGCGACAGATTCGTGTTCGGTGCTGCCTTCTCTTTGGCCCCGCGGGCGATGCGTGTTGCCGAGCGTGACACGCGCAGTCCTTTCGTCGTGCCGCCAGACGGCGGTCACGAGGGTGTGTGCGTCAGGCGACGAAAACGGAAACGCGACGAACCGCGGAGGTCGCCCCAGCTGCGACTGTGGGCTACTCGCCGAGGCTCGCCAGGCGTGCCTGCACGTCGAAGTAGTCCGCCGCGTGCTGCGCCACTTTGACGAAATAGCGCTTGGCAGTCACCGGGTCGCCCGCCCTGTCATACAGGTCGCCGAGCACGTACCACTCGAGCAGGTGGTGTGCTCGCACCTGTCGCGGCTCGCTGCCGTGCGTCATCATGCGAATCGCCGTCCGCAGGTCGCCACGATCGGCGTACGCACCCGCCGCTGCCACGCGCGCCTCGGCCATCAATGCCGGGTGCGGCGACGACTCCTTCACTTCCGTCCACAACCGGTCGACGATGCCGTACCGCTTCAGCGCCCGATAGCAGTCGATGAGCACCGGCATGTTCGTCATGTCGCTTGCGTCGGAGCCGCGGGCGAACTCGAGATGCGCGGCAGCCGAGCGCCAGCGCCCGAGTTTGTACTCGAGACGCCCCGCCAGCACGCGCACCTCGGCCACGAGCCACAGGTCTTCCAGAATCGGCTGCAGCAGTTTCATCGCCTCGCGGTAGCGCTCTGCGTCGTAGGCGGCGATTGCCTGCGACAACTGTTTGGCGACGAAACCGAACCGACGCTCGCCCACCGCACGCTTCACTTCGCGTGCCAAGATCTCCGCGAGCGGATCCGTTGCCGGGAATGGCGATCGCGACCTGTCTCGTCGGGCGTCGCGCGGCTTCTCGCGGCGCGCGCCGCGGTCGGAGTCACGACGTGGATCATCACGATCGAACCGTCGGCGCTTGGTCGAGCCCTCGTCAACCACGCGTTCGGTGTCGTCTCGACGCGGAGCGAAGGGTTTGTCTTTGCCGTACTTGCGCGGGCCTTTGCGGGCGAACACCTCGGCACGCCGGCGCTGCGCCTCATTCTGCGGAACATCCACCCGACGCGGACGGCGCTCATCGCGGCGCGGACCGCCCCGCTCGCCGCGCCCGTCGCGCTTACCGAAGCGACCTCGGCCGCCGCGCGGTTTCGGCCGGCCACCGCGCGGACGATCCTCGCGCTGGCGACGTTCGTCGTCGTTCGTGTTGTCGGTTGACATGGCTCGTCAACGCTACGGTGCGGCGTGTAGCCGGTCGTGAATCGTCGCCGAGCGAGCGGGACCAGACGCTGAAAAACCCAATGAAATCGGCCCGGAAACGCGAAAAGCCCCTGCCTTGCGGCAGGGGCCCCTCGTGTGCGAAATCTGGCGGCAACCTACTCTCCCAGGAGGTCTACCTCCAAGTACCATCGGCGCGTTCGGTCTTAACTTCCGTGTTCGGGATGGGAACGGGTGTGTCCCCGACGCTGTGGCCACCAGAAACTTTTTGTCCCACCGATCGAGTGATCGGTTGAAGACTCCAGAGTAAGCACGAGCACGATCCAAGCCCTCGGCCGATTAGTACCGGTCAGCTCCGCGCGTCGCCGCGCTTCCACTTCCGGCCTATCAACGTGGTGGTCTTGCCACGGGCCTTACTGCGTTGTCCGCATGGGAACTCTCATCTTGGAACGGGCTTCACACTTAGATGCTTTCAGCGTTTATCCCTTCCGTAGGTGGCTAACCAGCCATGCACCGGGCGGTACAACTGGCACACCAGAGCTACGTCCGTCTCGGTCCTCTCGTACTAAAGACAGCATTCCTCAAAGTTCCTTCGGATGTAGAAGATAGGGACCGAACTGTCTCACGACGTTCTGAACCCAGCTCGCGTACCGCTTTAATGGGCGAACAGCCCAACCCTTGGGACCTGCTTCAGCCCCAGGATGCGATGAGCCGACATCGAGGTGCCAAACCTTGCCGTCGATATGGACTCTTGGGCAAGATTAGCCTGTTATCCCCGGCGTACCTTTTATCCGTTGAGCGACCTCGCTTCCACAAGCAAAGGCCGGGTCACTATGTCCTGCTTTCGCAACTGCTTGACTTGTTGGTCTCGCAGTAAAGCTCCCTTGTGTCATTACACTCGCCGACTGATTACCAACCAGTCTGAGGGAACCTTTGAGCGCCTCCGTTACAATTTAGGAGGCGACCGCCCCAGTCAAACTACCCGCCTGGCACTGTTCCTGACCCAGATGATGGATCGAGGTTAGAGCTCCAAACTGAACAGGGTGGTATTTCACTGATGACTCCACGCGAACTAGCGCTCGCGCTTCAACGTCTCCCACCTAAGCTACACAGTTAAGGTCGAAGCCCAACACCAAGTTATAGTAAAGGTGCACGGGGTCTTTCCGTCTTTCTACATCTAACGAGCATCTTTACTCGTACTTCAATTTCGCCGGGTCGGTGGTTGAGACAGTGAAGCAGTCGTTACGCCATTCGTGCAGGTCGGAACTTACCCGACAAGGAATTTCGCTACCTTAGGACCGTTATAGTTACGGCCGCCATTCACTGGGGCTTGGATTCAAAGCTTCGCCTTGCGGCTGACTCATCCTCGTGACCTTCCAGCATTGGGCAGGCGTCACAGCGTATACATCGTCTTGCGACTTGGCACGCTGCTGTGTTTTTGTTAAACAGTCGCTGCTCCCTAGTTTGTGACACCCACACTGGCTTCGAGACGCGAAGTCTCTGACCATCATGGGTCCTCCTTATCCCGAAGTTACGGAGGTAATTTGCCGAGTTCCTTAACCACAGTTCTCCCGATCGCCTTCGTATTCTCTACGCGCCCACCTGAGTCGGTTTGGGGTACGGGCGCCGTGTCAACTCACTACTGCGCTTTTCTCGACAGTGTGGAATCAGTGACTTCCCTCAAACGAGGTCGGTATTGCGTCTCAGTGTTACGGCCCCGACTCTCGTCGTGACCCACCTACGCGCTTACCCGGAATTCCATTCATCCGGATCACCTATCCTGCTGTGTCCCGCTTTAGTTACCCTCACCCGACTACGCGGATTCGCCCGAAGGCAGCCTCCGCTTCATCGCGCTTGGGCTTGACGTGTACACGGCGGTACTGGAATATCAACCAGTTGTGCATCGGATACGCCTCGCGGCCTCTCCTTAGCTCCCGACTTACCCTGGGAGGATTAGCCTTCCCCAGGAAACCTTGGGCATTCGGCGGAGGGGTTTCTCACCCCTCTCTCGCTACTCATACCTACATTCTCACTTGATGGAACTCCACGCCGAGTTACCTCGTCGCTTCGCCACTCCATCAACGCTCCTCTACCACTGCAACGACGCGAACGTCGATGCAATCCATAGCTTCGGCTCAGGACTTGAGCCCCGTTACATTGTCCGCGCAAAATCACTCGACCAGTGAGCTGTTACGCACTCTTTCAAGGGTGGCTGCTTCTAAGCCAACCTCCTGGCTGTCTAAGCAATTTCACATCGTTTTACACTTAGTCCTGAATTTGGGGCCTTAGCTGATGATCTGGGCTGTTTCCCTTTCGACCAATGAAGCTCATCCCCCATGGTCTCACTGCTGCACTCTGGAATTCCGTAATTCGGAGTTTGGCTGGGGTCGATAATCTTGTCGGACCTCTAGCCCATCCAGTGCTCTACCTCCGGAATTGAACGTGCAACGCTGCACCTAAATGCATTTCGAGGAGAACCAGCTATCGCCAAGTTTGATTGGTCTTTCGCCCCTTACCACAGTTCATCAGAACCATTTTCAACTGGTACCTGTTCGGTCCTCCACGGGGTCTTACCCCCGTTTCAACCTGACCATGGCAAGATCACTTGGCTTCGGGTCTACAGCATGCGACTGAACGCCCTGTTCAGACTCGCTTTCGCTTCGGCTACCCCTCGCGGGTTAACCTCGCCACATACCGTAACTCGTAGGCTCATTCTTCAAAAGGCACGCCATCGAGGCAGTGCGACCTTGCGGCCGCACTACGACTCTCTGACTGCTTGTAAACCAACGGTTTCAGGTACTATTTCACTCCCCTCCCGGGGTTCTTTTCACCTTTCCCTCGCGGTACTGGTTCACTATCGGTCGCCTATGGATACTGAGGCTTATGGGGTGGTCCCCACGGATTCATGGCAGGTTGCTCGGACCCGCCATTACTTGGGATACATCGCGAAGCGTGCGTGCGTTTCGTGTACGGGACTGTTACCCCCTGTGGTCCACCTTTCCAGATGGTTCTACTACGCAGCACGTTGTTAACTCCGTCGTACGTCTGAAGCCGTACGTCGATGTCCCACGACACCGCGCCGACAACCCCTTCAGGGTGTCACGTCGTCGCGGTTTAGCCTGATCCCTGTTCGCTCGCCACTACTGGGGGAGTCGCGTTTGCTTTTCTTTCCTCGGGGTACTGAGATGTTTCAATTCCCCCGGTTCCCTTTACCGGTGCTATGAATTCACACCGGAATAACACTCAATGACGAGTGCTGAGTTTCCTCATTCGGACATTTACGGGTCGAAGCCTGATAGACGGCTCACCGTAACTTTTCGCAGTCATCCACGTCCTTCTTCGGTCATAGGCGCCAAGGCATTCACCGTTGGCTCTTTGTAGCTTGGAAGAAATTTTGTTACAAATTTCTAGATGCTCGTGCTTACTCTGAAATTCTCAAGGGACGACAGCGGCCGGGCGAACGAGTCGCGCGGCGTGTGAGGGAACCCCCTCAAAACGAAAGAGAAGACCAAATCGGCCGCATGCCGCCGTTGAGAGCAACGCTCGATCGCTGACGACACCACGACTGATCCGACAGTGCTCAAACAAGTGACTCCGCTTCGCCGACGCAAGCGTCGACGAAGCTTTGTCTCCTTAGAAAGGAGGTGATCCAGCCGCACCTTCCGGTACGGCTACCTTGTTACAACTTAACCCCAATCACCGACCCCACCTTCGACGGTTCCTTCCTTACGGTTAGGCCACCGGCTTCGGGTGTTGCCGACTTTCATGGTTTGATGGGCGGTGTGTACAAGGCCCGGGAACGTATTCACCCCGGCGTGCTGATCCGGGATTACTAGCAACTCCAGCTTCATGAAGTCGAGTTGCAGACTTCAATCCGAACTGAGACCGGCTTTATGAGATTGGCATGAACTCGCGTTCTAGCATCTCTTTGTACCGGCCATTGTAGCGTGTTTGCAGCCCTGGACATAAGGGGCATGAGGACTTGACGTCATCCCCACCTTCCTCCGAGTTGACCCCGGCGGTCTTCCATGAGTCCCCAGCGTTACCTGCTGGCAACATGGAACAAGGGTTGCGCTCGTTGCGGGACTTAACCCAACATCTCACGACACGAGCTGACGACAGCCATGCACCACCTGTGAATGGCCCTTGCGGACGCAACATCTCTGTTGCTTTTCCAAACATGTCAAGCCCAGGTAAGGTTCTTCGCGTAGCATCGAATTAAGCAACACGCTCCGCTGCTTGTGCGGGCCCCCGTCAATTCCTTTGAGTTTTAGTCTTGCGACCGTACTCCCCAGGCGGGTCACTTAATGCGTTAGCGACGGCGCAGATCTCGTTTGAAGAGACCCACACCTAGTGACCACCGTTTACCGCGTGGACTACCAGGGTATCTAATCCTGTTTGCTCCCCACGCTTTCGCTCCTCAGCGTCAGTATCGGCCCAGAGTGGCGCCTTCGCCACCGGTGTTCCTCCTCATATCTGCGCATTTCACCGCTACACAAGGAATTCCCCACTCCCCTACCGAACTCAAGTTGAGCAGTATCGAGTGCAATCTTTGGGTTGAGCCCAAAGTTTTCACACACGACTTACTCGACCGCCTACGAGCTCTTTACGCCCAATAAATCCGGACAACGCTTGGAGCCTATGTATCACCGCGGCTGCTGGCACATAGTTGGCCGCTCCTTCTTCTGTAGGTACCGTCAGTTTCGTTCCTACTGAAAGCGGTTTACAGCCCGAAAGCCTTCTTCCCGCACGCGGCGTTGCTGCGTCAGGCTTTCGCCCATTGCGCAAGATTCCCCACTGCTGCCTCCCGTAGGAGTCTGGGCCGTGTCTCAGTCCCAGTGTGGCTGTCCATCCTCTCAGACCAGCTACCCGTCGTCGCCTTGGTGGGCCGTTACCCCTCCAACTAGCTGATAGGTCCGCGAGACGCTCCCAAACCGGAATCCCTTTCGTCAGATGCCCATGCGGACTTCCGACGTCATCCGGTATTAGCAATCCTTTCAGATTGTTATCCCAGAGTCTGGGGTACGTTTCTCACGTGTTCCTCACCCGTTCGCCACTAGATCTTCCTGTGTATTGCTACACATTGGATCTCGTTCGACTTGCATGTGTTAAGCACGCCGCCAGCGTTCGTCCTGAGCCAGGATCAAACTCTCCGTCAAGAACGTCTCGCGTTACTCACACGATGCTTGCGCGTCGCGCGCTGTAGGCGAGCTGAATTCTTCGAAGGGCTCATGCCGACTTTTTCAGGCTTGCACCTGTCCGCATCGACATGTCCTGACCGATCAGATGCTCATCTGATCTGGTTATTACGTTTTGTCGGCGCCACTGCTGAGGTGGCACCGACGAATTGACGGACAGCAATCTGCGAACCCGAAGGTTCTCGTTGCTGCCCGCACTGGCGTTCAGTCTTCTCTTCCGTTTTCAAGGAGCTCGAGGCGGACACGTGCCATCGGCAGAGGTCTCCGCTCTTTCCCGCTTGCGGACCCTGACGTGGTCAGGGATCCTGCAAGACGGACTCACCATACTAGCGGAGGGTGAGGCGAGGCAACAACCCACCCCGGAGGCCGCCTCGCGTCGTGGTCGCTAGCGCGCGAAATCGACGAGGTGATAGGTGGTCTTCCCCTTGCGAATCAGCATCCAGCGCCCGTGCAACAGCGCGATGGAGGTGAGGTCGGCGTCGGCGTTGAGCACGACCCCGTTGGCGCGCACGCTCTTTTGGCTGAGCAACCGTCGCGCTTCGCTCTTGCTCGCGGCGACCCCGGGCAGCGCGGCGAGCACGCCGGCGGCGTCGGCGAGCACCGCGGTGCCCATCTTGGTGGTCGGCACCTCGGCGGCGATGAAGGCCATCGTCGACGTGGAGGCCGTTGTCGGGTTGCCGCCAAAGAGGATCGCCGCGGCATCGCTGGCCGCCTTCGCCGCCTCGTCACCGTGCACCAGGGCGGTGAGTTCGTCGGCGAGTGCGCGCTGGGCGGCTCGCGCCGGTGGGTCGGCGCGCTGGGCGTCGAGCAGGACGTCGATTTCTTCGAGCGGACGCAGCGAGAACTGCGGCAGGTAGCGCTCGATGTCGGCGTCGGCGGTCTGCACCCAGAACTGGCGGAACTGATACGGCGAAGTCTTCGCCGCATCGAGCCACACCGCACCGTCGGCGGTCTTGCCGAACTTCGCGCCGTCGCTCTTGGTGAGGAGCGGCCACGTGAGACCGTACGCGCTGCGACCGAGGCGCCTGCGGATGAGGTCGATGCCCGCCGTGATGTTGCCCCACTGGTCGCTGCCGCCCATCTGCATCTCGCAGTCGTGGTGCTCGCAAAGATGGCGGAAGTCGTTGGCCTGCAGCAGCATGTAACTGAACTCGGTGTACGACAGGCCGTTCTCGTCGGCGAGCCGCGACTTCACGCTGTCCTTGGCCATCATCTGGTTGACGGTGATGTGCTTGCCGACGTCGCGCAAGAAGTCGAGCAACGGCACGTTGCGAGTCCAGTCGGCGTTGTCGACGAGCGTGGCCTGCGTCGGGCCCGGCGTGAAATCGAGCAGCCGCTCGAGTTGCACTTTCACTTTCGCGATGTTGGCTTCGAGCGCTTCGGAGTCGAGCAGGTTGCGTTCTTCGCTGCGGCCTGACGGGTCGCCGACCATGCCGGTCGCGCCGCCGGCGAGCACGATCGGGCGGTGGCCGAGCATTTGCATGCGGCGCAACGACATCTGACCGAGCAGGTGGCCCGCATGCAGCGAGTCGGACGTCGGGTCGAAGCCGACGTATGCGGCGATCTGCGCCGTGGTGGTGCGCTGCGTGAGCGCCGCGCGGTCGGTGGAGTCGTGGATGAGCCCGCGGGCCGCGAACTCGGTGACGAGATCACCGAATTGCGCCATGCATCAAGAGTAGGTCGCGTGCACGGTCAAGTGGACGCTTGCCGGCGGTCAGGCTCTGGCGAGTTGCTCGTCGTCGCGCAGCGCGGCTTTCACCCACTCGGGAACGGGGGCCACCGTCGGCGCACCTGGCGTGGTGGACACGTACACGATCGTCGTTTGAAACGACGGCTCCCCCGCGACATGCCCGTCGATGGCGACATCGTACGACGAGTTTCCCCACCGCGTGACGTGGCAGTCGAGCGAGGCTCGTTCGCCGACGCGCAACGGACGATGCCAGGTGATGGTGACGGACTTCAGCATGCAGTCGAACTCGTGCATGCGAGCCCCGAGGCGTGCGGCGAACCAGCACATCACGGCGTCGTCACAGTAGGCGAGATAGTTGGCGTTGAAGACCACCTGCTGCATGTCGCAGTCGCCGTAGCGCACGCGGATGTCGTGGCGATACATGTCGTCACGCTATTCGCTGAGTTGCTTCGCGAGTGCGTGCCGAAGTTTCGGAACATGCGTTGCCGATGGCGATGGACGCGCGACTGGGCGTCGTTGAGTGAGAAGTGATGTGTCGTGGTGTTCATGCCGCGGCAAGACAGCCCTGCCGTGCGGTTTGTCAGGTCACGGTCGGGCGCGGTCGGAGCCTCGTGACAGTACCGCCAGGGCAATACCGTCAGGGCAGTCGTAGCTGGAGTGCAGCGACCGTGCGGCGCAATTCTTCGCGCTGGGCAGTGGCCGCGGCGGGACCAGCCGCGCCGTGGCTCGAACGCCGCGCGACCGCGACTCCGGGCGCAAACAACGCAGCGACAGCGGGGCCGAGTTCGGCGTCGGCGCGCACCAAGTCGACCAGCGGCGTGCCGGTCGCACTCGAGCGGGCGACGAGCTCGCCCACCTTGGCATGCGCTTGGCGGAAGGGCATGCCGCGCCCGACCAACCACTCGGCGACGTCGGTGGCAACGGCATCGGGCGAATCGGCGGCGGCGCGCATCGCGTCGAGGTTGAACGTGGCGTCAGCGATCATCTCCGCGATCGCCACGAGGCCGCGGTTCACCTGGTCGAGCGAGTCGAAGAACGGCTCTTTGTCTTCTTGCAAGTCGCGGTTGTACGAAAGCGGCAGACCCTTCAGGGTGGCGAGCAGCCCCGCGAGATTGCCGATCAGGCGGCCGGCCTTGCCGCGCGCGAGTTCCGCGACGTCGGAGTTCTTCTTCTGCGGCAGCATCGACGAGCCGGTCGCGTGGCGGTCGCTGAGCGAGGCAAACCCGAACTCGGCGGTGGTCCACAGCACCCACTCTTCGCCGAGGCGCGAGAGATGCACGCCGATCATCGCCAAGTCGAACAATCCTTCGGCAACGAAGTCGCGGTCGCTCACTGCATCGAGCGAGTTGGCGAACAGCCGCGCAAAACCGAGACGGCGTTGCGACTCGCGCGGGTCGGTAGGCAGCGACGTGCCGGCGAGCGCGCCGGCGCCGAGCGGCGAAACATCCAGGCGGTCGACGGCGTCGAGCAGACGATCGACGTCGCGGGCGAACGCCCAGGCGTGCGCGCGCAGGTGGTGCGCCAGCAACACGGGCTGGGCCCGCTGCAGGTGCGTGTAGCCCGGCAGGTACGCCTCACCCGCGTCGTCGGCGCGACGGTCGAGCACGTCGATGAGCGCGAGCACGCGGCGCGCCGTGTCGGAGAGTTCGCGCTTGGCAAACAGTCGCAGCGCGGTCGCCACCTGGTCGTTGCGGCTGCGGGCGGTGTGCAGCTTGGCGCCGGTCGACCCCGCAATCTCGGTGACGCGACGCTCGAGCGCGGTGTGGATGTCTTCGTCGCTCGCCACGAAGACGAACGCGCCGGCCGCGAACTCGCGCTCGGTCTGGCGCAGCGCCGCGACGATTGCATCACTCTCGGCGCGCGGGAGCACGCCCGAAGCACCGAGCATCTCGGCGTGCGCGACCGAACCCGCGATGTCGTCGCGCCACAGGCGCGCGTCGAAGCCGATGCTCGCGGTGAACGCCATCAACGACTCGGCGGGCGTCTCCTTGAAGCGGCCGTGCCAGAGGTGCTTGTCGTTCATCGGCTACCTGTCTGCTCTCGCGAGCCCGGCCATCTCGCGCAGTGCGGTCGCGACTCGCCTGGCGCCCACCTTGGCATCGGCGACAAGGAAGAGCGTGTCGTCGCCGGCCACCGTGCCGATCACGCCCTTCAGGCGCGAGCGATCGAGGGCCGATGCCACGACGTGCGCACAGCCAGGCGGCGTGCGGATGACCACCATCGGGTCGCTGAACTCCACTTCGGCCACCCACTCGGAGAGCACGCGACGCAGTTGATCCTGCGGCGCGATGCGGTCGGGCGCGAAATCCGGTATCGCGTACGCGGATTCGCCCTTGCGCACGCGCACCTTCACCGCGCCGAGGTCTTCCAGGTCGCGCGACACGGTCGCTTGCGTCGCCTCGATGCCTTCTTCTTCGAGCAGTTCGAGCAGCATCGGCTGGCTCGTCACATCGTGTTCGGCGATGATGCGCGCGATGGTCTGTTGTCGTTGCACCTTGCTGGTCACTTGGTGTCCCCCTTCGTGATGTCGTTGACCTCGCAGAGGAATGCGAGGAGCCCGCGCGCGGCGTGCATGCGGTTGTGCGCCTGGCGCACCACACGGCTGGCGGGCCCGTCGATGACCGCCGCCGACACTTCCAAGCCGCGGTGCGCGGGCAGGCAGTGCATGAAGATCGCGTCGTCATCGGCCGCGGCCATCACCCGCTCGTCGACCTGGAATCCGGCGAGGTCCGCGGTGCGCTTCTTGGTCTCAGATTCTTGGCCCATGCTCACGAACACGTCGGTGTGCACCGCGTGCGCCCCGTCGGCTGCCTGGCACGCGTCGTCGAACTGCCGCACGCCGCCCGAGCCGAGCGCGGCGAGTCGGGCAACTTCAGCCTCGCTCGCTCCGTATCCGTGCGGGCTCGCGATGCGCAGGAGCGCGCCTTCGAGCGCGCAGGCCTCGGCGAGTGATCGCGCCACATTGTTGTAGTCGCCGATCCACGCGACCGTCCTGCCCTTCAGCGAGCCGAACTCTTCGCGCATCGTGAGCACGTCGGCGAGGCTCTGCAACGGGTGCGACTGGTCGCTCAGCATGTTGACGACCGGCACGGTGTCGGTCGACGCCATGCGTTCGAGCACCGAATGGTCGAAGACTCGCGCGGCGATGATCGCGTGGTAGCCGGCCATGATGCGCGTGATGTCTTCCACCGTCTCGCGCACGTCGAAACCGACTTCTTCGCCGCGGGTGAAGATCGGGTGCCCGCCGAGCTGCACCACTGCCATCTCCATCGACTGCCGGGTGCGATTCGACGGCTTCTCGAAGATGAGCGCCACGCCGTAGTCGGCGAGCGGCCAGCCGAGCGATCCCTGCGGCAGCGCGGCGAGTTCGAGCACGCGCCCGAGTTCGCGGCGGTTCAGGTCGCAGGTGTGCAGGAAGTGCCTCATGCCAGCACCTGCGACATCGTCGTCATCGCTTCGGAGATTTCGTCGTGCGTCACCGTGATGGGTGGCGCGAGCCGCAGCGCGGTGGCGGTGACGGCGTTGGTCACGAGACCGTGCTCGAGCAGGGCGGCCTGCTTGGCCTTGGCGTCGGCGCCCTCACCCAACTCGACACCGAGCAGCAGGCCGCGTCCGCGCACGGTCTGCACGGCGGGAATCTTGCGCAGGTGCGCCGTGATGAGTTCGCCTTTCTCGCGCGCCAGCCGCGGCGCGTCGATTTCGCGCATGATCTCGACCACCGCGCACACCGCCGCGGTCGCAATCGCGGTGCCGCTGTAGGTGCTGCCGTGGTCGCCGGGGTTGAAGGCGCGGGCGACTTCTCGCGGCGCCCACAGCGCCCCGATCGGCACGCCGTTGCCCATCGCCTTGGCGAGCATCACCGCGTCGGGGCGCACGCCGGCGTGCTGGAAGGCGAACCAGTCGCCGGTGCGGGCGAATCCCGTCTGCACTTCGTCGATCATCATCAGCGCCCCCCTCTCGCTGCACAGCGCCCGCACCGCGCGCAGCCATTCGTCGCTCGCCGGGATCACGCCGCCTTCACCCTGCACGCACTCGACGAGCACGCCGGCGACGCTGCCGTCGACCGCCTGGTCGAGCGCCTCGATGTCGCCGAACGGCACGTGCACGAAACCCTCGGGCAGCGGCTGGAACGGTTCGTGCTTGGCGGGCTGACCGGTCGCGGCGAGGGCGGCCAGCGTGCGGCCGTGGAAGCCGCCGAGCATGCTCACCACTTTGTGCCGGCCGCGGCCGCCGAACTTGCGCGCCAGTTTGATGCCGGCCTCGTTGGCTTCGGCGCCGGAGTTGCAGAAGAACACCTGTCCGCCGCCGCCGAGCAATTCGTCGACCAGCACCGCCGCGCGGGCCGCGACGGGGTTGCTGAAGAAGTTGCTCACGTGCAGCAGCGTGTGCGCCTGCTCGGCGACGGCCTCGGCGATGCGCGGGTGCGAGTGACCGAGCGACGTGACGGAGATGCCCGAGAGAAAGTCGAGATAGCGCTTGCCGTCCACGTCCCACAGTTGCGTTCCCTCGCCGCGCACGAACATCACTTGCGGTGCGCCGAAGACCGGCATGAACGGGCAGAACTCGTGTGCCGACCCGCGCACCGCGTCGGTGAGCGCTGGTGACTCCATGAATGCGTGCGACGACGCGGCCGCGTGCGACGACGATTGCGCGGTCACTGCGCGTCGTCGGCGACGAACATCGTGCCGACCCCCGTGTCGGTGAGCAGTTCCAGGAGCGTCACGTGCGCGAGACGGCCGTCGAGAATGTGCGCCGCCGCGACGCCGCCGCGCAACGCGTGCAGGCAGCTCTCCACTTTCGGCACCATGCCCCCGGTGATCACGCCCGCGGCGCGCAGTTCTTGTGCTTGTGCGACCGTCAGCGTGGAGATGAGCGACTCGGCATCGTTCGGGTCGTGCATCACGCCGGCGATGTCGGTGAGGAAGAGAATCTTGCGGGCCTGCAACGCGACCGCGAGCGCGCTCGCGGCGGTGTCGGCGTTGATGTTGTACATCTGTCCGGTGCCGTCGGTGCCGACCGTCGCGACCACCGGCACGACGCCGTCGTCGAGCAGGCCGCGAACGGCGGCCGGGTTCACGCTCGTCACGTCGCCGACGAACCCGAGCGCCGGGTCGCGCTGCACGCAGGTGAACAACCCCATGTCGTGGCCCGAGACGCCGGCGGCGTCGGTGCCGCACTTGTTGATCAGCGACACCAGCATCGGGTTCACCGTGCCGAGCAGCACCATGCTCACGATCTCGATCGTCTCGGCGTCGGTGACGCGCAAGCCGTTGTGAAAGGTCGGCTGCTTCCCGAGGCGGTCCATCAGGGCGGTGATCTGCGGTCCGCCGCCGTGCACCACCACCGGTTTCATGCCCACGGTCTGCAGGAGGGCGATGTCGCGCGCGAACACTTCCATCGAGTCCTCGGTCGATTCGGCGAGCGCGTTGCCGCCGTACTTCACGACGATCACCTGGCGGTTGAAGCGTTGCAGGTGCGGCAGCGCCTCGGAGAGCACTGCGGCACGCGTCTTCGGGGCGATCCTCACGGGTACATCCCGATGGCGCTCAGACCGGTCGTCTCGGGAATGCCCAACGCGACGTTGGCTGCCTGCACCGCGCCGCCGGCGGCACCCTTGGTGAGGTTGTCGATCGCGCAGATCACCATCGCAGTGCCCGTGCGCTCGTCGAATCGCGCGGTGATGTGCGCCGCATTCGAGCCGAGCGTGGCTTTCGTCGAGGGCGACGTCGGGCGCACCACGACGAAGGGTTCCTTCTTGTAAAACTTGGCGAGCGCGGCAAGGAGCGACTGCGTGGTCGGTGTCGTGCCGGCGGCGGGTTGGGCGTAGCAGGTGGCGAGAATTCCGCGATTCATCGGTGCCAGGTGCGGCGTGAAGAGCACTCGTGCGCCAGTCACTTGTTCGATCTCGGGAGTGTGCCGGTGGTCGAGCAATCCGTAGGCAGTGAAGTCTTCGTTCACCGTGTTGAAGTGGGTGTTGGGCTTGGGTACCCGACCCGCACCCGAAACGCCCGAGGCCGCGTCGACGATCACCCCCGACGTCTCGATGACACCCTGGCGCACGAGCGGGGCGAGCGCCAGCGACGCGGCGGTCACATAGCAGCCCGGCGTCGCGACGAGCGATGCGCCCGCAAGTGCGTTGCGGTACAACTCGGGCAGGCCGTACACCGCGCGCGACAGCACCTCGGGCTGGTCGTGTGCAAAGCCGTACCACGTCGGGTACAACGACGCATCCTTCAGGCGGAAAGCGGCCGACAAGTCGACGACGAGACGCACTTTGTCGACCAGCTGCGGCACGAGCGAGAGCGACGCCTCGTGGGGCAAGCCGAGAAACACGACGTCGCACTTCATCGCCTCAGCCGGGTCGTACTCGGCGAAGACGAGCGACGGATACGCCGCGGCGAGCGACGGGTACAACGACGACGCGAGAGTGCCGGCCTGCGATTCCCCCGTTGCGTACGCGACATCGAGCACGGGATGCGCGGCGAGCAGGCGCAGCAACTCGGCACCCGTGTAACCCGAGGCGCCGACCACCGCGGTGCGCAGCGTGCCCGAGTTGCCCACCTGCATAACGATACAGGTTATTGCATACCTATCCAGCTTTGGTGGACTTGTGCCGCGAGCAGCTTGGTTCGCCCGACTCGCGGCTTCTAGCCTGAGCGGTGATGACACCGCCAGATTTCCCGCGCGCGGATTTCGACGACATTCTGAGTGCCAATTCGCGTCATGCCGATCGATTCCGCGATTCTGGCCTCACGGGTTTCGCACGCCGGGGGCTGGCCATCGTCACGTGCATGGACAGCCGCATCGACCCGCTCGCGGTCGTCGGGATGAACCCCGGCGACGTGAAGATCCTGCGCAACGCCGGCGCGCGCGTGACCGATGACGTGCTGCGCACGCTCGTCTTGGCCGCGCACCTGCTCGGCGTGGAGCGTGTTCTCGTGATGCCCCACACCGATTGCCGCATGGCCGAGGGCGATGAGGCCGATATTCATCGGTTGATCGCCGAGCGCAGCGGAATCGACACCACTTCCGTGCGATTCGAGACGGTGGCCGACCAACGAGGGCAACTGGCGCTCGACGTCGCGGCGATTCGCGCTCATCCCCTGCTGCCGAAATCGCTCACGGTGGCCGGTGCGGTCTACGACGTCCACTCCGGTGAGCTCGCGCCCGTCGACTGCTGATGGCATCGTCGGTCGCGGGTCGCCTGCTCGTCGCTACGCCGCCGATGAACGACCCGAACTTCGAGCGTTCGGTGGTGCTGATGCTGCAACACGATGCCGACGGTGCGTTCGGCGTGGTCATCTCGCGGCCGACCGAAGTCGACGAGGTCGACGACTCCGTGCTCACGACCTGGGTTGCCGCGACAACGCCGCCGTCCGTGTTCTTCGAGGGCGGACCCGTCCAGTTGGACCAAGTGCTCGCTCTCGCGCGACTCGACGAACCGAGCGGTCACGATTGGGCCACCGACACCGGCCACGGGGTCTTCACCGTCGATCTGAACAGCGGGGACACGAACGCGGTCTTTTGCGACAGGCTGCGCCTCTTCGTCGGATACTCGGGCTGGGGCCCGTCGCAACTCGATGGGGAAATCGCCGCCGGACATTGGTTCGTCGTGGATGCGCAGCCCGGCGACGCCTTCGACGAGCATCCCGCTTCGTTGTGGCGCCGGGTGCTCGAGCGCGACCCCGCACACCGCGACTGGGTGCGCACCTTCCCCGACGACCCCGAGATGAACTGAGTCGGTACGGTTGGCTTTGTGGCGACAGTCGCAATCAACCCGCACTACCGACTCGATGACGAGGCGCTGAGCGCCGCGGCACGGCTCCAGATGAGCAACGAGGGTGTGTGCGTGCTGCCCGGTTTTCTCGCGGCGGGCGCCGTGCGCGAGATGGTCGAAGAGTGCGACCGGCTGGCGCCGCTCGCCCACCGCTCGGCGCCCCGGCGCAATCCGTACCTCACGCATGCCGGCGGCACGAACACCGCCGCAGTCGTGCTCTACGACTCGCTCGAGGTGCTCGCCTACGACCAGTTTCCGCCGTCGAGCCCGCTGCGCTCGTTGTACGAATCCGACGAGCTGCTCCACTTCGTGCGCCGCTGCCTCGGGCTCGAAACCCTGTATCGCTACGCCGACCCGTTCGGAGCGCTGAACCTGTCGATCATGCGCGACGGCGACGTGCTCGACTGGCACTTCGACATGACCGACTTCGTCGTGTCGATCGCGTTGCAATCGTCGCGGTCGGGCGGCGACTTCGAGAATGCGCCGCTCATCCGCGACTCGGGCGAGAACGCAATCGCCGCGCTGCTCGACGGCGACCGCGCGGCAGTACGAGTCGAGCCGATGACGCCTGGCACGCTCATGCTCTTCAACGGACGGCGCAGCATGCATCGCGTGAGCCCAATCAGCGGACCCACACCTCGCTACGTCGCACTGCTCGCCTACGACACGAAACC
>Ga0233425_10004507_pt1 | contig 23284 bp, 14 predicted proteins | sample Watercolumn_Towu_2_FD_181712 | JGI IMG/M metagenome (GOLD analysis project Ga0233425, IMG submission 181712) | Freshwater microbial communities from Lake Towuti, South Sulawesi, Indonesia - Watercolumn_Towuti2014_140_MG | ecosystem: Environmental > Aquatic > Freshwater > Lake | place... | reverse complement strand
GTCTGCTCGCCGTTGCACTTCGTGTCGCCGCACACGGGGGGGCAGGCGCCGCAGTCGGCCGGGCAGGTCGTGCAGGTCTCCGCGCCATTGCACTTCGTGTCGCCGCACAGGGGGGGGCAGGCGCCGCAGTCGGCCGGGCAGGTCGTGCAGGCCTCCGCGCCGTTGCACTTCGAGTCGCCGCACACGGGGGGGCAGGCGCCGCAGTCGGCCGGGCAGGTCGTGCAGGTCTCGGCATTGTTGCACGCGGCGTCCCCGCAGTACGGTGGGCACGTCCCGCAATCGGCAGCACAGGTCGCGCAGGTCTCGGCGCCGTTGCACTTCGAGTCGCCGCACACGGGGGGGCAGGCGCCGCAGTCGGCCGGGCAGGTCGTGCAGGTCTCGGCATTGTTGCACGTGGCGTCCCCGCAGTACGGAGGGCACGTCCCGCAATCGGCAGCACAGGTCGCGCAGCTTTCTGCCCCGCTGCACGCTCCGTCCCCGCAGTACGGCGGGCAGGTGCCGCAGTCTGCCGCGCAGGAGACGCAAGTTTCCGGAGCGATGCACTTGCCGTTGCCGCAGAACTCCGGGCACTGGCCGCAGTCGATCACGCAGGAAGTGCAGCTCTCGGTGCCGTTGCACGTGCCGTCACCGCACGAGGGCGGGCAGGCACCGCAGTCTCCTGCGCAGGAGGAACAGGTCTCCGCGCCGTTGCATATGCTGTCGCCGCAGAACGCGGGGCACTGACCGCAGTCGACCGCGCAGTCCGAGCACTTCTCCAGGCCGTTGCACTTTCCGTCCCCGCAGCTCGGCTGGCAGACGCAGTCGATGGGGCACGTCTCGCAGGTGTCCGCTCCGTTGCAGGTTCCGTCGCCGCAGACGGGCGGGCAGGCCCCGCAGTCCTGCTGGCAGGTCGCGCAGTCCTCCTTGCCTTCGCATGCGCCATCGCCGCACGTGTTGATCACGCAGCCCGCAATGGGAAGGTGATCGCAGCCTACGCCCGGAGCGCAGGAATCCAGGGTGCAGATGTTCCCGTCCGAGCAGTTTGCCTGAACCGAGCCGATACAGGCTCCGTCGTGGCACTGGTCCACGGTGGTGCACGCGTCCGCGTCGTCGCAGTAGGCCAGGTCGGGGGCCGGCACATCCTGGCACGCTCCGGTCTGCGGGTTGCACTCGGACAGCAGGCAGTCCCCGACCACCGTGTCCGCGCACGTCACCTTGCTGTCCGGCAGCAGGGCGCACACGTTGTCCTGGCAGTACAGGACGCCGTTGCAGAGGTTCCCGTCGTCGTAGGCCGCGCAATCGGAGTCGAGGGTGCACTGGCACGCGCTGACCCCGGAAAGGCACGAGCCCGCGTCGCAGTGGTCGCCGCTGGTGCAGGGATTGCCATCGTCGCACCACGCTGCATTGTGGGTGTACGCGCACCCGTCCGGACCGCAAGCGTCATCCGTGCACGGGTTGCCGTCGTCGCAGGACACCGGGGCGCCCGGCTTGCAGATGCCCTGGTCGCAGGAGTCCCCCTGGGTGCAATCGTTCCCGTCAGAGCAGGCTCCGTCCACGGGAGCAAACACGCAGCCCTTCTGCGTGTCGCAGGAGTCGGCCGTGCACGCGTTGAAGTCGTTGCACACGACGCCAGGTCCGCCGGTGCACTGGCCGTCCACGCACGTGTCGCTGGCAGTGCAGGGGTTGCCGTCGTCGCACGCGGCGGTCAGGGGAGAATGGACGCAACCGCTGGCCGGATCGCACGTGTCGAGGGTGCATTCCGTTTCGTCCTGGCATGCAACCATGGTGCCGTCGCCGCACAGCCCCGCGAGGCAGTAGGTGCCCTCGGTGCACGCGTTTTCGTCGTCGCACGGCTCGTAGTCCTTGGTCTGCTGGATCTGGCAGATTCCGGCCGCGCTGCAGTAGGCGATCATGCACGGTCCTTCCTCCGGAAAGAAGCCCACGCAGTCTTCGGCGCTGGTGCACATCAGGCCCGGCGCGTCCGGCCCTCCTCCGGTCTCGCCGGGCAACCCGGAATCGGGCACCGAATCAGTGAAGTCCGCGGGCGGAGCGGTCGTTGCGCCGGAGCACGCGAGAATGACGAGGGCGACAAGCGGCAGCGCAGGCCTGAGCATTGGGAACCTCCGAGGGTTGCAGTACTGGATCTTGGAACCGTGAGCAAGGAGCCATGAAGCGTCCACCCCGTCCCGCGATACGGGACGCTGTCATACCCAAACAACCGGAGTCTAATAGTACGTAGATGTGCGCTCCGGTCAAGCGGCTTGTTTCAGGGGCCAAGTCCGTAGCGGGCTGCCGCTGTGCGGTCCGATCCCTCACGTATCTGATCCAAGCGTCGGAGCACCAGGAGGAGGTCTGGCGGAAGAGGCGATTCCAGGGCGATGTGGCGGCCGTCCGCGGCGGGAATGCGGAGCGAGGACAGGTGGACAAAGGGTCGGGCCAACGCACATGTTTCGGCCATGAAGCGGTTGGCCCTGCGGTCCCCGGTCTCCTCGTCGCCCAGCACCGGGTGCCGGATGTGAGCGAGGAAGCGCTGCGGCGTGTCCGGGTAGTCGCCCAGGATCTCGATCTGGACGAGCCCATAACCGCCCACGACACGGTCGAGCCGGTAGGAGCACGTGGGCGGGCTGGCCCTCCTGCCGCCCTTCAGGCGGATATGCCCTTTCTTGTGCGGCACTCCCCGCACCAGCACGGTGAACTTCCTGACCAGTGTACCCTTTGCCAGCTGGCCTTTGAGCGCGGGGAGCTGCCCGGAAGCAAGCAGCACGGGACCCGATGCGTCGGCAGGGAGATCGTACACGGGGGCCAGGCCGTTGACCTCGGCCGCAGCCGCGGCGGCCTGGAGCAGGGAGGCTGATCCGCCGAGGCCCGCGGCAAGCGGCACCAGCGGGGGCTTGAACACCGCGAACACGCCGGCCGCGCATTCTGTGATGTCGGGAGCAGGCCCCGAGGACCCCTTCTCGATCTTGAAGATGCTCTCGACCTGATCCGTGTTTGCGAACATGTCGATGGAATCCACGCGCGAGAGCCGGAACCCGAAGCCGCCCAGGTAGTACGCGTCGCGGGCCGCGGTCTCGGGGTCACAGGCCACGTACGCGGCCCTGCGCAGCGCCGGGGATGCGCCGAGGGCCGAGAGCACGCGCACACCCGCTCCCCGCCGCGGGGGGTCCACCACGACGCAGTCTGCTGCGATGCCCGGGATCGTTTCCGCCAGATCCTCTGCCGCCGCGGTGACGACGTGCACCGACGCGGACGAGCCCGCGGCGCTGGCCCGGGCATCCTCGGCCGCATCTTCCACGCTTTCCACGGCCGTGACCCTGGAGAAGCCGTCGGCAAGCGACACGGCAAATGCGCCGACGCCCGCGTAGAGGTCCAGCAGGCTGGTCCCCCGCTGGCCTCCGGGCAGCAGCCACGAGCGCACTTCCTGGTGCAGCCACTCGGCAGCAACGGGGCTGACCTGGAAGAATGCTCCGGGCGACAGGCGGAACCGCTTGCCCGCCAGGGACTCGGCAAGCGACTCGACGCCGGCGACCGGCTCGGTCCGGCCGGACAGCGTCCTCGGTACCGGGCCCGAGGTCCTCCGCAGCCCGACTCCGACCACCTCCGGATGCTTCTGCATGAGGCGCCGGGCCAGATCGGGGATGCCCGCAGGGTTATCGCCTCTCGTGACGAGGGAGACGTGGCAGGCCTTCTCCAGCAGCGACCAGCGCAGGTCCACGAACGCGAGTTCGCAACCGCACCCGAGGGTGCGCAGCGCGTCGATCACGGGCCGAAGCCCGGGGTGGACGACGAGGCAGTGCGGGATGTCCAGCACGTCGTGGGTTCCGGGCTGGAAGAGACCGATGACAAGCGGACCGCTGCCGCGAGTCTCTCCCACGGCCAGCTTGACCCGCGTCCGGTAGCCCGTGCGGGACGGGGCCGGCCTGCACGCCGAGATCTCCGCACCTTCCAACTGAGGGAATGCCTTCACCGCCTCAGCGACGAGCGCGGTCTTGCGCTCGGCCATTTCCGCGTCGTTCAACTCGAGCAGTGGGCAGCCCCCGCAAGGGGGACGGTGCGGACACTCGAGGGGGGCTGCAGATGCCAAGGTCTACCTCCGTTCCACTGCTGCTCATCGTCGCCCGGCGGCTGTATCGGTGTCAAGCGCCTGAGGCGCCGCAAACGCGGGGCAGTGCCGCGGATCCACTCTGTTGTTGACATTTGGGGTTGAATGGCTATCCTACGCAACTGACCGGGGTGTCTGGACAGTCTGGCGCCACATCCCCGATGGGGTTCCGGTCGTGGTTCTTTTGCTGCGGCTTCGGGCCGCGAAGGTAAGAGTGGGTTCATGGGAAAGAAGCTTTTTGTCGGTGGGTTGAGCTGGGGAACGACGGACACGGGTCTGAAGGAAGCTTTCGGTCGGTTCGGCGAAGTGACGGAAGCCAAGGTGGTGACGGACAGGGACACGGGCCGCTCCCGCGGTTTCGGGTTCGTGACGTTTGCCAACGACGGGGACGCTGCCAATGCGATTCGTGAGATGAACGGAGCGCAGCTGGATGGCCGCACCCTGACGGTGAATGAGGCTCAGGAGCGCGGCTCTCGGCCGGGCGGCGGCGGCGGCGGCGGGTTCCGCGGTGGGGATCGCGGGCCGCGCGGCGGTGGGGATCGCGGGCAGCGCTGGTAGTTTCCGCAGAAACGACAATCTGAGTGTCAGATCGCCCGGGGCAGGTAGCGGACCGAGCGCCGGAAGACGCAGGGAGGACCGCGGTGGTCAGGGCTTGGTCGGTGATTTCCGCCGTCTTGACTTTCGTGGTGCTGCCTGCCTGCGGGCAGTCGTCTGACACGCCTGATACTCATTCCGTCCCGGACAGTTCGAGCGAGTCGCAGCCTCTGGAGACATCCGCCGAGCTCTCGCCTCTGCACGAGGTGGCGGAGGATCTCCAGGTTCCAGACCGCGTTGCCGAGGCTCTGGTCGAGCCGGACACTGCAGTCGCGGACTCTTCCCCGGACTCCGGGCAGGACCCCGCGAGCGCGGATGCCGAGGCCGACACCGCGGCTTCGGCATTCGGGACCATCTCCGGCGAGTGCGGCTTCCTGACCGCCAGCGTGCTGGTGTCCGGGCCAGCCGATTTCTCCAACGCCATCGATTTCGGTACCAACCCCTACGACGACTCGGACCTCGCACTTCTGAGCGCGGGCGCACAGCAGGTGCTGGCCGAGCCCAATGCCGGGGGCAGCTCCTCCCTCTCCGAGGCCTTCTCTTTCGAGGTGCTGCACCGGTGCGAGAGCGCGGACCTGCTCGAAACCGAGATGACGATCATCTACACCGATCCCGGCTGCAAGAAGACCGACATGCTGGTCTCCATCTCCGGGCAGAAAGTGGCCGTGAGTGTGACTCGGGCCATGTCATACCCTCCTGACGCTCCCTACTCGCCGGGGCAGGCAGCGGAGCTGCTGGACAAGAAGCTGGCAACCGTGGCCGCAAGCAACGGGTGCGTCGCGGCCGAGGACGCGTGGGTCGCGCAGATCCTTCACGTGCTGGCCATGAGCCAAGCCCACGCAGACGCGTTCGCAGCGGCCTGGGATGCTGCATCTCCCGACGCCAAAGGAAAGACGTTGCTCGTGCTCACGGTCACCGACGGAGAGGATCTGTTCCTCTACTAGTGGCAGGGTAAAGCCACCTTCGAAGGAGGTCTCCCATGAGGACTACCCCGCGAGTCGTGCTGGCCTCAGTGCTCACCGTGCCCGCCCTGGCGCTGTCGCTCTGCGCGCGGGCCGACACGCCCGAGATGGACTACGACAAGCCCGTGGTCTGCATCAGCCAGCCCGACGGCAAGTTCATCCGCCTCCAGTGCACCGAGGAGCCGGGCTCGTGTCGCTGCCTGCGGTCCGGGTCCAACATCATCGGGGCGGACGGCAAGCCGACCGACAAGTTCATGGAGCGGACCAACAGCTGCTCCGAGTACAAGGACCCCGCATTCCTCGACACCCTTGCGCAGGCCGGCTGCCGCGTGGAGGACGCCATTGCGGATGCTCCCCCCGGATATGCCCGGGACGAGAACGGCCGCCTGTTCCAGATCGCATTCGACATGGGCAACCGCTTCTACATCGGCGGCCGCTGGAATCCGGTCTTCGACCAGGACGGGAAGGTCCTTGGCCGGGGAGGGGTCGATTTCGGCCTCCGCATCAGCGACGACGAGCTGTGGGACGGCAAACGGCACCGCCACCGCGTGCTGGAAGGCCAGGTCTCGTTTGCCCCGGTGGACTTCGACATCCTGCTGTGGCGGTACGATCTGGGCGCACGGCGGGACGAGCCGGGAGTCTGGGTCACCACCTTCATCGGAGGACCCAGACGGTTCGACTTCGATCTGGACGTCGGCTGGGGAATGCGCATGCTCAGGGCCAACTATCACCCCCTGAGGAGCGAGAACTACACGGATCTCGAGAACCTCTGGATCTACCCGTCGGTAGAGGTCTACCACAACAAGAACCTCGCCAACTACCTCCGTATCGCGGTGGGACCCGCATGCGGCGAGCTGCTCAGTGGAGACGCGGACGACGATGCCCGTTTTTCGATCTACCCGCAGGCCGCGGTGGACGCAGAATTCGGACTCGACGACGCGGGGCTCTTTGGGCTCGGCTTCAGCGCAACCGGCTCGGCCCGGGCCTACGTGGACGACTACGATACCTGGTACCGAGTCGCAGAGGCGTCCGCCTGGACCGAGTGGATCCTGCTGGCCCTCAATGACCAGCCCATCGCGCTCTTCCTCCAGGGCACGGCCGGTTACCGGGAGGACATCCCCGATGCACCGGCCGACCTCGAGCTCAGGGCCATGGCGGGCCTCCGTTTCTCGTTCTGGGCGCCGGTGCCAGAGGATATGAACTAGAAGATAACGTATGAACGCGCAACTCACCATAATAATTGCTGCTGCGGCTTGCTCGGCCGCGCTTCCTGCCGCGCGCTCCCGGGCCCAGGAGCAGCCGGATGGACACGTGCAGCCGGACCGCGGGAGCGGGCCGGAACCTGAAGGGGTGGGGCAGGGCGGATACGAGGGGGACGACTACGTCGATGCGCAGGGTCGGCGCATGCGCGTGCGCTTCGACCCGGGGAACCGGTTCCTGCTGGAAGGGTTTGCCAGCGCGGACGTTGCTTCCGGCGATGAGCCCGGTGGAAGTGGGTCGTCCGGCTGGGAAGGGCCCGACTGGTCGTGGGGGCTTGCCATGGCCTTCGAGGGCAGGGACGCGTGCTACCAGGAGGACGAGGATTGCTGGAAGCTCGATCATCGCGTGCTGGCCGCGGCCGTCCGCGGCGGGGCAGGGGACGGGGAAGTCCCTCCGCTGTCAGGCTCGGTGTACCAGGCGCGGTTCATGAGGCACCTTGCGTCGCCCTACGTGACCTTGCCGACACGCCCCGCACGCAAGATCCTCGTTCCCTTCGACTTCGGGTTCACGCTCTCCACCGCGGGCGTGGCGGTCCGGACTCCGGCCACGGAGCCGCTCTGGGACATCGAGGTCATCGACGCGCGGCTGGCGCTGGACTTCCTGAGGGATCCCTCGGGCCGCAACCGGCTGGAGATCGGGGTGGGGACGCGCTATCACCTGCTGGTTCGGGAGTGGGAGGACAACCCTGCTCCGGAGCACATGCTGTCGCCGTTCACCGCGGGCGACCTGGAGCTCCACCTCGAGTCGCGGGACGGCTTCCACGTGTTCAACCTGCGTGCCGATGCATTCCCGTACTGGTCCGGGAGGGAGTCGTGGGGCAACGCGGTGGACGTGTCTGCCAGGTACGAGGTGGTGCTGGCCGCGCTCAACGACTGCCCGTTGAGCCTCGTGGTGACCGGGGCCTATCGGTACCGGGAGCCCGCGGTGGCCGGGCTGTCGGGGCCGCAGGAGGTGGCCGCGACCGTGGGGCTGATGTTCTGGCCCGGGCTGGACTGAGCCGCGTCATGGCGAGTGCCTGCAGCGCTTTGGCAGGCGGGATTGAGCCGCGTGATTGCCAGGAAGCCGCGAGTCCTGTATGACGGTCCTGCTGCGTCAGGGGATTGTCGCCCGGCGTGCAGGGGCGGGGCCGATGCAGATCTCCCGGGGGTGCGGGGACGGGGCCGATGCAGATCATCGTTGAGCCTTGCAGCGTTGAGGATGAGGTGAAGCGGAGCCGCTTCGTCGCGCACGCGCTGCCCGTGCAGAGCCCCGAGGAAGCCGTGGCCCTGCTGGGTGAAGTCCGCGATCCCAGGGCCACGCACAACACGTGGGCCTACAAGGTCGGGGACGCTTACCGGTTCAGCGACGACGGGGAGCCGGGCGGGACCGCGGGCCGACCGATCCTTGCGGCCATCGAGCAGGTGGGCGTGGACCGGGTGCTGGTTGTGGTGACCCGCTACTTCGGGGGCATCAAGCTGGGGTCCGGCGGCCTGGTCAGGGCATACGGGGGATGCGCTGCACGGTGCCTGCGGGAGGCGCGAAAGGTGACCCTTGCGCCCCACGTGCTGCTGGAGGTGCATGTCCCGTTCGATCTCCTGGGCGCTGCGTACCACGCGGCGGAGCGCAACGGCGCGGCAAAGGAGTCGGAGCGGTACACGGAATCGGGTGCGACCCTGACGTTCTGCGTCGATTCGAGCAGGGAAGGTGCGGTGACCCTGGCGTTACGGGATGCGTCGTCGGGGAAGCTGGTGGTGGCCCGACGGCAAGAGGTTCTGCGGCCGGTCTGAGGGTGTCGCTTCCGGCTACTCGCAGATGAACTCGAGAACCTGGCTCGGGCTGTTGCAGGTGCTGGTGTTGGCCCCTCCCCAGTTCGGATTGGGAGAGCCCGGGTAGTCGATGCACGGACGGACCGTGTAGCCCGCGGAGCAGCTGCACATGTTGCCGTTTGCGTTGACCTCCACGGGCCCGCCGCAGTCGCCGGTGCGCCACGTGCGGCCTCCGCAGGACCAGGTCCCGCTGCTGCCGTTCCTCACCGCTTGGCAGATGGCGTTTGCCGTGGCGCCGGTGCAGCTCACGCCCGTCATGTCGTAGGTGCCGCGAATAGTGACCTTGGAGTAGTTGCCCGTGAGCTTCTGGCGGAACGCGTTCCACTCCGCGCAGGCGGGACCGGTGGTGGGACCGGCCTGGAAGCTCCAGGAGTACTTGACGCCGCAGATGGACTGGTGGAGGCAGCCGACAGTGGGGTCGCAAGAATCGGTGGTGCACGCGTCGTTGTCGTTGCAGTCGAGGGGGTTGGGGCCGGGCTGGCACTTGGACTGGCCGCAGGTGTCCCCCACGGTGCACGCGTTGTTGTCGTTGCACGCAACGGTGTTGGCCACGTTGACGCAGCCGATTGCGGGGTTGCAGGAGTCGTTGGTGCAAAGGTTGCCGTCGTTGCAGTTCGGGGCCGGTCCGGGGACGCACTGGCCGAAGTAGCAGACGTCACCCACGGTGCACTCGTCGTGGTCGGAGCAGGTCCCGTCCACCGGGGTGTGGGTGCAGCCGGTCTTCGCACCGCACGCGTCTGCGGTGCAGTCGTTGGCGTCGTCGCAATCGAGCTGCGGGCCCGGCTTGCAGGCTCCGTTGTCGCAGGCATCGTCCACGGTGCAGACGCTGCCGTCGCTGCACGGAGTCGAGAGCATGGTGTGGAAGCATCCGGAAGCGGGGTTGCACGCGTCTCCGGTGCAGGGGTTGCCGTCGTCGCACTGCACGGTCTTCCCGACGCACCAACCCGCGGCGCACGTGTCGGCCTCGGTGCACTTGCTGCCGTCGTCGCAGGCCGCGGTGTTGGCTGCAAACGTGCAGCCCGACACGGGATTGCACGCGTCGTCTGTGCACGGGTTGCCGTCCGCGCATGCGAGGCTGCCGCTTCCCACGCACGTGCCGTTGGCGCACTTGTCGGACGTGGTGCAGATGTTGCCGTCGTCGCACGGTGCGGTGTTGACCACGTAGACGCAGCCCTTGGCCGGGTCGCAGTAGTCCGTGGTGCACACGTCCTCGTCATTGCAGTCGGGAGAGCCGGTTCCGACGCACTTCCCGTTGGCGCACGCATCCGTCACGGTGCACGGGTTGCCGTCGTCGCACGGGCCGGCCTCGGGGACCTGCTCGCACAGCCCCGTCTTGGGGTTGCACGCGTCCTTGGTGCAGGGGTTCGCATCGCCGCAGGAAGCCGGGGGACCGGCCGTGCACGCTCCGTTGACGCAGGAATCACCCACCGTGCAGGGGTTTCTGTCGCTGCACGAGCCGGCGAGGGCCTCGTGCTTGCATCCGCCTCCGGGCAGGCAGATGTCCTTGGTGCACGCGTTGTCATCGTCGCAGTCGAGGGAACCGGTGCCCTGGCACTTGCCCGCGATGCACTTGTCCTGGGTGGTGCAGCTGTTGCCGTCGTCGCACTGCTGCGTGTTGGCTGCGAACACGCAGCCCGCGGCAGGGTTGCAGGAGTCGTCGGTGCAGGGGTTGCCGTCCTCGCACAGGAGGGGCTTGCCGGGTGCGCAGGCTCCCTTGGCGCAGGCGTCGCCCACGGTGCACGGGTTGCCGTCGTCACACGGGTTGGTATTGACCGAGTAGGAGCAGCCCGACAGGGGCACGCAGATCTCGTTGGTGCAGACGTTCCCGTCGTCACAGCTCTTGGCCACCGTGCCTTTGCACGATCCGCCCGAGCACACGTCGCCTTCGGTGCAGGGATCGCCGTCGTCGCACGCTGCAGCGTTGACCGGGTGGGTGCAGCCCTTTCCGGGAACGCACGTATCGTCGGTGCAGGGGTTGCCGTCGTCGCAGGAGAGCGGGACTCCCGCGCAGGCCCCCATGCTGCACGTGTCAGCCACAGTGCAGGAGTCGCCGTCGTCGCAGTCGGCCACGTTGGGGAGGTGGGCGCAGCCTGCGCCCGGCTTGCAGAAGTCGTCCGTGCAGGGGTCGCCGTCGTTGCAGTTGGGCTCCACGCCGGCCGTGCAGGAGCCTGCGACGCAGGAGTCCCCGATGCTGCACGGATCCCCGTCGTCGCAGGGCCCGCCGTCGTTGACCGGCTGCTCCACGCACGTGCCGGTGGCCGGGACGCACACGCTCTGCTTGCACGGCTTGTCGTTGCCCTCCACCGGCGGGCACGCAACCACCGTGTCCGGGTCGACCTGGCACTGGAACAGGGGCCCGTTGGTCACGCACGCGAGGGTCCCGTTGCACGCGTTGCCGTCCTCCAGCGCGTCGCAGTCGTCGTCCTCCTGGCAGTCGCAAGGTACCAGGGTGCCGGAGCATTCGCCCTGCTTGCAGGTGTCGCCCACGGTGCACGGGTCCTGGTCGTCGCAGTCCCCCGGCGCGGGCTGGAAGGTGCAGCCGCCCGTGGCGTTGCATGCATCCACGGTGCAGACGTTGTCGTCGTCGCACGTGACCGGAGTCCACTGGCACTGCCCCTGGATGCACACCTCCGCGGCGGTGCAGGGATCCGTGTCCGGGCACGCGACGCTGTCGAGGGGCTGGTTGATGCAACCCTCCTGGCCGCTGCACGAGTCCTCTGTGCAGGGGTTGCCGTCGTCGCAGGTGTCCTCGTCCACGTCTCCGTCGCAGTCCTGGTCGCTGCCGTCGCACGTCTCGGCCCCCGGGACCGCTGCCTGACAGTCTCCAAGTCCCGTCTCGCTGCAGTACCTGGGGCCCGAGCACTTGCCGAGCTCGTTCTCGACGTAGCACGTGGTGTAGAGCTGGCCGGCAACGGCCATGTCGGTGCACGGGCAGGTGCCGTCTGCGAGCATGCAGCCCTGGACCACCGCACCCTCGACGGTGCTGACGTCCGCGCACGTGTATCCCTGCGGGCAGGATACGTCCTGGGAGCAGTGGGCCGCGCAGAATGCACCCTCCGGGCCCAGCAATGCGCAGGACGCAGGGTTGCCGCCGGCCACGGTGCAGTCCGACGCGGCGAGGCAGGGAAGGCAGAGCGTGGGGAAGAGCGAAAGGCACGCAAAGACCGGGTCGGGCGTCGGCCCGAACTGGAGGCAGGCAAACCCCCCGGGGCACTCTTCGACGCACGGGCGCGAGCAGATCCTGGAGCCGAGGTGCATCACGCAGAAGCCGGATACGCAGTCCGCGTTGTCAAGGCAGGGCTTGCCGAACTCGTCCGCGACCACGGAATCGATGCCCTGGACGTCGGAAACCCAGTCGAGGGTCTCGGCAAACACGTCCGGCGGCGCGATCTCTGCCGGAGGCAGATCGACCGCGACCTCCGGGGCTGCGTCAGCCGCCGCGGTGTCGGCCGCAGTCTCGCCTGCGGAATCGGTGGCAAGGGAGACGGAAGTCCCGCTGCTGCACCCAAGAGCCAGAGCGGTCAAACAGAGAGAAGGAAGAGCCGTTCGTCGAATCATGGTTCACCTCGCGCTCGTGCGACTATACAGGCTCGGCTGGCGCGAATTCAAGGATCCCTCGGCCTGGCGTGGCTGCTGCGAGCAACCCTCCCGGCAATCCTCTCATCGCTTCCCCTCCCTGTTGAGGATCGGCATCAGCTTGTCGGCAGAGGCCTTGATCGCGGGGAACGCCTCGCAACGAGCGGCCGCTGCCTTGATGTCCGCAGTTCCCCTGGCCCAGAGGTCGCCCCTGGCGTCATCCGACGCCATGGACCATGCATCGAGGACCGAGTAGAGGGCGCCCAGGATCTGCTGCCTGCACCGGGCCTCCTCCATGTCAGCGGGCCCGGGCTGCACCGCGACTGCCGGCAGCCATTCGGGAGCAGGGGGAGCCGGGCGGCTGTCGAGGCTGAGGACCAGTCTCGACGTGAGGAAGCCCTGGCCGGAATACGCGGACGACGCGAGAAAGCCGTTGGGAGTCAGGACGCGGGAGAGCTCGAGGAACTGCCGATCCATCAGGGTTGCCAGGGTCGAAAGGTTCGCGGTCATGGTCGCAACCGGCTGCGGCGACGGGGCCGCTCCGGAGCCAGTGAGCTCCTTGATCCGCGGCGTACCCAGGGACGCCACGAGCCAATGACCCTCCTGCGCCGTGATGGTTTCGAGAAGCAGCGGCCCGGACTTCGGAAGGAGGGTGGCCGTGAAGGCAGCCGCCGCGGCAGCCTGCTCGGGTGTCGCGTAGCGCAGTCCCGCATGGAGCAGGATTCCGGCGAACGGGTCGGTCTGATCGGGGTCCTCGGAACGCATCGACGCGGCGTCGGCCGCGCCTGCGTGCGGTGCAAACGAGGCCCGGAGCAGGGCCGTGCTCGGCAGCAAGTCGATGACCGCTGGGGCGCCCTCCTGCGCGGGCGTCCTGGCCAATGCCGCGCTCAGGGGCAGCCAGCCGCCGAGGAGAGCGTAGGCATTGCAGTCCCAGCCGCACTCCAGCAAAGCCCTCATCACGTCGGGGGTGCGGCCGCTCCCCTCGGCAGCGGCCAGGAACGGAGGGACGGCAACGTCTCTCATGAGCCGGGAGTAGTCCAGCACGGCCTGGAAGCCCACCTTCAAAGCGCCCCGGGGCCTCGATTGGGGTTGCACACGGCACATGCGCGGGGCTAAGGTAGGGGCAGGCCGCGGCCGGCGCGGGAGCCTGGGACGGCTTGCGCCCCCCGGCGCAGCCAGACAGGGGGAACGGTGGCTGACGAATCACGAGTCGAGGTGTTGAGCCGCCTGACGTCCGAGTGGGAGGTGGCGGACTTCCGGCCCTACCGCGCATTCATACCGCTGAAGTGGGTCAGCATCGCGGCTGTGCCGATGCACCTCCTCGTGACGGCCTTCTTCTGGTGGTTGGGTGCCGACGTCCTCGTGTACGTGAACTTCGTGAGCATTCCCCTCTACCTGCTCGTGAATCGCCTCAACCAGAGGGGCCTCACGACCCTTGCCTTCGGCATCGGCATGACCGAGCTGCTCGTCCACCAGGTGCTGTGTGCCCACTTCGCGGGATGGGAGTCGGGCTTCCAGTACTACGTTCTCTGCGTGGCGTTCTTCGCCTTCTTCATCCCCATGCGCAGCCGTTTCCTCAATGCCTTCTGGTTTCTGCTGTCGCTGTCCACGTTCGTCGCGATCGACATGCGCTACAACCCCGGAACGCCGTACTACGCGCTGGATCCTGGTGCGCTGCGGGTGATGTACTTCGTCAACGTCTGCATGGCGATGACAGCGATGGGCATCATCGCGTTCTACTACAGTTGGGCAGCGGACAAGGCCGAGGAGGCGCTGGCCGCGGAGCACCGGAAGTCAGAGGCGCTGTTGCGGAACATCCTGCCGGCGCCCATCGTGGCGCGGCTGAAGGCCGAGGGCCGCGGCCTGTCCGACGGGTTCGAGGGGGCCACGATCCTGTTTGCAGACATCGTGGGCTTCACCTCCCTGTGCGAGCGGGTGCCTCCGCGGGAGCTGACCCACATGCTCAACCGCGTGTTTTCGGTCCTCGATGATCTCGTTGAGCGGCACGGGCTCGAGAAGATCAAGACCATCGGCGACGCGTACATGGTGGCATCCGGCGTGCCCGAGGCCCGAGAGGACCATGCTGCCGCGATGGCCGAGCTGGCCCTGGAAATCCGCAAGACGGCGCGGGACCTGCGCATGCCGGACGGCAGGGCCCTCTCCCTTCGTATCGGCATGAACTCCGGGCCCGTGGTCGCAGGAGTGATCGGGAAGAAGAAGTTCATCTACGACCTCTGGGGTGACACGGTCAACACGGCTTCCCGGATGGAGTCCCACGGCGTGCCGGGGGAGATCCAGGTCTCCCAGGCCAGCCATGACCTGTTGTGCGGCCAGTACGTGCTGGAAGCTCGCGGGGAGGTGGACGTGAAGGGCAAGGGGAAGCTTCCGGTCTGGCTGCTCAAGGGGCAGCGCCCCGTCTCCCTCGACCAGGCCTGAGCCGGTCGCTGCCTGGAGGTCGGGGCGCATCCCGCGCCCGGGGTCCTAGTCGCAGGCGTCTCCCTTGCCGTCGCCGTCCGAGTCCTCCTGGTCCGGGTTGTAGATGCCCGGGCAGTTGTCCTCCACGAAGTTGAGCGCCGGGTTTCCGGGATAGATGAGGTCGATGTAGTAGTCGCGGTCCGGATCCATGGCGCCGGTGGTGAACTCCGACGAGTTGGGATCGTTGAACGGGTGGTTGCCGATCCCTTCGAACGCGTTGTTGAAGAAGGGGTAGAGCAGGCCCGTGTTGGGGAAGTTGCCGGGCACCGTGGTCCCGTCCTGGCGGGTGATGACCGGGTACCCTTCCACGTAGTCGTGGACCGCGTTCCAGTCGTGGTAGACCGCGCCGCGGTCCTCGTAGCGGAAGCTGTGCACCACGCCGCGCTTGTCGAGCTGCTGGTCCAGGTCCATGAACGCGGCCGGCGGTCCTTCCGGGTCCTTGGTCCCGGTGGTGAACATGATGTTGCCGTCGAAGGGGTACTTCTCGAAGTCGGTGCGCCAGAGGTCGGGAGAGAGGCCGTCGGCTCTGCACGTGGTATCCAGACCGCACAGGATCCCGAGCACGATCGCGTTGGAGACAGCGGGCGGCGACATCCAGAAGCAGGACTTCGAGCCTGCGGGAATGGAGCGGTCGAACGCAGTCACACTGCGCACCGTGCCGGTGGACTCGCACGGATTCGCGTCGCAGCCTGCCGTGCAGTCCGCGGCCGGCTTGCAGTAGTTCTTCGGCCGGGAGCAGAGCATGCCTTCCGGGCACGGAGTCAGGCTGGCCGGGTCCATCATCGACAGATCGCGGTAGCCGTCGCCGACCGGCTCGTAGGGGTAGTTGTCGTTCACGCAGATCTGCTGCCACTTGATGGGGCCCGCGTCGGTCCAGTATGCCCAGGGATTGAAGATGGAGGGGGACGCGCCGATGAGGGAGAACATGGCCCCGTAGTCCTTGGCAAAGAGGAACGCGTTGATGGGGGTGCCGAAGCCTCCGCCCGAGCAGCCGGTGACTCCCCACGCTCTGCGGTAGAAGTCCCGCGGCGCGGATGCGTCCCCGTCGTCGTCGGTGATGGGGTTGCCCAGGTCGTCCAGCTTGTTCCCGTCGTCGTCCATCCCCCGGATTCGGAATCGCTTGGCAACCGCCTTGCGCATGGTGTGCGCCATGAAGTAGGCGTAGTTGGTATACGCGTTGTAGTCGGGGACCAGCTCGGGGTTCGGGATGCCCATGAACTGCGTGTAGCACGTCTTGCCCGAGGTCACGGGGAAGGACCATCCTCCCTGGCAGTACGGCTCCGGCACCGTGGCGTCGGGGAGCACCAGGAGGATGGGCTCGAGCACCCCCTGGGAAGAGAAGCGCGGCAGCGTGCCCCATCCGAAGGTGTCGGCCAGCGTGAGCCCGTCCGCGTTGTAGGTGTGCAGGCCGACGAGCACCGCGTAGCGCTGCTGGTCATTGGTCCAGGGAAGCGTGGTGTTGTTCAACGTGGGATCGGGCGAGTTGTACTCCGGCGGCACGAACACGTTCACGTGGACGGGGTAGGGGAAGCAGCGCTCGCAGACTTCCGGCTCCACGATGAAGTCGTACAGCTTGTATCCCGGCGACCAGGCGGGAATCGTGTGGAAGATCTTGTCGTAGATGTCGCCGCCGAACCACGCGGTGACGCGGTACGCCTGCGACGGAACGTACTGCTCGCTCCAGGCCAGCTCGGTGCAGGTCCCGAGGGCCTCGTCGCACCGCTCGGGCCAGAGGACCAGCGCAGGGCGCCGGAAGCGCCCCGGGATCTCGTGGCGCCAGAGCTTCTTCATGGGCACCTCGGCCAGCGGCGACCCGTTCTTTATGTCCCACCCCGTGACGATGACCTCGAACTTCGCGTCATACCAGATCTGCTCTTCCGCATTCTCAGGCATGCGCGACCCCGGCTCGAACTCGATCACGATCTTCTTGCGGACCGTGACCATGTCCATCTCGTCCATGTTGCTCCAAACCATGTTCAGCTTCTTCGGAAGCCACTCGGGCGGACCCTGGTGCGTGTCTTTCGGCGGACCGAGATCCTCGGGTGTCTCCACGTCCTCCGGCGCGGTCTCGGACACGTCTTTGAGCACCGGGACATCGGGCGCGTCCGCAGGCTGCACAACGTCCACGGGAGGCTGCGTCGTGTCGGTCACGTCATCGGGAACCCGCGTGTCCGCTGGCGGAACGACCCTCCCGTCCTCCTCAGCCTCATCCTGCAGCTTGCCGTCAGTGGTGAGCGTGGTGCCGTCCGAGGAGCTGGAGCTGCAGGAGGGCAGCAGCAGCGCGGCGACAAGGGCCAGAGTGCTTCCGGGGAAGAACCACGACAATCGGCGGACAAGGCGCATCGGTGCCTCCTTCGTCAACGGTACGGCACACATATTGTAGCCGCGGCGGGGAGAAGAAGAAAGCAAGAGTTTCCGAGGGGGTGCATGTATTCCAGACCGGTGAAGACGCGGCCGAGGCAGCTGCACGCCGCCCGTGCGGAGCTTGACCGACATGTGTGGCCGTGCTAACCCGGAAGGAGCGGCCGGACCGGGCCGGTGCGACGGGAGTGAACATGGACGGAAGAACTGCCTTGGGGCGAGTGGTTGCGGGCCTGCTGCTGGCCGGGACTGCGGTTGTGTGCGCAGCGCCCGCACACGCTGAGCCCGGGCTGGCCGAGAGGGTCGACGAACTGCGGACCCGTCTTGCGATGATCGACGTGGCCATGGCGCAGATGCAGGCCAACAGACGGTTCTGGGACCAGTGGAAGAAACGGGACCGGTCCCTGGAAGCCAGCGTGATGGAACAGCCCGGAGCCGATGGCCGGGTCCTGTGGAGCGACCCGGAAGCGAGGGGCAACTACATCGGCTGGCTGCTGGAGGAGCTGCTGTCGGACGTGGAGCGCCTGGTGGATGCGGGTCGCCTGGACTGGGGAGAGCGCGTACTGGCGGCTGCGGAGAAGCTTACGGACACCTTTGTCCCTGCAAACGACCTGCGCTCCATGCTGGTGGCCAACGTCTTTGCCCGGCTGCTCATCGCAGGCTGGCGTGACAGCGATGACCCGGTGGCCACGCTGGAGTTCCAGCTCGGCCAGGCCGCGTTCAATGTCGACGCATTGAAGCAGGCAGTGTCCATCCGGGCTGACAAGTTCCCGGGCATCCCGGTGCGATTTCCGGATGCGACCGGGGCTCGACTGTTCTTCGAGCTGCTGCGCCTGCGGCCGGCCGCCCTGCTCCCGCACCTGTCCTTTCGTTTCTGTCCGGGGTTGACGTGGGCCGCGCCGCGCTGGTTCCCTCTGTCTGCCGGGGTGCCGGAGCCTGTGTTTGGCGCGGGAGCGGGGCGGCATGCCCGCGCCGCGGACGAGCTGGCCCTGGCCATGGGGCTGCCCTACGGGCTGGCGCCCGTGGGCGACGCGCTGGAGAGCTTCCTGGATGCGGTGGGCCCGTCGCTTCCGGCAGGAGACGCGGTGTCGCTTGGGGCCGGGGACGGAGCGGAGCCGCTGCGGCTGGTGCGTGTCCCCGCGTTCCGCCGAGTCGTCGCGGTGGATCACTCGGTGCTCGCGGTGGAGCGCATGCTGCGCATGGGAGCAAGGCTCAAGGGGCTTGGCGGGGCTGACCGGGTCGTGCCGGTGCTGGCGGACGTCCGCTCCTACGCGTGCCGGCCCGGAAGCGCCTCACTGGTGGTCGCCAACCACGTGGTCGAGTACCTCGAGGACTTCGAGCGCCAGCTGCTCTACCGCGGGGTGGCAGCGTGCCTCGCTCCGGGCGGAGCGCTCTTCCTGAACGTGCACCTGGCCCGAGGCCCGCGCTTCGAGGGCCTGTCGCTGTACGCCAACATCACGAAGGAAGCCGACGACCGGCGGGTGCGAGTCGTCATCGGGTCGCTGGTGCCCGCAAACCCCGGTGCGGTCCAGGTGCAGCACTTCTTCCTTCCCGGCGGCCTCGAAGAGGAGCTTGCCCAGGCCGGGCTGGCTTCCGGGCCCGACCTGTCCGTGTCCGTGTCCGAGCACGATTCCGGCGCGGGATTCGTCGAGCAGGTCGCGGTGGTGCGAAAGCCGTTGCAGCTGCCGTGACGCAGCGCAGGTGCCGGGCACTCGCGGCGCGGCGTCCGGCGGGAAGGGAAGCCGCTGGGAGCCTACCAGCAGAAGCAGACCACGGGCTGATACACGCAGGCGAGCACGCACCCGACGTCACCGCTTCGGAACGCGGAGTAGCACGCCGCATTGGAGCATCCATAGTCGCAGCACGGGTTGCTGCCCATGCACCCCTGCACCACGTTGCCGTCCACCGCGCATCCGCCGGAAGCATCGCAGAACAGGTCCTGGCGGACCGAGGTGCCGGAGCAGTACTTGCCCGGTGAGCAGAGGGAACCCGCGCAACCGGCAGCGTCGGCTACCTGCTTGGACTTGCAGACGCTGGCTTCGTTGCAGTAGCCCTCGGTGCGGTGGCCCGTGCAGCTTGCAGGGGCATCGCAGACCGCGGCCGCATCGAGGAACGAGCAATCCGGAGACGCGGCGCAGCACATCTCCCCCACGCTGCCGCAGCAGAAGCCGTTTGCGCAGTACTGGGTCTGGCACTCGAAGGCCGCAGCGCACTTCTGGCCTGTCGGAAGCTGGGGGATGCACTCGTCCGACTTGCCGTTGCCGTTGTTGTCGTTGAGGTCACAGAAGGTGCCTGGCACGCAGGGGTGCTCGTCGTCGCACCACCAGGAGCAGCCGGCCGCGCCGCCACACGTGTAGGGCGCGCACAGGGCCTCGACGTCCTCGTCCACAAGGCTGTTGCAGTTGTCGTCGATGGCATTGCAGGCCTCTATGGCGCCGGGGAATACGGACGGGTCGCAGGGGCCGCAGTCCGCGTCGTCCACCACGCCGTCGGAGTCGTCGTCCACGTCGCACGAGTCCCCTTCGCCGTCGGAGTCGCAGTCCGACTGGTCTGCGTTTGCAAGCAGCGGGCAGTTGTCCTCCAGGTCCGGGACCGCGTCATTGTCGTCGTCGAGGTCGCACGCGTCGCCGACGGAATCCTGGTCGAGGTCGGGCTGGAGTGGATTGGCCAGGCCCGGGCAGTTGTCCGAGAAGTCCGGGACGCCATCGCCGTCGTCGTCGTCGTCGCACGCGTCGCCCGTCTTGTCACCGTCCATGTCCGCCTGGTCCGGGTTCGAGAGAACCGGGCAGTTGTCGGGGGTGTCGTCCGTGCCGTCGTTGTCGTCGTCCGGGTCGCAGACGTCTCCGATCTTGTCGCCTTCGAGGTCGGCCTGATCGACGTTGTCGACGAGGGGGCAGTTGTCCTGCCCGTCGCCCACGGAGTCGTTGTCGTCGTCCGGGTCGCAGGCATCGCCCATGGTGTCGCCGTCGGTGTTCAGCTGGTCCGTGTTGGCGAGGCCGGGGCAGTTGTCTGAGACGTCGGGCACGTCGTCTCCGTCCGCGTCGGAGTCGCACGCGTCCCCGATGCCGTCCTGGTCCTGGTCGAGCTGGTCGAGGTTCGCCAGCTTGGGGCAGTTGTCCGCATCGTCGGGCACTGCGTCCCCGTCGTCGTCGGGATCCATGCAGTCCGCCACCAGGTCCTGGTCCAGGTCTGCGAACGGCTCGTCCGTGCTCCCGTCGCAGTTGTCATCGAGGCCGTTGCAGGCTTCCTCCTTGGGCTCGGGGCCGTCGCACGGCGTCCAGCCTTCCGCTCCCAGGCAGGTCTTGCTTCCGGGGCATGCGCCGAACGCGTTCTCGGTCAGGCACTCGTGCACGACGCCCTCGTCTTCGTCGAGGCGGCAGAGGCACGAGCCCGAGTCCGGTGCGCACACGCCCGTTCCATCGCTCTCCAGGGTGCAGGCAAATCCGCCGGGGCACTCGCCGTCCGGTCCGCATGCCACGGTGCAGCGCTTGCCGTCAGAACCCATGCCGACGCAGTAGCTGCCTGCGGTCTTGCACTCGACTGCCGTATCGCACGGCGCGCAGATGTACCAGTAGTCCGGCACGCACACGAGGACCGGGTCCGTGCCGAAGATGGTCGTGGCCGCACAGGTCCAGTTCTCCGGGCAGTCCTCGTAGCACTGGATGGTGCAGAAGGCCCCGGTGCCCGTGGACAGGCAGATGCCGCTGGGGCAGTCCGCGTGCCCCGTGCACGGCATCCGGAACCCGTCCGACGTCTCGGGCGCGTCGAGGGGCGTCATGTCCGCAGAGACATCCAGGGACCCGAAGTCCGTCGGGTCGCCGGGTGTTTCCCCCCGCGTCTCGGAGAGCGTGACCTGGTCTGCGGGCAGCCGCGAGTCCGTTCCGAGATCCTCGGAGCGCGGGGCCTCACCGGTCACCTCGGAGATGACGCTGTCCGTCGGGCTGGAGGAGCAGGCGGCAGACCACATCAGCACGGCCAGCACGAAGGGGATTGACCGGGGTGCCATGGCGCCTCCTCCTGGCCTAGTTGGCCGTGATCGGCCCAAACGTCAGGTCGTCTATGGTGAAGTCCGGGTCTGCCGCGGTGCAGACCATCACGTAGCCAATGGGAGCGGGGGACATGTACTCCACGAACGCGGTGCCCTGCTGCTGCGTGTACTGCTGGTAGATCGGGCTGGAGCCGGGGAGCCCCGGCGGGTTCTCGGGGGAGTAGTAGTCGACGCGGATGCCGCCCGGCGCGGTCTGCGCGATGTAGACGCTGACGTAGTGGGTGGCCCCCTGCTTCCAGCTGCCTCCATCCGGCAGAACGAACCGGATGACGAGGTCGTCCAGCCAGTAGTTGCCCCAACCGTCGATGGATGCGCAGGAGTTCTTGCCCGAAGGGGAAGCGACCTTGTACGGGTTGGTGGCAGCAACGGAATTCTCGTTGTCCGTGGCGATGAGCACGCCCGCCGCGCCGTACAGGGATTCCACGCTCAGGTCGTGGGGCAGCTTGGCCCCGAACAGGTCGGTGTCGAACGTCAGAGTGCCTCCGCAGATAGCGGGCTTGCCCGCGACGTCCACGCAGGAAGCGCCCAGCGTGCACCCGGTGCCGTCGCACGCCAGCGAGCAGGTGTGGTTCACGCAGGATGAGCCCGGACCGCATGCGCCGCAGGTGCCGCCGCACCCGTCGTCTCCGCACTGCTTGAAGAGGCACGAGGGCACGCACGGCAGATCCGGGCCCGAGGCCGTGTCGTTTCCGACCGCGGTGTCCGCGGCCGCTGCCGTGTCCGACGCTAAACCCGTGTCGCCGGACGCGACGTCGTCCGGTGCGGGGGGCTCAACGGCCCGTTCGTCTGCCGTGGAATCCTCGGAAGCGCCTGCGTCGTCAGACATCTGGATGGCCGGGCTCGGATCGTTGCTCCCACAGGAGACCAGGAGGGGCACGAACAGGAGAATCCAGTACTTCAAGGTCACACCTCCACTGCGGTCCGGATTCTACATTCGGTCGCCCGCCCCCGCAAGCGCACGGGAGCACCCGGGAGCGATCCGCGGTGGCTGGATTTGCCTGCTCTCGCGATCATAGCCTCCTTATCCGTCGGTAGCCCCGCCCCCAGGGCGGGGTCCTTGTGGATGTGCCTCCTTATCCGTTGGTAGCCCCGCCCCCAGGGCGGGGTCCCTGTCGCAGCCACTCAGCTCTCAGCGAGACGTGCCATACCGCGTCCTCCACCAGAATCCGCTGCGGACTGACCAACCATGCCCGACACGCTCCACTGTCGTAAGGGGGAGCGTCCTGTCCCGATCAATTGCCTCAGATTCCGGAAATCGGCCTGCAACTGTCGGAACGCATGAATCCCGGGCCTTGTTGCGTCAGGGTTCGACGTCCCTGGCGCAGCGGAAGCCGAGATTGTAGCCGCCGTCCAACGGGTTGTAGAGGACGCGATTAGACACGCGGAGGGTGTCGAAGCCGCTGGCGAAGCCGCCACCGCGACACACCCGTCCGGAGCCGCTGCAACCCGTGTCCCATGCCGGGTATCCAACCGACGGCGCCCCCGAGTAGCCACCATGCCAGCAGTCCTCCACCCACTCCCAGACGTTCCCCAGCATGTCGTACAAGCCATAGTCGTTCGGGTCCTTCCCCTTCACGTCGTGCTTCGTGTAGGGCGCCGAGATGCCCCAGCACCACGCGATCCCGTCCAGACAACTGCTGCTGTCACCGCAGTAGTACTTCGTCGTCGTCCCCCCCCGCGCCGCGTACTCCCACTCCGCCTCCGTCGGGAGCCGCCCCCCGACCGCCTCGCAGAAGGCCTTCGCTTCGTTCCAGTCCACACATTCGACCGGCGAACTCGCCCCCCCGCCTGATCCGTAGTAATCGCACGACGGGTCACCGCCGATCACCGCCTCGTACTGTCCCTCTGTCACCTCCGTCTCCAGCATCTCGAACGCGGCAACGGTCACCGAGTGCGGCGGGTATTCATCCTTCCCGCATTCCACGTCTCCGGGTGAGCACCCCATCGTGAACGTCCCGCCCGGGATGGATTTCCACACTAGTCCGTAGGACGTTCCGCACTGTCCCTGAAGGTCGCATTCCTGATCTGCGGGACATGCTCCGCAGCTCCCGCCGCAGCCGTCCTCCCCGCACTCCCTGCCATCGCATGCAGTGAAGGTGCATGTGCCCTCGGCGCACGTCTC
>Ga0233425_10004506_pt1 | contig 23285 bp, 5 predicted proteins | sample Watercolumn_Towu_2_FD_181712 | JGI IMG/M metagenome (GOLD analysis project Ga0233425, IMG submission 181712) | Freshwater microbial communities from Lake Towuti, South Sulawesi, Indonesia - Watercolumn_Towuti2014_140_MG | ecosystem: Environmental > Aquatic > Freshwater > Lake | place: Indonesia... | reverse complement strand
AGGCCGAGCTTGTCTACCGCTTCGACGCCCCCGATGTCTCTCCGGAGTTCTATCTCCTCGGACCTTTTAAAATCGGTAATTTTCAAGAGGCGCGGCAGTGGCAGATCGCCTCGGACGCGGTGACGGCCTATAATGCCAATGCCGGCACGAGCGCCGGCACTTGGATCGGACTGCCATCCCTGGCTTGGGACTCTACGAATAATACTTACGCCATCAGGGATGTCGTGGCCGGCGTCGACGAGACGACGATCTATATCCAATCGACCGGCAATACGGCTACGGATCTGGGAGGGACGATCAGCCAGGTAGAAATCGGTGTTGAAGGTTACGTGGAAAGAACTTACGTCAATGCCCGTTTGCGGCCGGTTTTCGGCGGCAGTACGGTCGGTACGACCATATACACTGTCCCTGGAACCAGTCTGACCATCGCTGACACGGGAGCCACTTTTTATGTCGATATCACCAACGACAACGGCGCGCCGGCCGTTTGGACCTGGAATGACATCATTAATCTGGACGTGCGGGTGCATGGCCAGAATACGGGCGGCACGCTCCGGGAATTGCGCATCGATCAGATCCGCTACCGCGTCACTTACAATCGCGCGCCGACAAGCACTATCCAGTCTTTAATTGAGAAAACCGACGGTTCGGGCACGGTTGATCTTTCCGTCGCTTTTGCTGATCAGGATTCTGACAATTCCCGGGCGCGGATGGATTACGCCACTGGCACGACGTGCAATTTCTCCACGCCGGGCGACCCGACTTTGGACGCGACCGACGCTAACGCCACCTCCACCCTGGGCGATGCTAAAATCGACAACGCGAGCGCTTATCAGATCGGCACGACAACCGGCTGGATCCTGACCACCGGTGCCAATACGGTCAATTTTGACTGGCTGGCCAAGACCGATCTGCCGAATACGGAAGGCTGGTATTGCGTGCGGATCACGGCCAACGACCAAACAACGGATCAGGCCACTTCCGCCACTTCAACCGTTTATATTGACACCAAAGCGCCGACCGCGCCGGGCACCCTGGGGTTTGCCGCCAAGACCCAGAATAGTATTACTTTATCCTTCGGCGCTTCGACCACGGAAACCAATTTCCGAGAGTATAAGATTTTTTACGCGACCAGCTCGCCAGTCATGGATTCCGGTCCGGGCAATTACGAATATTCTTCTTCGACCAATCCGGGTGATCCTGATCTTGGTCAGCAGAATTACAACAATACCTCGACCACGACTATCGCCAATCTGGCGCCGAACACGCTTTATTATTTCAATATCTGGGCTTACGATCTTTACGGCAATAAGGCCAGCTCGACCGTCATCGCTACCACCACCCATGCCTTGCCCGCCAATCCGACCGGGCCTGGCCAATTCAAAAATGACGGCGTGACGGCCATTGCCAACGGCAGCTGGACAAACGAGAACAATGTGAAGCTCAAGGCTTCGACTACGGACGCGGAGGTTTCGGAAATCCTATCGCTCTATTTTCAGCTGGTGCCGAATGCCAGTTCGACTTTAACAGCCACGACCGTGCCCGTTGGCGCCTGCGCCTGGAATGCCGATTACGCCGCTTGCTCATCCAATATTTGGGCCACTTCGTCGCCGGTAGGCAATTATTCAGCCACGCCGTTCGTCGGCATGGTCAATCCGACCGGCCTGCCGGACAGCTCGGCCGGCTACAAATGGCAGGTCCTGGCTTGCGACTCGCATAATTATTGCTCGAATGCCTGGACTGACGCCGGCGCTGACCCGAATTTCAAGTCGGACGCGACCGCTCCGACCGCCCCCGGTATTTTGTCCGAATATTCCAAAAGCACTTCGACGATCACCTTGCTTTTTGGCGCTTCGTCCATAGAAGCTAATTTTAAAGAGTATAAAATATTTTATGCTACTACTTCGCCCGTACTTGATGTTGGTGCGGGCAACTATGAATATTCTTCTTCGACTGTGCCGGGCGATCCTGATTTAGGTCAAGAGAATTACAATAACACCTCGACCACGACTTTAACCGGACTCCAGCCGGGCACGCAGTATTTTATCAACATCTGGGCTTACGACCTGGCCGGCAACAAGGCGACGTCCACCCAGATTTTTATCACCACCAACAACAATTCACCCTCGGGCGTCATTAATTCGGCTGCTCAGAAAGACGACGGCTCGGGCGCGGTCGATATTTCTGTTACCGTGAGCGATCCGGACGGCAATAATTCCCGGGCACGGATCGATTTTGTGGCCGGCGCGGCCTGCAATTTCGCTTTGCCCTTGGATCCGACTTTGGACGAAACTGACGCCAACGCTTCCTCGACTTTCGGCGATGCCAAAGTGGATAACGGAAGTGTTTATCAAGTCGGCACGACCAGCGGTTGGATCATCACTTCTTCCGGCGCCAATACGGTCAATTTCGACTGGCTTTCCAAAACGGATATTCCTTTGGCTGACGGCGATTACTGCATTCGCCTCACGGCCAACGACGGCACTGGCGACCAGGTGGCGCCGGCGACTGAGGCTCTGATCATAGACAACACTGCGCCGAGCCAACCTGGCCAGCTTATTTTGGACAATTTCACGCCGACCAGCACGACCGGCGCTTCTCTTCAAATCACTTTCGGTTCGGAGAGCGCGGACACGCATTTCAATAGTTATAAGATTTATTACAAGCAAGGCGCGGCTGGCGTTAGCGAAGCCGATGCTTTACTCGCGACCATGGTCAGTCCGGATTACGGCGGCGCCACCTCGACCTTTTTAAGCAACCTCGAGCCGCAGACTAACTATGTCTTCAATATCTGGGCCTATGACGATTATGGTAATAAGGCCAGTTCCACGGAGATTTCAATCACCACAGGCGATGCCGAGCCTATCCGGGCTAATACGGTCGAATTTTTCGGCGGCGCTTATTCGGCCAACGGCTCTATTGGGCAGAATTCCAATACCAACAACACTTTGCCAAGCTTCAGTTTTCGATTGGGGGAGAGCGGGCTGGCCGTCAGGAATGCTTATTTAATTTTTGAAGCCCAGTACAAGGCTTATTCAGGCACGACTGCTTATTCGTCAAGCACCCTGGCTTTCGATGCTTGCGCCAATCCGTGCACGCCGGCCGCTTTCACCGGCAGCGGCAATATTGTCAGAACAGACACTTCAGTTCTCTCTTATACTTCAATCGAAAGCAACGATATCCGCCTGATTTTAGATGTGACCAACGAAGCGCAATTAGCCGGTTATCAAGGCAATAATACGCTTTTTAACGCCGAAGTCGGTTACAGCCTAAATCAAGGTTCGGTAACCAACTCGATCGCCAACGCCAAGGCCAAGTTGGTCGTGACCTACACCTACAACCAGAATTCGTCCGTTAATCTGACCAAGACCGTTGTCTATCCCTTGGAATCGACGGTATCCGGTGACAGCGGCGCGCGGCGGGCCGTGCAGGCGGTCGGCTGCACCCTGGACAGCAATTGCCCTTTATTCAATTATAATATGGATATTCCGGAATACGGCGCTGGCTCGACCCGGGCTTCTCAGTGGTTCGAGATGTATGGCCAGAATGATATGAACGGCACGAATGATTTGACGGTCAATGTCAATATCCAGGGCACGAACATTAACAGTCCCCTAACCTACGTTCACGAGAGCGCTTTGGGCGGCACGCAGAGCGCATTGCCGGTTATTTACTATAACGGCATCCAAGGTTATGGCGAGAATACCGCCCAAACCCTCGAATATTACGGCAGCACCAACGGCGCTGGCGGCGGTAACTTTTACGCGGTCGGCGGCGAGACTTTCGAAACTTTTATTGCCTCATCTTCGGCCCCAACTAAGACCAGGACGGTGGCTTTTCCGATCGGCGTGATCGTGAACGACGCCACCACGGCTACGAACTACGGCAATGTTAATGTCTATTTTCCGGAAAACGGCTATGGCGCCGGCAACGTCACGGTCAAAAAAGCTTGGTTTCGGGTGATTACTTCAAATAGCAATTCCGGCGGCCAATCAGTTACGCTTTCTTCTAAGGTCGGAATCAATGCCACTTCTTCGACCTATGTCTATAATTATGACCCGGGCAGTACGGCGGTCAAGCCGACATTTAACATTATCCATGTTATTCCGTCCGGTGACTATGCCGAATTGGCCCAGGCTAATATTTCCAGCCCAAAAAATATTAATTTGGCCGCGGCCGGTTCAAACAACGCCGGCGGCGTTTCGGCTGAATTGATCGTGACTTATGCTTATACCAACGAAGACAACGGTTACTTGGTCAGCAATAGCTTGTTTGCCGGCCAGTCTCTGGTTAATGCTTCAAGTACCTTGGTGAATCTGTCCACGGCCAACATGGTGGCGCCGGAAATCAGCGGCACAAAGACCATACGCGCAGGCGCTTTAGTGTCAAGCATTTTGACTTCCGACCAGGACGGCACTAAGCCGAATTCTAGTTTTACGACAGACGCCAACATTGCCACCTCTTCGCCGTCTTGCGCCAACGCCTATGTGTATACTTCAGCCGCCTATAATACTTTTTCCGAGTCTTATCATAATGTAGCCGCCGCTTTGGTAACGACGGACAATCAGGTCTATACCGCCTGTTATTCCAATTACAACGGCAGTGATACGGATGGTTCGCTTGGCGGCAAGATGGGGGGGCAATTGATATATACCTACCAATGGAATGCGCCGCCGCCGGTATTCACCGAGAATGACTGGCGCTGGTATAAAAATGTTGACGCCTTAACGCCAACCACGCCTAAGGCGGCTGAGAACGCGACCGCGACGCAAATTAATATCGGCGACGCCTTGCGCCTTAGGATGAATATCGGCATGTCCGACAAAGATCTGGCCACCAGCTCGGCCAATTTCAAGCTGCAGTACGCCTGGGGCGCAGACTGTCCGGCGATCACTTCTTCAAGCTGGCGCGACGTGGGCGCGACTTCTTCAAGCGAGAGTTGGCGAGGGTTTGACAATCCGTCCGTCGCCGACGGCGCCGCGGCTACGAGCACCCTGCTCGCTTCCTCGACCGTCAAAGCCTCATACGAAGAAATGAACGCGAGCGTCATGAATCCTTACTTTATCCCGAAGACCGGTTTCGGCGAATGGGACTGGGTGCTCTATAATAACTCGGCCACTTCCAGCCAGGACTATTGTTTCCGCATGGTCAAGGGCGACGGCTCGGCGCTCGATTATTACGCCAGCGACAGCTACGCCAAATTGACCACCGCGCCGGCCAACACCGCGCCGGCCAATCCGTCCGGCCTTGGCCAGTATAAGAATGACGGAGCGAGCATTATCCCGAATCAAGGCTGGGCAAGTAGCTCTGATCTTAAGCTCCGGGCGGCGACCACTGATCCGAATATTAACACAGCCATTTCGCTTTATTTTGAGTTTGTGTCCAGCTCGACCAGTTTCACTAATTCGACTTCCAGTCCTTGCGTTTCCGGTACGGCTTTTGGCGCCTGCTCAAGTAAAGTTTGGGTGGCGACCAGCACGACCGGCGATTATCGCGACACGGCCTTTATCGGCACGACCACAATCACCGGCATTCCGGAAGGGGCGGAAGGCGCTTATAAATGGCAGGTGGCCGCCTGTGATCAGCAGGGCGGCTGTTCGGCTTGGATGCGGCCGGGCGCCGATCCGAATTTGCGCCTTGACCTGACCGCGCCGACCGCGCCCGGTTCTTTGACAGCCGCCCAAATTAACGCCACTTCGCTGACGGTCAATTTCGGCGTCCCGACCGTGGAAACAAATTTTTATAAGTATAAGATTTTCTACAAGGTTGGCACCTCCGGCGTGACCGAAGCCAATACCCTGTTCAGCGATCCGGACGGCAATCTTAATTATATTAATTACAACGGCAAGGCTACGACGACTATTAACAGTCTGGCCGCCGGCACGACCTATGCTTTCAACATTTGGGCCTACGACCTGGCCGGCAACAAGGCTTCGTCTACCCAGATTCTCGTGGCTACCACCACCTCTTCTTTTACGCCGCCGACGGCGCAGATTAATAATATGACGCAAGAAATTAACGGCAGCGGCGCGGTCAACATTACTCTTGCCGTTGATGATCAAGATAACGACGATACCCTGCGGGCCAGAGTAGAGTATGCCGCTTATAACGGCAACCCTTGCGCCTCGTCAAGCTTTTATGCCTATAACAAGGCGACGATCGACGAAACTGACGCCAACACCACGGCTTTGAATGGCGATCCGAAGACGGACATGAACCAGTATTATCAGGTCGGCTCTTCGACTGGCTGGATTATCACTTCACCTGGACAGAATTTCGTCTTTTTCGACTGGCTTTCTAAAATTGATGCGCCGGCAGCCAACGATTCTTACTGCATCCGCGTTATCGTCAACGACGGTTCTGGAGGAGCGGATAATGCCACGGTCACTTCCATGCTCTTAGTCGATAACGTGGCGCCGACTGTGCCGGGCGCGCTTACTTTCAACAAGAAAACCAAAGCAAGCGTCACCCTGAATTTCGGCAGCCAGAGTACAGATACGCACTTCGACCGCTACCGCGTTTTTTACGGCACGTCCACGCCGGTGACTCCGGCCATGAGCGAGCAGAGCGACGCCAATCTCCTGGCGCAGAATTTCAATCTGGCGGCCACGACCACGGTCGCGAACCTTCTGGCCGGCACTCTCTATTATTTTAATATTTGGGCCTATGACGATCTGGGAAACAGCGCCAGCTCGTCCATCATCGCTTCGTCGACCACCAACTCCGCGCCGTCAGCCGCGGCCGCTTTGGCGCAGTTTAAAGATAATGAAACAACGGCCCTGGCTAACGGCGCCTGGACCAACGAGAGCACGGTCAAACTGACCGCCGCGGCCAATGATGCGGATACGAGCGAGGTGCTGACGCTTTATTTTCAGGCCGTAACCAACGCCAGCTCGTTCACGACGGCTACTTCCGAGCCGACGGGCGCCTGCGTTTACGGCACGGCCTTCAATTCCTGCTCGTCCAAGATCTGGTTTGTCGCTTCCAGCTCGCCCGGCGATTACAGCGTTGCGCCCTTCCGGGCGACGACGAGCATCACCGCCATCCCGGACGCGGCCGCCGGCTATAAGTGGCAGGTTTTGGCCTGCGACGACGACGCTGATTGCGCGGTTACCTGGACTTCGTTTGGCGCGGTCGCGCCGCATTTCAAAGTTGATACGGTCGCGCCGACCGCGCCGGGCATCCTGACGGAAAACAGCAAGACGAGCGGTGAAATTATCCTGGCCTTTGGCGCCTCGACCACTGAAGCCAATTTCGATCGCTACCGGATTTTTTACGCCACCAGTTCGCCGGTGAGCGAGGCCTCGATTGAACACATCGACAATAATCTTAATTATAAAAATTATAATGGCGCCAGCCTGACAACCGTCAACTGGCTCGAATCGGCTACGCAGTATTATTTCAACATTTGGGCCTATGACCTGGCCGGCAATAAGGCCAGCTCGACCGTCATGTCGGTCACAACCAACGCGGTCGTGCCCACGCCGGGCGTCATTTTCTATTCCCGCAATAACCGCAACCTCTATTATAAAGTCTGGAGCGGCAGCGCTTGGGGTTCGGAACGGTCTTTGGCCAACATGGTCAGCGCCGGCTACACAGTCAAGCACATTCGGGTTGCGCGCTCGGATGACGGCGGCAAGATCGGCATCGTCGTCAAGGCTTTTAACGGCACGAACAGCCAGCAGTTCTGGGGGACGGTCTACAAGGTGGCCGCCAATACCTTCGTCAATACCCAGCAGCTCGGCAGCAATATCGGTACCGGCAACTATGCCTCGCTCGCTTCGATGGATATCGCTGCTTTGTCCGGCGATGAGTTCTTCGTGGTTCGGAGTTATCTCGCCAATACGAACGGCACTATTGTTCATAATTGGAACACGGCCAGCGGCTGGAATACGACCGGCGTGGTTGGTCCGAACAATTTTGCGACGACCGCTGATTTAAAATTGACTCGTCGACCAGGTTCGGACAACTATACTCTGTCGACCCGCGACAACAGCAATGACATGGGCGTCGCCTATTATTACGGCGGCGCGGCTTTCGCCAATACTTGGACGCAGTGGCAGGAGCTGTCGCAAAATGAGGAAGACATTAATATCTTTGTCGGCGAAATTTTCTTTGATCCGTCAGACAATACGCGCGGAGCGGTCAACTATCGCAATAACATTGCCGGCGCTTATACAGCCGCCCAATATTTTACCTGTTCGAATAATGCCATTTCTTATGGCACCGCCTCAAACACGCCGGCCACCTACGCCAATGATTGGGTAAATGGCGAGTTTGCCGTCGATCCGGCCGGCACCGGCATCGCTTATTTTGTTGGCGGCGACGTTAACAATGAATTAAACGTCTATAAAATCGATATCGGCGCCGATACGCCGGCCTGGTCGGTGCCGGCCAATAGCGACAATCTTTCCAACAGCCTGCTTTATGCCTATACGAATTATACTCATTATTCCCATGCCATTGATTTTTATAAGAAGAACAAGGGCGTGGTCACCTGGAACATCAGCTCGGTGGCGGCGCCGAGATATAAAGTAATCGATGCGGCCGCCGACGCCTTGGACGCCGCCAGCTCGAACGTGCCGGGTGCGGCCGCGGATAATTATTCGCGCGTCCGGATTTACGATGATCCGAATGAGAACGAATTTTTAGCGGTTTATCAAAATAACAATATCGACTATCAGGCCGTTTTTTGGGATGGGAAAAGCAATCGTTTCTATTCCAGCGCGACCAATCCCGGTTCCGGTCAGATTTGGACCGACATCGCTACCAGCGTGGCCGGCGTCGATTTGGACGATGAACTGGCCACTTTCGCCTTCACTAAGGTCAACTCGGCGCCGGATACGCCGCTTGGCTTAAACCAATACCGGTCGAACGGTACGACTGTTATTGCAAATGGCAGTTGGATTACGGACAACCAAGTCAAGCTTAACGCCCGGGTAACTGATGCGGATACGAGCGAAGCTATTTCCCTTTATTTCGAATTTATTTCGGCGAGCGGCGCGGCCACCACCACCAATTCGCCGCCGGCCGGCGCCTGCGCTTCGACCACGGCTTACGCGGCGTGCGCTTCCAAAATCTGGGCGGCCACCAGCTCAGTCGGCGATTACAGCGTTAATGCGTTTTCCGGCACGACGACCATCACGAGCATTCCGGATTCGGGCATCGGCTACCAATGGCAGGTGATGGCCTGCGATGATGACGGTAAATGCTCGGCCTGGGCGCCGTTCAACGTTTCATTGCCGAATGTGAAAATTGATATTACGGCGCCGACCGCCTTCCCGAATGCCCTGGGTATCGGCGGCAAGACCAGCACGAGCATTATCCTGAATTATCTGGCCACTACCACCGAGCCGAACTTCGACCGTTACCGGATTTACTATTCGACCACCACGCCGGTGACGGAAAGCATGGCAGAGCATAGCGACAGCAATCTTTTGAACATCCTTTATAACGGCGCGGCTACGACCACGGTTTATAATTTATCCGCTTCGACCACTTATTACTTTAATATCTGGGCCTATGATCTGGCCGGCAACAAGGCCAGCTCAACCATCATCGCTACCACCACCAACCAAAGCGCCTATCTCCGTCAGTCCAGTTATTTAATGGAAAATGACGATGGCACGGACGTCAATGCTAATTCGATGGCCACCTCGACTTATGACTCAGCCTTATTGAACACGTCTAAGGGCGAGCGGCTGAATGTCCGCATCCAGCTCGAGAATTCCGGCGGGGACACGGCCGCCAATAAAGTTTACCGCCTGCAATTCGACGTCGACGGTTTGGGTAACTGGCAGGATGTCGGCAATACCACGGCCGTGAGTTACAGTCTTGGTTTGTCCGGCAGTTTGGGAAACAGCCTTTCCGGCAATAAGGCGGCGCCGAATACCGGCAAAACCTGGCGGAACGGCACCTGGCAGGAGGGGGTTAACAAGACTGGCAACTTTACGCTTTACAGTAATGAATTTACTGAGTTTGTTTTTGCCGTGGAAACGAGCAATGCCGTGCTCGGCGCTTCTTACCGTCTGCGCCTGGTCAATGACGCCGACGGTTCGCTGCTCAATGCTTATGGAGCCGGCAAGTATCCGACGATCGGTATCGTCAGCGCCGAAGCTCGGCGCTACGCTAAGGACGTGGTAGCGAGCCTCACTGCCGGCACCGGCGCCCTGTCTTATTGGCTTGATCCCAAGGGCTACGTCAACACGTTGAATGACGATGGTATTTATGACGTTTCCACCTCCACGGGCAACACGCCGGTCTTTAACCTGATTGTGGCTACGTCATCCAATACCCAGGCCTTGAATCCGACTTGGAATGGCCAATCGTCTCGGCCGGCTTCGGCCGGCGCGGTTTATTTGCAGGTCTATCGCTTCGGCACAACCAATGCCTGGGTGACCATCGCTTCAAACACCACGGCCGATGCCAATGCGGATTTCAATCTGACCGGCAATATCAATTCCAATTTATCGCAATATTATTACAATGCGGGCGGCTACTATCTGGTTTATTGGCGGGTTTATCAGGCGGCTGGGAGCGAAGCTTTGCGGACTGATTCGTTTGCTGTCAGCTACACGGCACCGGTGGCCGAGATTCGGCAAACCCATTACCGTTGGCGGGATGATAACGGCACGGAGGCGACCGCTACCTGGCGTGAAGCCGAGGATGCGGGCGATCCGACCCTGGGCTCGTTCATCGCCAAAAACACCAATATCCGCCTACGCTTGTCAGCCGTCAATACGGGCGGCGGCAGCGCGGCCGATTCTTACCAATTGCAATACGCCACCACTTCCTCGAACTGCCTTTCTGATCCGGGCGGCTGGACGACCGTGCCGACCTCCACGGCGTTTCATTTCAAAATCGCCACCACGACCAATTTTGGCGACGGCAGTTCGACCGCGGCCCGCCTGGCCAATAGTGAGGGCTATGCGTTTACGGCCGGCTGGATGGTCAAGAGTCCGTCAAACACAGCCGCCTCGATTACGCTCGCGGAGAACAATTACACGGAGGTCGAATACGCCATGCAGGCCACGGACAATTCAACGACCGGCGGCACCTATTGCTTCCGCGTCACCAATGCCGGCGTGCCGTTTAATTATTATGAACGCTACGCCGAGTTGACCGTGGCTGGTACGCCGAACAGCCAGCCGCTCTTCACCGCCTACCCGGCTGATGGCGGTTCGGCCTCGACGTCGCCGACCAATTACGGCACAGATGTATTTTTTAACGCCATCGCTTCGACGACGGACGGCGGCGACTACTATTTGGCGATCTGCAAAACCAACAGCGCCACGGCCGGCAACGACGCCGCCCCGACCTGCAATGGCGGCGCCTGGTGCGTTTCCGGCCTGGCTTCGAGTACGGAAGAAGCGAGCTGTAACTACACGTCGGCCACCAGCTCGGAAGAGCTGGCCTGGTACGGCTTTGCCTGCGACAAGCATCCGGGCACGGGTGTGGCCAAATGTTCGCCCGTTTCCCAGGGCGACACTGTTTTATCGAATGGCTCGCCGTTTGCCATCAATCATCCGCCGGTATTGACGAGCGCTTCCTCGAGCATCGATTATCAGGATCCGGGCGGCACGATTCTGGTTTCTACCGCCTCCTACGACAATGATTCGGCCGGCGGCGCCGACGTTTTAACGCTTTATGTTTGCACGGTTTCTGGCGCTTCGCCGAGCGGCTGCACGGTGGCCACAAGCACGGTCTGTTCGGCCGTGGCCACGAGTTCGCCTAATGCCAAATGCGATTACAACGTGCCCTTGCCGTCGCCCGGCGCGGCCGTCAATTATTACGCCTATATTTTTGACAATCATAATCTGGCCGCCGCGGCCAATCCGCAGACGAGCTCCTATCATGTCAATAACGTGGCGCCGACTCTGGGCACTTATTCGCTTCTAATGAACCCGATTATCCTAAACACCAAGGGTACGACTACGGCGGTCAGCGCGGCCACGACGATTTCCGATCCGAACGGCTGTTCGGACATCGACAGCGCCACGGCCGCCACTTATGTGTCGAACGTTTCCGGCGGCTATAATTGCACGGCCAACAATAATAATTGTTATCAGATCAACACGGCTAATTGCGTCATTAGCGACTGCGCCGGCAGCGCGGATTTGACAGCCAGCATTACCTGCACGGCCAACATGGCCTACTATGCCTTGCCGACCGACATCTCCGCCGGCAACCCGAACGAGCCTTATAACTGGCTTTCCCGGATCATCGTCAATGACGGCGTCAACCTGGTGCCGACTTCTTCGGCAGCTGTCGAGCTGAACACCAGCCAAGCTTTGGACGTCTCGGAGGCTCAGATCAATTTTGGCAGCTCCATGTATGCCGGCGAGAATACGGGTACCAGCACGCGGACAACGACCGTGGTCAATGCCGGCAACTGTCCGATCAACACCCTTGTTTCCGGCACGGACATGAGCGGCAATCCGTCCGGCACGATAACGGTCGGCAACATCGAATGGGACCTGACCAAATTTTTCAGCTATACGAGCGGCGTCGATCTGACGACTCTCGACGCGGCCGCCGACACTAATACGCCCAAGGCCACCAGCACGGCCGATGTCATCGATTATGTTTATTGGGGTCTCGGCATCCCGTACGGTTCGCCGGTCAGTATTTATTCGGGCACGAATTATTTTAGTGCCACCATCGATAGCGCTGATTGGTAGATTTGTGTTATAATCTTAAGAGTGAATTAAGCTAAGGAGGAAGATGAGAAATAAGAGCCTAGCCATTGTTAATTCTGTCTTTTTAGCCGGCATCTTGGCGGCCAGTTTTTGGGTCGGCGTTTTTTTTATCAAGCACGGCGCCGCGGCCGATGACGACGCCAAGCCGCCGAAGATCGCCGAGATTATCATTTCCGACGTGACCGCCACCTCTTCGGTTGTTACTTGGAACACGGATGAAAAAGCGGATTCGATCGTCAACTTTGGCCTGGACAAGAGCTATGGCATCGCCCGCGATCCTTTTTTTACGCACACCAGCCACAAGATCCAGCTGCCGAATTTGAAGACGAACACCACTTATTATTTCCGGGTGATTTCGTCTGACGCTAACGGCAACCAGTCGATTTCCGGAGATTACAGTTTTACCACCGCTTCAAGCGCTGAAGATCAGGCCAAACAGTCAGAAAATAAGCCGGCTGAAACCGCTGGTCCAAGCGAAGAAACGAAAAAAGGCCTGGGTCCGAGCGAAGAAACGAAAAAAGGCCTGGGGCCGAATGTTGAAGAAGGCCAGGGCGAAGGCCCGGGTGGCAGCGAGCAGAAGATCACCCAAGAAGTTCTTGACCTTCTGGAAAAGATCCAGAATTCGGACGAGATCACGGCTATCGCCGACAAAATCAATGAGATGCTCGGCGACAAGACTACGCCGCCGGAAATGGTTGGCTCGGCGCCGCAGCTTGAGATCGGTACGGATTACGCGGTCTTCAAATGGCAGACCGATCGGGAGGCGAATTCCATGATCGGTCTGGTGGACGAAGGCCGGTACGATCCGGTCAGGGACGATCCTTATCTCTCGAAGCAGGGCGAGCCGCTCCGCTATACGCTTGTCCATGAAGTCAGGATCGAGGGGCTCTCGCCGGCCACCACCTATCATTACCAGGTGATCAGCCAGCCGCAGAACGGTCCGGCCGGCCGGAGTCATGATTTCACTTTCCGCACCAAGTCCGTTTTGCCGGAAATCTTCAATCTGCGCGCTTCCAAGGTGGAGGAGGATTCGGCCACCATCGTTTGGACGACCAATGTGCCAACTTCGGCCATCCTCGAGTACACCAATCTGAACACCAAGGACAAGAAGCTGGCCGGCAATTCTTCCCTGATAACAAGCCATTCCATCCAATTGAATAACCTGGTTTTTGACACCACTTATTCGGTGTCGGTCAACGCCGAGAATGAATACGGCGAGAAGGCCTCAAGCTCGCTCATCGCCTTCACTACCCGGCGCGACCAGTATCCGCCGGTTATTTCCAAAGTGAACACCGAAGCCACGCTTTATCCCGGCACCGACAACAAAGTGCAGACCATCGTCAGTTGGGAAACGGATGAGCCGGCCAAGTGCCAGTTTTTCTACCAGCAGGGCATTGTCCAGACCAAGGACATCCTGTCCGCCGAAATCGAAGCCGATTTTACCACCAAGCATGTCCAGGTCGTCACCAGCTTCGCTCAGGCGACGGTTTATAAATATTGGATCGACTGCGCCGACGACGCCAAGAATAAATCCACCTCGGATAGCTTCACCATCCTGACGCCGGCCCAGGAGCAGAGCATTATCGACCTGATCATCTCCAATTTCGAGTCCACTTTCGGCTGGCTCAAGAGAAAATAAATAATTTTTGAATTTTGAGTTTGTTATGCCTGAACCGATTATCAAAGTAAAAGATATGAGCATTATCTACCATCGCGGCCACGAAAACGAGTTCCGCGCTTCGGATAATGTCAATATGGAAATTTATCCGGACGAATATATCATCTTTTTCGGCCCGTCCGGCTGTGGCAAATCAACCTTGCTTTATTCCATTCTGGGCATTTTGCCACCGACCGACGGCAAGGTTCTGGTCAAGGGTGAGGATATCTATGGCTATAACGCCGAACAGATGGTGCGCTTCCAGACTAAGATCATCGGCATTATGTATCAAGCCTTTTATCTGATCCCGTCGCTTTCGATCGTCGATAATGTCGCTTTGCCGCAGATTTTCGAAGGCGTGCCGCCGGCCCAGAGGCGCATCCGGGCGTTGGAGCTTTTGAAGCGCTTCGGCATCGACCGGCAGGCGGACAAATTGCCGGAAGCCCTGTCCGGCGGCCAGATCCAAAGAGTTTCCGTGGCTCGATCCCTGGTCAATGATCCGGAAATCATCCTGGCCGACGAGCCGGTCGGCAACCTGGACAGCATCTCGGCTGACCAGGTTATGAATACGCTTGATGAGATTAACCAGAAGGATAAGAAGACCATTATCCTGGTGACGCACGATGCCAAGTATCTGCCTTACGCCCATCGCGTCATTTATATGAAAGACGGCAAGGTGGTGCGCGTTGTGCCGAATCCGGAAAAAAAGCAGATCGCCAAAGTCGACCGGCAAAAGACGCTCGTGACCGAATTCGAACAGCTGGCCAAGATCCATCCTTACTTGACGCCGCCGGAACTGAAAGTAAAAAGCATCATCAACTATCTAACCCAGGATTTGACTTTTGAACAGCTCGACCGCCTGGAAAAAACCACCCGTCTGATGCTTGAAGGCAAGATTAACCGGGAGAAATTCTACGAGATTGTCGAAGAAAACTATAAGACCGGCGGCGTCGGCCTTGGGCCGGCGCGGGCCAAGGTGATGGCCGAGCGCATCGAGCGCATCTTGAAGCAGGCCGAGGATGTGCGCCGCTACCGCCGCCGCCAGGATCAAGGCATGTTCTATTCCAAAGAAGACGACCTGATCAAAAAATTATTAAAGCATGTTTCGGACGAATACGGCAAGCTGGTCGCGCCTTGGCAGAAGAGGATTATAAAAGAAGCCATCCGCAGCCGCATCTCCGGCCTGATTAAAAAAGAAGAATTCATTAAAAAAATCGGCGATCCGCAGACGGACGGCGGCGCCGGCTTGAGCAAAAAAGATACAGAGTTCGTCACCCGCTATCTGGAAAAACTCTTATTCCAGGGTCTGGAAATCGAAGGCGCCAACCATTAAGATTTAATCCTATGATGCGAATTCAAGATACGGTCAAATTGTCAACGCGCATGTTCAAAACCAGGCCGACTCGGACCTGGCTGACTATTTTGGGCATCGGCGTCGGCATCGCCGCCGTCGTGGTTCTGGTCGGCTTGGGCTACGGCCTTCAGGGCATTATGCTTGAGAAGATCGTCTTCGGCGAGGCCATGCTTAGTTTGAACGTCACCAATCCGCCGTCCAAGGTGATCGTTTTGGATGAAAAAAGGATTGAAGAACTGAAAGCCATCGCTAACGTCGATGACGTTTCCGCTCTGGCCAGCTTTCCGTCGCTGATCACCTTCGAAGGCCTTTCCGGCAGCATTCTCCTGCAGGGCGTCAAACCGAGCTATTTCCGCTACGCCGGCATGAATCCGCAATACGGCGAATTTTTTACGGGAGACGAAGGCGGGGAAGTGGTCTTAAACAGCGCTACCTTGAAATTATTCGGCTTCGCGGACGAAGAAAAGAAGACGGAAGAGAAAAACGATGGCGCGGCTGAGGGCGAAGAGAAAAAGCCTGAACCGGCCGCGGTCAAAAAATACTCGGAGATTATCGGTAAGACGGTCCGTTTCAAAGTGTTCGTGCCGAAAAAAGACAAGGCGAACGAAACCGACGAGATCGTTATTGAACGGGATTTCAAGGTGATCGGCGTCATTGACGATGCCGTCAACATTGCCGCCTTTCTGCCGATCAAGGAATTCACTTCGCGGTTCGCCATCCCTTATTACGAAAAAGCCAGGGTTCGGGTGACCAAGAATGATTTTTTAAACCAGGTCCAGGCCGAGACGGAAAAGAAAGGCTTTCTCGTTACCGCCTTGTCCAAGACCGTCGAACAGGCCAATAAGATTTTCCGCGGCATCCAGGTTATGCTCGGCATCTTCGGCGGCATCGCCCTGGTCGTCTCCGCCATTGGCATGTTCAATACCATGACGGTCACTTTGCTTGAAAGAACGAACGAGATCGGCATTATGCGCACCATCGGCGGCTCGCCCCGGAATATCAAAGTTCTCTTTTTGGCCGAATCGGTCGTCATGGGTTTTTTGGGAGGCCTAGTCGGTATCGGCATCGGCGTGGGCGGCGGCCTGGGCATTAATTTCCTTTTGAATCAGGTGGCCAAAAAATACGGCGGCGCGGCCGTGGCCTTATTCAAATTTCCGCTCGGTTTTCTTTTTTTTATCGCTGCTTTCGGCGCGGTCATGGGATTTTTGACCGGCGTCTTTCCGGCCAAGCGCGCCTCATCCCTAAGCCCGCTCGACGCTATTAGATATAAATAATTAAAAAAACAACATGCTAAAAAAAATTCCAGAAGCATTCCGGGAAAAATTTGCCGCCTATTCAGCCAAGTTGCCGGCCTTAAATCAGAAAAACGTCGCCTTGGCCGTGATTGTTTTTATCTTTTTGGCTTCCGCAAGCCTTTATGCCCGGCAAGTGGCCCGGGAGAACCGGGAGCGGATCAACCGGGAAATCGAAGAGGCGCTTCGGAAAGCGCAGAGTGAAAAGGAAGCGGCGGAAAAAAAGGCCGAGCCGAGGCAGTTCTCGCGCCTGAGTTTTTTTCTCTCCGGACCGGTCAATGCCAGCCTGGCCATGCCTGAGGATTGGGAGGGCAAGTACCGCAAGAAAGAAAGCGGCAACCGGATGACGATCATGTTTATCCGGCCGGAACTGGAGATTCCTTTGTTTGCCGTCCGTTATTATAGCGAAGATGAGTGGGCGAAAAACAAAGGCGCCAAAGAGATTGAGGTAGAAAAAGAGGCGGAATTTATTTTTGCCTATGAAACCTTTGCTGACAACCCGACAAAAGAAGAAGACGTGGCCGCTTTTGTAAAAATGCGTGGAGAAGTTAAAAATATTATGGCTAGCTTAAAGGTATATGACCGGCGATAGCCGGGTTTATTTAAACGCAAAGGAATTTCATTTTTCCTTAAAGATTAATTACCAAAGGCACGAACATGAAGCCGAGGAATTCCTCGGCTTTTGTTGTTATTTGCCTATTGTTATTTGCTAGCCGATTATGGTATAATAGGTTTAATAAATCAAACTTGTCAATAAGTTAATTTGGGTTATTTTTATGCGCAAAAAAATCATCTACTACGCGGTTTTCTTTTTCGCCGTGGTCGGTTTGGCGGCGGGAATAGTCTTGTTTTTCGAACGGGCCGGGAATATCAAGGCCGCTACTTTCGGCTGGCTTCAGACCGACTGGTCGGGCGGAGCGTCGACCACGGCCTTCGCGAACCACGCGAACGACCAGAGCGGCTGGAACAAGTTTTACTCCAAGAGCGCGAACGTGGACACGAGCGGCGGAGAAGTGAAATTATCCGTCGTCGCCGCTACTACAACGTACACGACCGACACGGATTTCAACGCCTTTACCCTGGATCAGGCCTACGTGAGCGGCGGTGCGGTTTACGCCAAAAAGCCGGACGGCGGGAGCTGTTCGTCAAATGGCCAGTGCATCAACAATTGGTGCAATGCGAATGTCTGCACTAATCCGTGGCTGATTGGTCCGTGCTCTGGGATAGGGGTTTATTATCAGGATAGCGGAACTGCACAATGGAAAACCAGCGATACGGCCTGCGACACCCCGCAATGCGGCCAAAACGGCGGCCAAGACGGCGATACGTTAGTTGCGGACAATACTGTAGACTTTTCCACTTATCCCGCCCGCAATACCTGCAAAACCTTGGGAGGGAGATTGCCGACCACAGCGGAGTTGCAGTGCGTACATACTAACAAGACAATCTATGACGATTTCGGCGTTTTTCAGAGCGGCGCATACTATTGGTCCAATAAAGAAAACAGCATCACCTATGCTTATGACCCTTACTTTTCTACTATATTCAATGCTGGTACAATGACTTATAAAACATCGTCAAACTACATTCGTTGCGTAAAAACCCAGTAGTTACCAGCAAGCTTGCTTTAACGCATTCCCCATGCAAAAATTCAGCAGACAATTATTTTTTTTCTGCGCCGTTCTTATGACGGTCGGGGTTTTATTTGTATTCGACGCCCGCGACGCCCTGGCCTATGCCTATACCGCTACGGCCACGGCGCCGATCAAGGCCTATGCCGCTCCAACCGGTTATGGCGCGGTTTCTTGGACGGAAATAACGGCGGCCAGTTCTTCAATCGCGGTGGAGGTCCGCGCCGGCAACAACGCCGACGTGAGCGATGGCGTTTGGACAGCCGTCGCGAACGGCCAGAGCCTGGCTTCGTTCGGCGCCAAACAATATATCCAGACGCGTATCATTTTCAATTATGACGGCCCGAGTAACATGCCGGGAGTGTCTGATATTTCCATTACCGCCTATGCCGGCGCGCTGTCCTCGTCCGTCTATGATACCAAGAATTACGGCAATAAGGTGCTATCCTTATCCTGGACGGAGCAAATCCCCGGTTCGGCCAGTGTTATTTTCCAAATGCGGACTTCGCCGGATAATATCTACTGGACGAACTGGTGCGGGCCGGATAATGCCGCCGCCGGTTGCAGCACCACTACCTATTTCACTGATCCGAACGGCGGCGAAACGATCGATGCTGATTTCGCCACCTCGAGTCTTACGGTTAGAGACACTAGCGACCGCTATGTCCAGTATAAAATTTTTCTCAACGGCGACGGCGTCAACATCCCTATTGCGGATAACATCACCCTAGCTTATGATCGCCTCGCGGTTGTCAATTCCCAGCTAAGCCCGGTCAAGGATACCGGCCAGCCGTCCACTTTCCAGAATATTAGCTGGACGGCAAACACTCCATCCGAAACCTCGGTCGCTATTGAAGTGCGCGTCGGCGCCACCTCGACTCCGGACGGCACCTGGACGGGGTGGACCACGACCACGAATGGCGCTTCTTTAGCCGCTCTTTCCGGCAACCGCTACATTCAGCACCGGATCAATTTTTCTCGCTTCGATCCGGACTACGCGCCGAGCGTGTCCGATGTCACTATCGCTTATACCTATAATCCTGTCGGCTCTTTCTCCCTTACCGGGTCGCCCTTTAACACCTTGGACCCCACCAACGCTTTTTCCGACACTTTCCTCCAATGGACGGAAACGACCGCCACCGGCACGACCGACATAAAATTCCAGGCGCGGGTCGCGCCCAACAACGACAACGGCACGCCCGGCAACCCGGCGGATGACTTTCCGGAATGGACGCTCGGTTCCGGCTGGTGCGGGCCGGCAACCTGCGGCGCCACTTCCACTGAAGAAGCGGCCGCCGACTACTTTACTGCCAATCCCGCTGGTGAAACCGCCAATCCAGTCCAACAAACCGGCGTCAATGCCCAGTGGATCCAATATAAGGTTTGGCTCGAAACGAATAATAATGGCCTTATGCCCATACTTTCAGACGTGCGGCTGGAGTATGTCGTCAACAGCCCTCCTCAAGTCCTTTCCGTCGTTGCCGCCCAAATTTCCGATCCGCTCGACCCGGACTACGGCAAGGTCAGGATAGATTATGAAGCGGGAGATTCGGACACGGCCACGGGTCGGACGCCGGGAATATTAAATGTCGATCTTGAATACTGCGCGGCTAACTGCTCTTCGCCCGGGTCGGAAAGTTGGGTGACCGCCGCCACTTCTTCTTTGGCCGGCGCCGCCGGCATCTCGACCGCCATCAACGCCGACGGTTCGACCACCACCCTCCGAATAGCTTGGAATGCTAAGACGAATTATGGCAATCAATTCAACGGAACTGATTTCAAAGTCCGGATTAAGGCCAACGACTCCGAGGGTGCGAATAATATCGCCTACGCCGAGTCTAATGTGTTCATCCTCGACACCCGGAATCCCGTAACCACCTCGAAGTCTATAAAAATCAGCGCCTTGACCGATCCGGCCATCATCACCCTTTCGGCCGCGGATGATTCGGCAAAAGAATACATGTTGTCGCTCAACTCCGATTTGATCGGCGCAAGCTGGGAGAATTTTACCGGCGCCACCACCACGGCCACCACTCTCGGCCTCGGCGCCTCTACCTCGGCTTACGTCCGTTTCCGCGATCATTACGGCAACGAGAGCGCCATTATCCAAGCCACGCTCGCCGAAACCCCGGTTTCGGTCATCGTCCAGGATACTTCGAACGTCCTGCCTCCGCCCGACGTTTCCGATTTTCGATTATTCATCGCCTGGAAAAAGTCCACCATGGGCGTCGCTTTCGGCGGCTATCATGTAGTTCGTTCTTTGGATAGCGGCGCCACCTGGAATCTGATCAACTCAATGGCCGACGCGGCCACGAATTACTATACCGATCCGAACGTGGCTTCGAACACCGCGATTTGGTATCGGGTTTACATGACCAATAACAACGAGAGCACGTCTAATTATTCCAATACCATTGTTTCCACGGCGAATGGCGTCCAAGACTTCGGCGAAGGCGGCGGCGGTGTTGAGGCTTCGCCGCCGGTCATCTCAAATGTGGAAATAGTTGCCACCACTACCCAGTCGGCAACCATCGAATGGGACACAAATGAACCAGCTAATTCCGTCATCGGCTATTCGACCACCCCGGGTGTTTTTAGTTTGGAAACAGGAGTGGCTACAATGTTGGATAACAACGGTCCGAACAAGCTCGGACGGCACCGGGTAGTCGTCCCCAACCTTATTCCCCAGACTAGCTATTATTTTCAGGTCAAGTCCGCTGACGCCTCGGGTAATTTCGCGACCAGCACTCCGGACGCGGACGGCTACGTTTTTACGACCAAGCCGGGGCCGATCATTTCGGACGTAGCCATCTCAGAGGTTTCGAATATAGGGGCGGTCATCACCTGGAATACCAATATCCCCGGGAATTCTATCGTCGCTTTTTCGACCGGCGCGGCCATGGCCTCGACCACCGAAGTCTACGGCTTGAACAACGAGGTGCTTGCCCATCTTGTTATCCTGAACAATCTCAGTCCGGGCACTGATTATTACTATTACGTAAAAACCAGGGACGCGGACGGGAATGAGGCGCTGGCGGACAATGCCGGGGAATATTATCATTTCAAAACCACGAATGATGCCAATCCGCCCGTTATTTCCGGCCTGGCCGCCGCCGCGATCGCCGACACCTCGGCCGTGATTGAATGGATCACGGACGAGCGGGCTACAGCCAGAGTAGAGTGGGGCGCGGCACCGTCCCTTTATTCGACTTCGACCGAAACTAATATTAATTACAACATCAATCATGCCGCCAGCCTCGCGGGATTAACTCCTTTAACTAAGTATTATTACCGCGTTATTTCGGCCGATGCTTCCGGCAACGCGGCGACTTCAAGCGAATTTTTTTTCACTACCTTAAATGTTCTTTCGACCGAGGAGGAAGTGCAAAAAAGGGAGGAAGCGGCCAGAGCCGACGGCGCGGCTTCTGCCGGCGGTGGGGCTATAATCATCAACAAGACCGACCAACAATCTCCCGCTATCACCAATATTTTCATTACCGAGATCGGCACCAGTTCGGCCTTGATCGGCTGGACCACGGATGAGCCAGCGGACAGTTTTGTCGATTACGGCGAAACCAAAAACTATCAATCGGCCCAGGGACAAAGAGAGGCAACCGTCTTTCATTCTGTTCGCTTGATCAAACTTAACCCCAAAACTATCTACCACTACCGTGTTACTTCGGCCGATTCCTCGGGTAATGTCGTCAAAGGGGATGACCAGATGTTTGAGACGCGAGCTTTGCCGGAAGCGCCGGCGACCAAAACTGAAACCGAAGAGCTTATGGCCGAGATTGACCAGTCCGACAAGAGTGCGGCGGAAAAAGAAGAACAGAAATCTGAGCTTTTCCAATCCGCCATCAAGCGGGCCATGGAAATCGTCGCCCAGATGGCCGGCCATGTTTCCATCGCCGACTTGAAAGAGGGGCTAAACTCGCAGTTTCAGTCGATTGAAGACCTGGCCAAAGTCATCCCCGCACCCATCATGTCTTCCGAGCCGAAAGTGGAAGTGCGATCCACGGAAGCGGTTATCAGCTGGCAGACGGACCAGGAAGCCAATTCGCTTGTGGCCATCGTCCGGGGAAGCCAGTTTAATCCCAGGGCAGACGAACCCTACCGGCAGGTCATGGGACTTTATGAAGACGTGGTCAGAAGCCATAGTGTGACGGTCGGCAATCTCGAACCCGATACCCTCTACCATTATCAGCTTCGCAGCAAAGCCGCCATCGGCCCCGAAGCTCGCTCGCGGGACTTCGTTTTTCAGACCAAGAAAGAAGCTTTAGAGATCTCCGGCTATACGGTCAAAATCCTGAGCTCGTTTGATGCCGTTTTCTCCTGGACAACCTCATATGAGACTAATGCGGAAATCAAGTATACGCCCTACCGCGGCAATATTCTCTCAGTCGACCAGGCCAATATCAAGTCTGACCCGACCCTTTCCCTGGTTCATAAGCTTGCCCTGGAAAATCTTGAACCGGGTACAACCTATCAGTTGGAAATTTCTTCAAGCGACGCCGGCGGCAATCGGGCCTCCAAAATCATCCCCGCCTTCTCCACTGGCAAAGATGAAGCCCCGCCGGCAATCGACCAGCTCCAGGCCGACATGGCCATTCCCCAGGGCAAAGCGGCCAAAGTCCAGGCCATCATCTCTTGGGT
>Ga0233425_10004505_pt1 | contig 23287 bp, 30 predicted proteins | sample Watercolumn_Towu_2_FD_181712 | JGI IMG/M metagenome (GOLD analysis project Ga0233425, IMG submission 181712) | Freshwater microbial communities from Lake Towuti, South Sulawesi, Indonesia - Watercolumn_Towuti2014_140_MG | ecosystem: Environmental > Aquatic > Freshwater > Lake | place... | reverse complement strand
TGTTCCTACCAAAATAGGCTGAATTGGAAAATGCTTTCCTGCAAGGAAAACTCTCAGCCTATCTATACTATCCGGATCTTGTGATACAAACAATATTGGTGTTCTTTCTTTTGACATGCTTTTTTCAAGAATTCTAAGGCGATTCTGTTACCTTTCACCTCTTAAACACTAATTATTATTAATTTATAAAATTATCTCTGCATAGCCATTCTATGTATTTGTTGTTGCTTTGGCTGTTTTTGCTTTGAAGTATGCTTTTCCTTTTTTGCCTCTTGTTTTTGAGCTTTTAATCCTGCTTCTTGTGTTGATTTTTCTTTTTCTTTTTCTTCTGTTTTTTGCTCCTCTGTTTTTTGCTCTTCTATCTTATCTTCTTTCTTTTCTATCTTTTTTTCAGATGAGACTAACTGCCTTTTTTCTCTATCTATTTGGAATTGAACAATTTTTGGTATGTCTGCAAGTTCTGCATAAACAATACCGTTTATCTTTTTTGCCTTGACTTTTATCTTATTTGGAGGATTCTCTATTCCCCTAAACCACATTTCCTGATTGAGATATTTATTAATTTTAACTTTCCTTGTATCTCTATTTTCAACTTTCATATGCTTTGCAAGGAATACTTTTATTGCTTTAACTGCCTTTTTTGTTTTTCTGTAAACAGGCACTTTAAGTATATCCCTTCTCAAGTTTATTGTATATTCTCTTTCAAGTTCTGGTTTTATTTCTTTTTCTTCAGCCATATTTATCCAAGATAATCTTTTCTTAATCTTCGGGGTTTAATTTTTAGTTTTGTATGCCTCCAATTTCTTTTTATATGAGTTATAACAGAAGGATGAACTCTTTTACCTTGGCCAAATTTTCTTATGACTGCCCAAAATGGAGCCCACTTTGTATGTTTTCTAGTTTTGTCTAGTTTTCTTTTTTTGCTGACATAGGATCCATAAATGCTTTTCCAGTTTGTTCTTTTCATTGTATCACTTTTTCAGGTTCTTTTGTTTTAATTGAGTCTAATAATTCTTTTCCCTTAATAGTTAACCTTCTCCCATGCTGATCTTTAGTTACCTTTTCAATAAGACCTGCAGCCTCTGTCTGTTGAAGTAAAACCCTGATTGCTTTTCCAGAAGCTTTTCTAAATCTAGATGGTTGTACTCCCCTATTCTTTTTGCTTCCATATCTAACCCTTAATCTATTTACTCCAACTACTCCTTTTATATAAAGCTGTCTTAGAATTGAAGCCGCTCTTATATACCAAAAATCCGGATTTACAGGAGGTCTTTGCTTTGAAACTCCTGATTTTACAAATTGAAACCATTCTGGGGCCTTTATTGATGAAGTTTTCTTTAGCTCTTCGGCTAGCTTTAATATAAACTCATGAGGTTCCTTTGCAAAAATTTGTTTTGACATATTTATTTCTTATATTTTTTATTTAATAAGGCGTACTTTGCAGCACTAAATTGGCCCCGTGAGGCACTTTAACCTTGTAACTCCCTTGCAAATTTAGTTTATAAAGTTATCTTTTGTAGGATGCTAAAAATACCTACAAATAAGGAAATTATCCTAGTCCCGTAATTATTGATAAATGTATAGATGTCCAAGATAACTTTCTCAGAATAATAGTTAGATGCTCTGCTTGAAGATGAAAGAGCAATCATTAAAATTTATAAGCATTACTGTATGATTAGAATTATGATAAAAATAGGAAATCTTAAGCTCAAAAATAGAATTCTTTTAGCTCCAATGGCAGAAGTAAATGACATTGCTTTCCGCTTGCTTTGCAAAAAAGCTGGCTGCGGGCTGGCATATACTGGGATGATAAATCCGCTAACACAACAAAATTTTGAATTAGAAGATAAACCCGCTTTGCAATTGTTTTGTACAAATAATGAAGGTATAAAAGAATTTATAAAAAAATATGAATCAAAAGTTTCATTATTTGATTTTAATCTTGGCTGTCCAGCCAAAACAGCAAAAAAAGATGGTTTTGGAAGTTTTATGCATAACAAACTAGACGAAATTGAAAAAATAATTAAAACAATGAAAGATTCAACAAAGAAACCAATAACTATAAAATTAAGAAAATCAAAGCAGACATTAAAGATAATCAAGATAGCTGAAAAATACTGCGATGCAATATGCATACACCCCAGAACAAAAGAACAGGGGTATGGCGGTGAGCCTGATTTAGAATTTGCGCTTCAAGTAAAAAAGAGCACAAAACTGCCTGTAATTTATTCAGGCAATGTAAATGAAAACAATTTTAAAGAGTTATTGAATAAATTTGATTTTATTATGATTGGAAGAAATTGTTTGGGAAATCCATCTATATTTTCAAAATTAACAGGCAAAAGTGGAAAAGAAATTGATTTTCTCGATTATTTGAAGTTAGCTGAAAAGTATAAAATCTATTTTAAGCATATAAAGCAACAAGCAATGTATTTTACAAAAGGAAAAGACAATGCTTGCGAACTAAGAGTTAAAATTGCAAAAGCAAAGACAATCAAGAACCTCAAAGATATTTTAGACCTTTAGATTTTTTGATACAATATCAAAATATTTTCCTGAATTATTTATTTTTGAATAGATTACGAATACTATAAAAACTGCCATATTTATAACTGCTAAAATTACAAATAGAATAAATGAATTACTTAAGCTTTCATTTTTTGTGCAGCTAAAATTGTTTCCTGTTTGATTAACCTTAAATGCTTCTTTAATTTCTAAAAGCTCCTTTTCCATCTTCTTTGAGTCTTCATATAACTTGTCAAACCCGTCTGAAAGATTGGCTGACTCTTTTAACCTACTTAATAAGTCTAATTTTATAATATCATAGAAATCAATAATCTCCTGCAACCCTTTTTTATATTCTAAAAGAAGATTATTTAATTTGGTCAGCTCCTGTTCATTTAAGTCTAAATTTACAATAGATTGTTCTAGTTTATTTGATAATTGTTCTGGATAAATTTGATCTGAAATTCTGCTGCCAACTATAGATGGCATTTTATATGGATTATCTCCTATCTCTATTTTTGAATCCACAGATAATAAAAATAGGGTTGCAATTATTATGCTTCCAGCTACGAGTATAACTTTTTTAAAATTAGCCATATTTCTCTTTTTCTTTTATCGCAAAATTAAATTTAAAAATTAGTTTATAAGCCTTTCTATCTGATTTTTTTATATATGATTTATTTAAATGCACTAATCACAATTTATCTTAAATCAGCATCTAAGACTCTTGAATCAGGTGAAAGAAGAATAACATGGTCTCCTTTAAAACGAACACCACGGGCAATTTTCTGAACTAAATCTCTCCTTGCTTTGTCCCAGTAAAATGCAGTATATTCATTTGGCTTTTCTCTTCTCAGTATTTTCCAAAATAGTTCTTGAATATTTGGATAGGGATATTTTGTAATTATAATCGAATTGCACATTTTTCCAGGGAAATCTATTCCTCGAGAACATTTTGTTGTAAATAAGATATCTGATTTTCCTTTCTTGAAATTATCAACCTGCTCATTTCCTTTTTCCTGCAATTCTTTTAACTTTTCCTTTGTAATTAGATTATGCAGACCAAATTCTTCTCTTTCAACATCTGAAGGAAGATCGTCAAAAGAATTAACATGGATTAGCACAGGTTTTTCAGCATTTGCAACACAAGTAGAGAGAGCTGTTAAATAATCTCTTCTGCTTATTAATCCAGATCTAAAATTTTCATATTTGCAGTTTTTTTCTCTGCCTGTTCTATACTTCACAATTGTGCCAGGATTTTTTATCTCAGCTTCAATTACTTTAAAACTTTTTAATCCAAATATATCTTTTAAAACTTGCTCTGAATGAAGCGTTCCAGACATTAAAACTAAAGTTTGAGTTTTATTTAAAAGATCTTCAAATCTTTTTGCAAGATTTATTGTTAATAATGTCAGATTTCCCTGTTCTTTTTCTTTTCTTCCAAATAAGCTAAAACTATCTGAATCTCCGAATAAAGATGATTGCTTTTGATTTAAATTTGCTTCTCCTGTTTTAAATGATGCTTTCCTTGAAAAAGAGGCATATGTTTCATCTAAAAAAGGCTCAAATTCTTTTGCAATTTCAAATACTCGGTTATAATAACTATCCTCTTCGTCTTCAGCTAAATAGGGGTTGGATAAAATTAATTCTATGAATTTAACAAAATCGGTGTTATATAATTTATCTATCTCTATTTCTTTTGAATCATATAAAAAAGAGTTTATCATATGTATCATTTCTTTTTGCACCTGCTTTTTTTCAATATTATCTGGAAAGATATTAGATAATGCAGATGAAAGGCGGTTTAAATTAATGGTTTTCTCATTTGCAAAACTATCTAAAAATTCATCGCATTCATCAATAATATCTAATTCTGTTTTTGGCTTTCTTCCTAAAACTATTTCTAAAATATATTTCAAGCTGTTAAAAATCAAGACATCTGCAGAAGAATAAGATTCGTATTGCTCATAATATTTGCATCCTTTTTGCCTTTTGTACAAACAATATTCTTTATCTGATATTGATTTGTATTTTATTTTAGAAGATGCTTTGTTTAATATTTTATTATTTATCTCTGCAGGCAATAATGGGCTCCAGTATGGGCAGGCAGGTGCAATTGCAAATCTTTTTACATCAGACATAGAAGAAAAATCTAATTTATCTACATCTTCATTTTGCTCTATATACTTTATTATTTTGTCTTTGTTTTTTTCTCTAATCTCTATTTTGCAAGGCAGATCATCTGCATCTGCGTTTCCACCCATAAAAGGGCATTCAAAATTATTTCTTCCTTTTATAACAGCTATTTTTAATTTGCTCTTGTCTTCTTTTAAAATAAATTTTTCTTTTGTGTAGTCATATTCGTACTGCTCTTGCAGGGATTTTATTGGAACAACTATTGATGTTTTTTTAAAATGCCTTGCTAAATTCAATGCAATGACCGATTTTCCTGTTCCGCAAACACCTTTAATAAAAATAACTTTTGTTCCATTTTTTATTTCATCGAGAATTTCTTTTACAACATCTACTTGAGATTTTCCATTTGAGAAGATTAGGGGATCAAGCTTATCTCCATCATGTTCAAAGCATTCAGAATCCTCTTTTATATCTTCGCTCTTTTTTTTCTTATATAAAGACCACATTTAACTTTTAAAAGACAAATGTTTAAAAGAGTTTGTATTTAAAAAAGATGCAGGTTATCCTAAAAATACGCAAGATATTTATATAATATTTATTTAAAATAGTTATGATAATCAAAAGCGTATTTGAAAATAAGAAAAAAATACCAAATAAATATGGTCTCAGATTTGAAAATAAAAATCCTCCTTTAGAAATATCAGGAATTCCAAAAGGAACAAAAACACTTGCAGTAATCGTAGATGACCCCGATGCACCAAGAGGAGATTGGGTTCACTGGATTATATTTAATATTCAGGTTTTATCTGATAAATTAATAATAAAAGAGAATACATCCTCAGATCAGCAAGGTATAAATGATTTTGGCAATACGAAATATGACGGGCCAGCTCCACCTTCAGGCACACATAGATATTCATTTAAAGCTTATGCTTTAAACTCTTCTTTGAATTTGATAAAGCCAACAAAACAGCAATTAGATGAATCAATGCAGGGAAAAGTTTTAGCTAAAGCAGAATTAACTGGATTGTTTTCTAGAGAATAATATAGTAACTTTGAAGTAACAACAATAGAAAGCTTTAAATAGTTATTTTATGTATAAATTATGTATAATCGCTGGAGGTGGTGGTTCGCGCAAGCGAGTAAGAATCGCCTTAGAATTCTATAAAAAACTAAGAGAAAAATGGCAGAAAACAAAGAACTAGACTATCAGCAATTAATTGTAGAGAGATCTCCAAAAGGTATTGCAAAGCCAGAGGAGTATTCTGCTCCAGAAGAGAAGAAATGTAATTGCGGTCCAGAAAGTGCATGCAGAAAATCAGGTAAATGTGAATGCGGATTAGTTAAAAGATTAGAGTTATTATAAAAATAAAATGATGCCTAAAAATCTAAAACTAGAAGATATAGATGAAGGAATAAGAGATGCAGTAATTAATTTAAATAGAATTCCCGGGATAGACACATTAAATGCTTCAGAAGGTTATATTTATGAAGATAATCTTTTTACACCTACAAGACGCGGGCAGATAGGCTTCTTAAGAAATCCCCAAGCACATTTAGATCTTATAACAAAAATAGCTTCTTTAAGAGAAGCCTTTCCTTTTTCAAAGTTGGATATTGGAGAGCTTGTTTCTTTTCCAAATGGAAGATTATTACATACAATATGTGCTGATTTTGAGCCCTATCAAGGCAATGGAATAAAACCAGTTAGATCTAGAACTTATAAAGAGATAGAAGAATATTTTGCCAGAGCAAGAAGAAGAAAAGCAAGAATTTTAGAATTTTGGAAGGCTGTAAGCGACGAAACCGCAGATTACATTTATAGAAATATAAATTCTGATTTGGAATCTCTCCCTTATAAAGAAAGCCAGAGTTTTCCAAAAAAAGGAGAAGCAGATAGAACATTTCTAAATATGGGAGAAAGGATTTGATGTTTAAACAACTACCATTAACAGGTCTAGAGGAAGGAGAATTTACCCAGATAACTCCAGAAATCAGAGATCTAGCTACAAAAATAGACCAATATGGTCCAACAAGAAACTGGAGTGTTCCTGAGAAAGTTTCCCATTTTTTGATGCGAAAACTATCCAGAAGAAAAAGGGGAGAAGGAAATCCGGCAGAATTTAGAAACAGAACAGCTTCTGAAATAATCGCAGATAAAGATCGTAGATATTCAAATGGCTGTAGTGATGACGGAATCGTATTTTTAGCATTATGTCGGGCGTTAAATCAGCCCGCATTATATATCGAGACAGTTAGAGAAGAAGCATTAGAAAAATCAGAAGAACCTTGGAGAGATGGTCATGTTTTTGCAGATGTTTTTGTTAATGGAATTTGGATGCCTTGCAACCCCAAAACATTGACAAGCCTAGTTAATTATAATCTTCATGGTGAAAGATACATTCCATTTGCAAGAGGAATTGATTTCTCTCACTTGTATATTTTTAATCCTCAAACAGAAGAATATTTCTCAAATCCAGAAAGAAACCAAATTCATACCAAAAAACAACATGATGCAAGAGATATAGCAACCAAATATTTTGGTGGTTGGAGAAACAGATGAAACCTAAACAATTTATAATCACAAAAAAGGTTGCCAAGCATGGCAACCAAGCAGTCATAGTCATTCCAAGAATTCTTGAATCACAATTAAAACCAGGCACAATTGCAAAATTCACAATTGATGTCATAGAAGAAGATGACAGAGAATAAACAACAACCAGGTGCAGAAAAACCAACTCAAACAGAATCAGCAAATAAGTTAAGCGATGGAGATCGAAAAAGAATCTTAGAAAGAAGTTATGAATTATTGCAAGACAAGCCACTCGGAGAAGGGAGTACAAGAGAAGCATATTTGGCAAGATATAAACGTGGAGACGCAGAAAGACTTGTTGTATTAAAAGTTGCAAAAAGAGAAGTAGATCCAAGATCAATTACAACGAGAATAAATAGAAGCAAAAGAGATTTGGATCTTGCAGAAGTCACTACTTCAAATAGATTAGCTCACCCATATATATGTGAAGTTTTGGATAGTTTTACATTAGATGATGGAAGAAGAGTAAATGTCGAACCATATGAAGAAGGAACAGATTTAGAAAGAATGGTTAATACCGTAGGACCAATAGCCGATGATAAAAAATTCTATGGAATTGCAGGGCAATTAGCAGAAGCATTAAGATATCTTCATAAAGAAAGAAGAATGGTTCATAGAGATATAAAACCATCAAATATTTTGATTACTCCTGCAGGAACAGCAAAACTAGGAGATTTGCAAAATGCAGCAAGAATAGCAGAGGTTAAAGAAGGAATAATGCTCACAAGAGGAGGAACAGCATTTGCTCACCCTGATTTGATTGACGCACCCCTACAGGGCATCCCATCAAGATCAAGTGAAAGAACAGACCTATATAGTTTAGCAGCAACACTTTATTTTCTTAGAACAGGAAAACAGCTATTCCCATATCAACTAGTACCAGATGAAGGAGGAGTACCTATTGAAATTGGAGGAGAGCAACATCTTAAAATAGCCCTTACATATGGTGATTCTATTCCTAGAACAAAGGTAGACAGAAAAGAACATCAGAGATTTATTAGAGCAGGCATGAAAAGTTTACCAAGAAGAGATCGTGGCTTAGTTAGAAGATGCCTTGTCCCTGTTTCAAAAGGGGGTTTTGAAGATATAGAAGAATTCACAAGCCGTCTTAAATATAATCAAGAAGGTTTCCTTCCAAAACTCAGGTCATCTTTAGTAACAGGTGCAAAATTTGTTTTGCCTGCATTAGCTATTGCAGGCGTAACTGCTTTATCAACAATAGCATTAACTCGCGAATCTAAGAGAGAATCAACACCAGTACTTTCAGAGGTAATGAGAACAGAAGATTATTCTAAATTTAGTTTAGAAGATCCTTCTGAAACAGCAAGCGTAGCTAGGGAATATATGGATGATATGCTTTGGCCATATATGAAAAAAGCCCAAAAGCTTCTTCCACTTGTAGAAGAAAGTCGCATGGGAGATCTAATAAATTTCTGCACTCAGCAATCTCAAAGAGTTAACAATATGGATCCTCGTTTAGTATCATCCTGGTTAAGAGCTTGCGCATTAAATCCTAGAGCTTCAACTAATTTTGAAGAAGAAGGAAGGATTGGACCTGTATTTACTCCAGAAAGATTTATGATTGCAAATGATATGCCTTATAATCATGGTCCTCCACAAATGTGGGAACCCAGATCTCAAATAGCTTATGGCGTAATGTATCTAAAACAATGCCTTGGTCCTTCAAATAGCGGAAGAGATGTAGCAGACGCATTTGCAAACTATTTTTGTTCAAGTGAAGATATAAATACAGCAAGAACAAGAACAAACAGCGTTAGATATTTTCCATATATTGGAGAAAGTACTTCAGGATTAGCAAAGGGCCCAACAATAAGAAAAGGTTATGGCTTATTCTTACCATCGCATGAGCAGGACGTAGTTAACACAGCAACAGCATTATATCTTATAACAGATAATGAGGGAAAAGTTCATTTTGATAAAATTCCACAATTAACCCGTATTCCAGGAACACTAACACAAAAACTAAGAGAAAATCTGGTTTATGATAGACCAAATATCAGAGAATAATTGCTACAAGAGGAGAAGTAGATAAATAAAATTCTCTTATAGAAGTCATTAAATGATGTATTACAATCGGATTTTCTTTTATCTGTGAATATCCTTTTTTATATACTAACTCTTTTTCAATTTCATGAATCTTTTCAATTAAACTTAAGTCTTTTTTTAAATAAGCTTCTTTTACATGATCAAATACTTCCTTGCATTTCTTCAGAAGGTAAATAGCAGAATTTGTATTCTTTGCTTTGTTATTAGAGAGATATCTTAATAAATGATAAATTTCTCTTTGAGCATGAATTATTTCAGAGTGAAATAGCATCTTTTGAGTTGCCTTCTCTGTTAAACCTTTCTTTAATATTACTCTCCTGCAGAAATTATCAAATTGTTGAATTTTCTTTTCTACTTCTTCGAAATTTTCCTTTTCACCAGATAACATTTTCTCTGCAATTAAAAATAATTCATCAATATTCATAAACATCTTTGAGAATATATTTTCTATTTGTTCATGAGATGGTTCTGTTATATTCTCTATCTCGCAGTATTTGTCAGACCGCTTAATAATTTCAAAACCAAGCAAATTATTCTTTACAGTATCTTCAATAAGTGCTAAAGAATTCTTATTAGAAAAATTAACTTTTACTTTATCATACCCATAACGATATGTATTTGTGATAATTGTCCTTGCAGCAGATTCTGTCAATGAGCTAACATTTACCTCTACTTCTTTTCTCTTATCATTTGAACCTATACTTATCTCTAACTTGTTTCCTTTGCTTTCTATATCAATCTCATCTCCCTTATCTAATTTGTTTTCTTTAACCCATTTACTAGGTAAGGAAATCATCATTGTAGCAGCACCCTGCTTTACAAGTCTTCTTTTCATATGTTTTCTAGAAAATTAGAGTTTTTAAACTTTTCTAAAAAGTATATACATTTATACTAGTCTATATAGTTTAATAAAAAAGTTTAAATGGATTTTTTATGTATAAATTATGTCTTAACTATAAAGTGAAGACATAACTAACATGACAGAACAAACAAAAGGCGAAAGAGTATTAATAGTAGAAGATAATCCCGCATATCTGGAAGCAGCTCTTGCTTCATGGTCTATACCAAGATTTACTGCAGTTGATTTAGATAGCGCAATGGAAATATTGAAGCCAGGCTCTAATTTATCCGGAGTAATTACAGATTGTTTTTTCCCAGAAAAAACAGGATCTGGTAAAAGAGATCTCGGTAGACAAGTAATACAAAAAATAGCAGGCCACTATACTAGGCCTGCAGAAGCAGCAAGAGAAACAATAGATGAAATAGCAAGGTATGTAGATATAGATGATGAATTAAGGGGACAAATAATAGGGTTTGTTCAATTAAACAAAAGCACGAATTTTCGACAAGATCCTCTTTTAAAATCAATTGCAAAGCTAGGTAATGTATTGCCAAGAAGCAGAGCAACACATATTATAAGAAATGCATTTAGAATGATTTACGGAAACAACGGGTCTTTAGGTAGGCAATTAGGAAATGTTAGAGACTTCTACGGAGATATGATGTCTGCTTTAGAAAGAGATGAACATAATCAGCCACTTGGAATTTTAGTAGCAGAAAGAGCAAGAGACTTGGGTTTACCAAGAGTTATAGCAACATCAACTTATCATCATGATTCTTTGACACAACCTGTTCAAGATTATTGCGGAAAAATACCTTGTCAATTAATTGATTGTGCTAAAGATCAACCTGAACAAAAAGCAACACCAGAATTTTGGATAAGAGCTTTTGAAAGCTTAGGAAGATCAAGATGAAAAATAATTCTTGGATAGGTTTAGCTCGCGGTTTAGGATTAAGAAGTCTTATTAAAGGAGATTTTAAAACAGCTGCACGAGTTTTTGAAGGATATAATAGAAACAACCAACAACCAATTAGACTCCAAGATATTGCCTCCAATAATCCACAATTAACTCAGCAAAGTGTTTTGAAAATATATCCTTCAGCAGGTGAAGAACATAAGGGGTTATCTTTACTTGGATTTACATATGAATTGGCTGGTAGAGAGGGAGATGCAAGAACAGAATATACTAGAACAGCAGAAGCATTTAGAAGAGATTATGTACATTCTGATAATCAATATGCTGCAGCAAGATTATTTGAAGAATTGGGGGATAAAGAATCAGCAGCTAGAACCTTACTTCCACTACAATCTGTTTATCAATCTCATTTAGACAGCGATACTATTCATTTGTGCTCTCCTGATTTGTTTAGACTAGGATTTTTTCATCTAACTAATGATCTTAGAAGATTAGGAGTAGCAGCATGAAAGATAAACTTTTACAACTAGGTATAGCTGAAATTCTTGTTGCAGATGACAGGCAGGAAAATATAGATGCAGCCAGAAGATATTTTGAAACATTAGAAGGGATAAAAACAGGATTTTTTAGAACAGGAAGAGAAGCAATAGCAGAGATTAAAAGAAATTATTCTCAATTAGGTTTAGTTCTTACTGATTTAGAAATGGAAACACCCCAAGCAGGAGTAGAGGTGGCTTTGACAGGTTACGGATATCTTGTTCCATCTTATATTATTACAGGAGGACCGCAACATCGTGGAAGTGCAACAACAATAAAAATTATACCTTCTGGATTGTGGAGAATTGAAGGAACAAAAGAAAATCCAGACACCTGGAGAAGATGAATAGAATTAACAGGAGACGACGATAAAAATTTCTACGGAAGCGTAAGCTACTCTGTAAGTTTTGGAGGCAAAAAAAATGAATAGAGAAATACAAGAACAAGCAGATAGGCAATTTGAATCTACCTTTAATGAATTAGAAAAAAAATTAATGGGAGGCGTTGAAGATGAAGAAGCCGAAGCAGGAAAAAGACTGAGGTCACAATATGGAATAGACAGAACAAAGGAAAAGTCTTTTGTAAGTCAAATGTTAGCAGAAGCAATTAGAAGAAGTAGAGAAAAATTAAAAGCAGACGCAGTTTTACTTGCAGGCAATCCGTCAGAGTTTTATATAAAAGCAGAGAGAGTAATACAAGAGGAAATGTTTGCAGTACATAGAGAAGTTTATCGCGGGAATTTAAAATTCGCTAATTCTTCAGGGACTTCTGCAGGAGAAATTATAAAGCTGGCATATCCCACTGTAGAGGATATGGAAGCTCATTTAGCAAAATGCGCACAAGAATTTGATTTAATGTTTGGAGGAACTCCTGAAAAAGCATTTCTGTCTGCTCTAAGTAGTAAAGAATATGAAAAAGCTGAAAGAATTTTAGAGGGAATGAGGGCAATAGGACAAACAGCACCTCATCAAATTATGAATTGGAGCGCAACACTTGCATGTAGAACAGGGAATGTTGCTCGTTTTTTAGCAGAATACAAAGTAATGAGAGATGCAAAAGAAGGAGATCTACAAATTCATAGAGAAGGACTTGAACAAATGTTAGGAGAACTTATTTATAATGCTTCTCCAGTAAGTATGTTAGTTGCATCTCAAGAACAATTAGCTCAACCACAAACTCAACAGATTCAGGAGATTTTTGCAAGACAAATCCAAAGAAAATTAGTAGAATATTTAGATTCATTAAAAGAAGTCCCAAATACCGAAAAGTTTATGGAAGGAGTCAGAGATGTTGCTGAAAATGTTGCTTACGAAGTTTCAAGATTTTATCCAGTCAGAGTTCATATTGAACCTGTTTTTGGCAAACCAAGAAAGGAGGCAAAAAAAGATGAGCACATTTGAATATGACTTCTTTTCTTCAAGAAAAGAATATGGAGATGAAATAGCAAAAAAATATGGTGCCTACAGAGAAGGAAACCCGCTGCCTGAAAATGCAACATTATCTCAAAGATTAGATCATACGAGAAGATTCTGCGAATCAGAAGGATTACCTGAAAAAACAGTTCTAGAATTAGAAGAAGCCCGGGAAGATAAGAGGATGCAGGCATTAAGACGTGCTGTAGCAACTCAAATAATTGTTAGGGGAGGAAGCGTACCTATGTCTGATTCAACAAGAAGAAGCATAGAAGCTAAAATCAAACATGCCCGGACTAGCAGACCTAGCAGATAGAATTGTTGAAAGAAGAATTCAATACATAGAATCTCTTTCAAGAAAAGTTTTAGGTTTCTTAACAGGAGATTTAAAAAGAGATGTTAAAACATTAGTTACAGAACCATTAGAACAAGCACACCAAAATCCTTATTTTCAAAAGTTGCATGAGCAATTAAATGGTAGACCAATAACTTGGGCCAGCCTTCAACAATTACCCCAAATTGCAGATATACAAGAAGTTAGACACCATTCTGTTTTAATTGGATTACAACAAGCAAGAGCCTGTGTTGATAATTATTATAGACAATTATTAGAACCTCTAGCTTCTTTTCCATTATTCTATTCTGATCCAGAAAATCATCTGGAACCAAACTGTGTTGGAGCAGCTCAAACAATCTCTGTGTTAAATCAAATGCAAGGCAAAAACAAAAAAGATCTCGATATGCTTGTTGTTCTATCAACATCAAGAAGAGATAAGGTTTTGCAGGCATTAAGAGATTTAGATAAACTTCCTGCTGAAAGGTTTGGTTATGGTGATTGGGTTGTAGCAGACGTAGATACATTTAAAGGAGGATTTCAAAAAGAACAATTCAGAGATTTACTTTTAGATCATACACTTTTATTAGAAGAAGGGAGCAGCCATATTGCTCTAAAGGCAAAAGGAGGAGAAGTTTTAGATTTTGATGAAGAAAGAACAAACATAAAAAAATATGATGTTTGCAAACCAGAAGAAGGATTTTTCGCATCAGGTTTAACAAATCTTGTTGCTCTTTATCAATTCCTTGGTTTTCCAGTAAGAAGCCAATGGCAAAATCTTAGACAAGAAGTAAGAAGAACAAGCGAAGGAGTTGGAGCAATGGTAGATTATTCAGTTAATCAAGATAACTTTCCAGAATTAGTAGAAATTTTTGGAGAAGATCTTCCAATAAGGTATTCTGTTGCAGAATTATCAAAAAGAGATTTTCGCCAAGAAGAAGTAAAAAGAGTTTTAGGAAAAATAAAAGAGATTTATGCTCATCCAAGAGCAGTCCAAGTAATTGCAGAAAGATATCTTCCAGAACAATTTGCATTTAAATTAGCTGGAGAAAAAATATGACAACCCAATTCACAATAACAAAACGAATAGCAAAACACGGAAAGCAATCAATAATTGTTGTTCCAAGTATTTTATCAGAACAACTTAAACCAAAAACTCTCGTTGAAATTAACATAATAGTAATTGAAGAGGAAGAAAAAAGAAGTGGGGAGAAATCCAATGACAAGAGGAAAAAAACCTAGCAGAGAAGATATTATTTCTGGAATAAGAGAGGCATATGCGCAAACAGGAGATCTGAGACATAGATCAATACAAGATGGCCCCTTCAGATCAGTTTATAGATCATTCAAATATTTTTTTCCTTCATGGCAATCAGCTTTAGCTGAAGCTGGTTTTGATTATGATACAGTTAAAAGAGAAGTAGAAGGAAAAGCAAGAGACAAAAAAAGAGCAGTATACATTGCAGAACTTGCCCAAGCTTATCAGGAAGGAATCGACCTAAGTGCAGGCCAAATACAAGCAAAAGGAAATCCTAGAAGAAGTTTATACGATAGAGCAAAAACATATTTTTCAGGAAGATTTTTTTGGCACCAAGCACTTCAAGCAGCAGGTCTGCCTGTTGAAAAAATTATAAGACAAGATCTATGGGATAGAGAAAAAGTAAAGATCGAATTATTAAAAAGGCACGAATCAGGTTTATCATTAAAGAATAGAAATATTCAAAGAACAGATCAAAAACTCTACAAAGCAATCTCCCATCATTTTGATTCATATGCAGAAGCATTGAGATATTCTTGTCTTCCAGTAGTGGGGAATGTTACAATCAGTTATTCTCCAGAGCAGATAATAAGAAATATTCAGAGATATAACCATTTTGGAATTCCCCTCAATACAGGATTTATTGTAAGTCAGGGAGACAAAGGCAAGAGACTAAAAAGTGTATATTATGCAGGAGAAAGAAAATTTGGTTCATGGAAAAAAGCATTAATCGCAGCAGGATTAAAACCAGAAGATCATTTATTGAGAGAACCATGGAATAAAGAGAAAATCCTTGAAAGAATAAGAAGAAGATACGAATCAGGAGAAAGCCTGAATACAGCTTCAGTTCAAGAAGATGATTTTCCATTACTTCATGCAGCATCAAATCATTTTGGTTCTTGGCAATCAGCAATAGAGACATGCGGATTAAACTACATGGAAGTTCAATTATACATTACTCTTTCCCCAGGAGAGGTCATAGAAGGGATAAATACAATAGCCTCTGCAGGAGGCAATCTAGATACAGCATCATTATCAAGTCATCCAGATATAAAGATAAGAAGATTATTGTCTCAGGGAGCAAGGGGGTTTGGCAGCTGGGAAAATGCATTGACTACAGCAGGTTTTGATTATGGTGAAATTAGACTAAGAAGAAAACCATATACATTAGATGAACTTGCAGGAGAAGTCAGAGCAATAGCTGTTTCTGGAGCAAGTTTAGAATCAGTATCAATTACAAACAATCCAGAAACAAGAAGAATTCACAAAGCAGTTAGAAGAAGGGGTTTTGCATCATGGTATGATTTTCTTGATTCAATCGGGATAGATACAAAAGAATATCGATCAAGAAGAACAGATTGGCAAGATGGAAAAGGAGTTTTAACTGCACTTAAAAAAAAAGCAACTAACGGAATAGTTCACGCACCGACAACAGATAGGAATCTCTCAGCAGTAATACGAAAATATTATGGAACAGTAAAAGCAGCAGTAAAAGCAGCAGGGGTGGGATATATTCATAGAGGCAAGGTGATTGTTCCTGTTCAAGCAGGTTCAATAGACTCTGAAAAACCATTAGGAATCGATCAAGCAGCACTTGTAAGGCAAACCAGAAAAGGAGACGAGAATGCATTTAACATCTTGCTGGAAATTTATAGAAGAGACATAGATAGTTTAGTTGGAAAATTAAGAGCAGGAAATGCGGAAGAAAAAAGGATGATGGTTTATACCTCTTTCTTCGAAATGATACATGCAGATAAAGAAATTAATGAGGATTTTAGGGATAGATTGTCTGAAAGAGTCAGGCAGAGAATAAGAGAAGAACAACCCTCATGGGTATCTTTAGATAGAGAATATGGTGGAGAAGAAGGAAGTTTGCTCATTGATACTGTCGATGACAAAGGAAGATTTTTTGATCCCCATAAACTTTAAATATACCTCTTCCATAAAATTATATGAAAAAATTGGTGTTAATGCTGGTTTTAGGTATGTTTCTTTTTAGTTTTGCTAGTTTTGTTTATGCTCAAGAAAGTTCATTAAAAGGAGAAATAAGAAATCAGATAAACTCTCTTAAAGATGACTTCCAACAATTAAAGGAAAAAAGGCAAGAATTAAAGCAAGATATAAAAAATTTAAGTATAACCTTAAAAGAGCTTATGAAAGAAACAAAGGAAGCACGATTAGAACTAGAAAATAAAAATGTTACATTTAAGCAATTAAGTGAAGAGCAGAAAGAAGTTATTGCAAATAAGATAAATGCAAAAACAGGTTTAAATTTATCTGCAGGGGATATAAATAATAAAACAATGTTGAGAGCATATTTGTCAAATGGTAAAAATGCATTGATTAAAATTATGCCTGATACTGCTTCTGCAAAAGCAATTGAAAGATTAAAATTAAAAATGTGCAATGAAACAAATAATTGTACCATAGAATTAAAAGAAACAAGAAAGGGAGATAAAATAAGGGCAGTATATGAAATAAAAGCAAAAAAAGAAAAACACGTTTTCTTCTTATGGAAAAAGAAAGTCGATGTTAAGACAGAAGTTGATGCTGAAACAGGTGAAGTTTCTTCCAGTTGAATTCTCTTCTCCCATAGTTAGTTTGTTCTAACAAAAAATTATTGTTTTATAATTCTTTTTATTAATTCTATGAATACCATTTGCTGTTTAGGGCTGATGTTTTTATCAAGACTTTTTAATTATTAACAATTAATTGAATAGGTATAAACATTGTCATAAGGAATGAACCATTCTGTTGTTTCTTTTATAGAAGAACCTTCTATTATTTTTCTGAATAGCCTTATTGAGTTTCCATGAGCAGAAATAGCAACATTTATCTTTTCCTTCTTCATCAACTTTTTTAAATCAGCTATAAAATCTCTTACTCTAATTTCAACATCTGCAAAACTTTCTCCATTTGGAGGCCTATCTGAAAAACCCCGATGCCATTTATCATATTGCTCTGACCCAAATTTCTCAACAGCTTGTAAATGTGTTTTTCCATTTAGATTGCCATAATCTCTTTCTCTCATTCTATTATCTTCAATTAGATTAGAACACTCTGGATGAAATTTTAAAACCTCTTTTAATGTATCTTTTGATCTAGATAAAGATGTATGAAATGCAATTTGGAATTTTTTATCTTTTAATCTTATTGCAACTATTTTTGCATCTTCTAATCCTGTTTTAGTTAATTTAGACTCAGACCAGCCAGTAAATTTGGAATCTCTATTAAAAACAGTCTGCCCATGCCGAAACAAATATATCTTGCACCTCATCTTTAGATTATTAAGAAATATAACTATAAAAACATTTTTATATTACCCGGTATTAATTAAACTATGATTTTGGGTCTAATTTTGGCAATAATTGGATTAGTTATAATCGGATTATTATTCATAAGAATCAAGCATTTCGGAAAGAAAATCAGGCTCATTATTTTAGCAGCATTATTGGTCTTTTTAATTATTTCTGTAAATTCAACAATTAGAAGCGGAGATACAAAATTAGATTCTTTTGGAGGATATCTAAATATGGTTTCTTCATATCTTGGATGGTTGGTTGATTTTGGCAAAGATTCTATAAAATTCACTGGAAATATAATTAAAAATTTAAGTATCGGTTTTGGAAAATAAATGGCATTCAAACCCAAAATAAAAAAAAGATTTAAAAGAGAATTTAGAAGGCAATTAAGAATGGCCATATCTGCTGCAATCGGATTTATAATTGCTTTTTCATGGAAAGAAACAATTGTAAAATTAATTGAAAAGCAAGTCCAGCAGCTAACTACTATGACCTCTGCATTAAATGTTAGTTTTGCATCTTCCCTGATAACAACTGCCCTGGGTGCAGTAATAATAATATTAAGTTCACAATTATTGAAGGAGAGATAAAGATAAAAGAAACATTTATAAAGGTTTTCTAATTTATTAAATTATGACAATGTGGTGGATTATAGGAGGGGTAGTTGTAATAATTGCAATAATATTCTTTACATACTACAATAGATTTGCAAGATTAATAAATCAAATTGAAAATTCATTTTCTCAAATAGATGTTCAGCTTAAGAAAAGAGCAGATTTAGTTCCAAATTTAGTTGCTTCTGTTAAAGGTTATATGAAACATGAAAAAGGAATAATTGATTCAGTAACAGAAGCAAGAAAATCTTTGGTTGGTGCAAGAGATTTTGCAGGAAAAGTTCGTGCAGGTGACCAATTACAAGCAGCAATAGGAAGATTATTTGCAATTGCTGAGAATTATCCAAATTTAAAGGCAAATGAAAACTTTTTACAACTTCAAACTGAAATGTCAGCTATAGAAGATAAGATTGCATATGCAAGACAATATTACAATGATGGTATTATGTCTTACAATACAATTACTACAACAATTCCAGGAACTTGGTTTGCATCTCTTTATGGTTTCAAGAAAAAAGATTATTTACATATTCCAGACAAAGAAAGAGCACCTATAAAAGTTGATTTTTAATAATTCATAACAAATAAAAACCTATTTTTCCAAATTATATTAAAGATGGAGCAAGTTAGATTGTCTTTTTATGACGAAATCAGAAATAACAAAATTTATTCAGTTTTACTAATATTTTTTGTTTTTGTTATACTTGTTGCTTTAGGATATGCAATATCTTTTGCATTTGATCCTTCTTATTTTTTCTTTATACTAGTTTTATCAATAGTTATCTCAATTCTTTACATCTGGATTGGTTATTATAACTCAGCAAGCATTGCAATTGCCAGTGTAGGAGGGATTGTAGCAAATCCTAGAGAACATAAAATATTTTTTGATTTAGTTGAAGGCTTAACATTAGCTTCTGGTCTACCAATGCCAAAACTATACGTAATGAAAAACGACCAGATAAATGCATTTGCTTCTGGTAGAGATCCAAAACATGCAGTTATATGCATAACAACAGGGACCCTAGAAAAATTAAATAAGCAGGAACTAGAAGGTGTTTTATCTCATGAGCTAAGCCATATTGCTAATTATGACATAAGATTTATGACATTAACAGCTGTTTTAGTAGGTATGATTGCAATTATCTCTGAGATATTTTTAAGAAGTATGTGGAATCAGAGTAGAAGTAGCAATGATGATAATAAGGGAAATGGAATTTTTTTAATTATCGGAATTGTTCTAGCTATTCTTGCTCCTATAATTGTTCAGTTAGTTCAACTTGCAATTTCAAGAAAAAGAGAGTTTGTTGCTGACGCAAGTGCAGTCAAATTTACAAGAACACCTACAGGTTTGATAGGAGCATTATCAAAGATAAAAGAGAACAGAGATATGAAAGTTTCTGGTGCTGTCGCACCATTATTCTTGGCAAAGCCAAACAGAGTTTCAAACTTGTTTGAAACTCATCCACCTTTAGAAGTCAGAATTGAAAAATTAAGAAAAATGTGATTATTCTATAAACTCTCCAACAGACTTCTAACTTTTATCATATTTGGCATAGCCAAATGCACATAAACCATTGTTGTATCTGGATAATAAATACAAAATCTGCTCAAATAGAAAATCCAAAAAGCCCATAAATGGGCTTTATAGGGCTTACAGCCCTAAACTACATCTATGTTCTGTTAGGCTCAATTAATTGAAACTTGTTAACCCCCAACCACCCGCCCCTAAAATGGAGAAGGCACTTTTAGACGACGAAACGAGTTGAGGGGGCAGACGACGAAGAAAAAACATTACTCTTCCAAAAGTTTCCAGCCTTTTGACAAAACAAACCTAAACCAACATCCTGCAAGTAAAGACGTAACTATTGCTATGAAAACCAAACTTGCAAAGAAAGTTTCATTAATGATCCCTAAATCAAAAGCAACAGTGGCTAAAACAATTCCAGGTCCTCCTCTTGCACTCATGGCAATACCTAGATTAAAACTTGAAAACCAATCTGTTTTTACAAACTTTGCGAAAATAATTGTCCCGACTACTACAAACAATGTAGAGAACAATAAAAATCCTAATAAGAAACTTATATCTAAATTATGGATTAAATCCAACTTTATACCAATTACTGCAAAATAGATAGGAATAAAGAAACCTAATGAAATCTCTTTTATTTGTCCTTTAACATTTCCAAATTTATCTTCCGGCATAGTCCCTATAATAATGCCTGCCAAGAAAGCCCCGAAAACAATATTTACATCTAATATGCTTGCGATAGCTGCAAAAAAGAAACATATAAACAAAGTGTAACCTGAAATAGAAGATTTAATTAACAGATTTGCCCTTAGATTATTGCTAAATCTGATTAGTTTAGGCATAAGCAATAGGGCAATCCCAAAGAAAATTAAAGTAATCATAACCGTTGATGAAATCTTGGAGAATGACATGGCTTCCGCACTTACCAATCCAGTAGCAATCGCAAGAGCAACCCAAAGAATAACATCGTGAATTGTTGCTGCTGCCAGGACAATCTTCGCAAATCTTGTATTTATTATGTTTAAATCCAAAAAGATTTTAGATATTACCGGTATAGATGTTACAGCAACTGCAATAGCAATAATTATTTTTAGTGCAAGCATATTATTTTTTACTCCCATAACAGAAGAAAAATCATAGAAACTTGGCGCTAGCCAGCCAGCGATAAATGGGATTATTGTTGCCCCAAGAATTACTGCTGTAATTAGTTTTTTATCTCCTTTATTGAAAGCTTTTTGAATTTCAAAACCAGAAACAAACATTAATAACACTAATCCAAGCCAATAAATCAAAGAGATAAGTTTCCCTTCCGATTCAAACGCATTAAAAATCCAATTAAAAATTTCTGGAAAGAAAAATCCTAAAAAAGATGGTCCTAAAATAAAACCGCCAAAAATTTCCCCTATAACTTTTGGCATCTTAAATCTGCGAAAAAGATATCCAAAAAAAAGTGCCGAAACTAATAGTAAGACTATTGCGAAGAAAAATCTTGTCAATTCTATATTGCTTAATGAAACAAATTCTGCAAAGCTCATAATTTAATTTAAAATAGCGGGCTATTTAAAGCTTGTTTTCTTCTCGTACTGAGATGAAGCCCCCAACACGAATAACTAAAAGTGCCCTCTCTTTATAATATTACTAAACTCAAATGTTCCCACCATCCGCAAACCTTCCAACCCAATTTTAGGCAAGTAAAAACCGCTCATCAAGTTCGCTTTCCTCGTTGCTTTAGCTCTGAAACTCGCACCTTTGAAATGCTTCCGCATTTCGAGGCTCGGTTCGAGGCAAGGAGAACATAATATGATTATACGCAATCGAGAATGAGTCCTAATTATTTGTAAGGGGCAGGCATCTTTTCTTTTTCTTCTATCCTATCAATCACGTTATGTAATCTTGCTCTATTATACCTTTGAGTCATTACGCAATATGCATTTAGTACAGCTAAACCACACGTAATTCCGCCCAAAATTGGTTTTTCTTTAAGAAAATCATTTGCGGCAACAACTCCAGAACATGCTCCCCAAAATAAATGTATTGCTTCATTCATTCTTGTTTTATAATCAAATTTCTTTAATCCATCAGAAGTTGTATCCCAAATAAAATAATTATTGGGGGTGTCAAGTTTTCTGTCACCAACTATTTTCTTACCAATTCCTGCTACAAGCCTTTTAAATTTCTTTGTACCTAAAGCCTCGTAAAACTTGCCACTCCTTTCAAAAGACTTTGGTCTAAAATACCAATCGGTCATTCTATCAAGAAATCTTCGATTGTCTGGTTCGCTAACATTTTCTTGATACAATTCCCTTTCTAAAACTGAAATTTGATTATCCATATCATAATAGAGCAACCTTGTTCTTTATAAATGCTTCTATTTTGTTACCACTTACAAGATACAAATATTGTGCCTGCCCCTAATGTTTTTATATAATGGTTCTTCGAGCTTGATACGGACTCATTCTCGACTCTCTCCGCTTCGCCCTGACGGCAGTGCAAAACAAACATTAATAAATTATAAATTACTAAAATCTTAAAAGAGGAAAAATGGAAACTTCAGAACAGGCAAAACTTTGGGAAAAAAATCTGGATAGAAAAAAAGCGAAAATTCGAGCAGATAGGGTTCTAAAACAAATTAGCAAATACAATCCACAAACAAAAAATGTTTTAGAACTCGGAGTTGGGCTCGGAGCTGTATTGATTCATTTTTCCCAAAAGTATGAAGTTTCAGGATTAGACCTTCAAAACGAATATATTCAGATAGCCAAAAAGTTAATTCCAAAAGCTAATTTTTATGTTCAAGGCATGGACAAATTTAAAATCAATGAAAAATTTGACACAATTTTTTCTGTCCATGAATGTATTAACGAAGTTAAACACTATAAAAATTGGGAATTAACTTTTAAACGAGTTTTCGAACATCTTAATCAAGATGGTTTGTGGATTTTTGATATGCGAACACAAAAACATCTTGAAGAAAAGAAGAAACAAGTTGTCGAATTAGAGAAAACTCCAACAGGCTATCTTTACGATGGTTTTGAAGTCAAAGGCAATAAACTTTTTTGGAAAACAGTTTACTTCAAAAAAGTCAAAGGCAAACTTTACGAAATCGAACATGATGACTATTTTGAAGAAATTTATGACATTAAAAAAGTGGAAAAAAGTTTATTGAAACATTTTAAGATTTTAGACAGGATTCCTATCGAAGGCGGACTTACATTCATGTTTGTTTGTAGAAAGAAATAAGACC
>Ga0233425_10004504_pt1 | contig 23287 bp, 13 predicted proteins | sample Watercolumn_Towu_2_FD_181712 | JGI IMG/M metagenome (GOLD analysis project Ga0233425, IMG submission 181712) | Freshwater microbial communities from Lake Towuti, South Sulawesi, Indonesia - Watercolumn_Towuti2014_140_MG | ecosystem: Environmental > Aquatic > Freshwater > Lake | place... | reverse complement strand
CTGTTATCCGAGCAGGACCGGCTGGGCATCGGCACGTTCCAGCCCAAGGACGAGAAGAACCAGGATTCCACCGAGCTGACCGGCGACATCAACTACCGCAAGATCGCGATCTACGGGTCTGATTCCGACCCCAGGGCGTTCAATTTCGACGGCGAGTTCTGCGTGGCCAACCGGGGGCTCATCGAGTTCGTCGAGGTGCTCAAGCTCGACGTGGCGTTCCTCTACGACCTGCTCGGTGCCAGCCAGGAACACCGCGTCAAGCCCAAGAAGTTTGCCCAGACCGACATCGACGAGGTGATCATCGGCCACACCAACGAGCCCGAGTTCCGCAAGCTCCAGAGCAACGAGTATATGGAGGCGCTGCGGGACCGCACCGTGAAGATCGACATCCCCTACATCACCCGTTTCACCCAGGAGGTGAAGATCTACAAGAAGGACTTCGGCAGCGGCCGGATCGGAAACATCCACATCGCGCCGCACACGCTGGAGATGGCCGCTCTCTGGGCGGTGCTCACCAGGCTGCACGACCCCAAGAAGCACAACATCACGCCGCTCCAGAAGGCCAAGTTGTACGACGGCCGCTCGCTGCCCGGGTTCACCGAGGACAACGTCAAGGAGCTGCGCAAGGAATCGGACCGGGAAGGGATGGAGGGGATCTCGCCCCGCTATATCCAGGACAAGGTCTCCGAGGCCCTGGCCAGCGACGAGGGCACGTCGATGATCAACCCGTTCATCGTGCTCAACCGCCTCGAGAGCGGGCTCAAGCACCACTCGCTCATCGCCAACGAGGACCAGCGACGCCACTTCAAGGAGCTGCTGGCCGTGGTCAAGGAGGAGTACGAGGACATCATCAAGGACGAGGTCCGGCGGGCCATTTCCGCAGACGAGGAGGCCATCTCCCGCCTCTGCTCCAACTACATCGACAACGTCAAGGCCTATACCCAGAAGGAGAAGGTCCGGAACAAGTACACCGGCCAGTACGAAGAGCCGGACGAGCGCCTCATGCGCTCCATCGAGGAGAAGGTCGGCATCCCCGAGAACCGCAAGGATGACTTCCGGCGGGAGATCATGAACTTCATCGGAGCGCTCGCCCTCGAGGGCAAGACCTTCGACTACACTACCAACGAGCGGCTTCGCAAGGCCCTGGAGCTCAAGCTGTTCGAGGACCAGAAGGACTCGATCAAGCTGGCCAGCCTTGTGTCCTCGGTGGTGGACAAGAAGACCCAGGAGAAGATCGACATCGTCAAGAACCGGCTCATCCGGAGCTTCGGCTACAACGAGGAATCGGCAACCGACGTGCTCAACTACGTGGCGAGCATCTTCGCCCGAGGCGACCAGAAGGAGTAGTACGGGGTTTCCATGGCGATCCAGAGCATCGAGAAGGACCACGCCCGCTTTCGGGAAATCGTCAAGGGCGCGGTCCGGCGGAACCTGAAGCGCTACATCTCCCGGGGGGAGATCCTTGGCCGCGAAGGGAAGAAGACCGTGTCCATTCCGGTCCCGCAGATCGACATCCCCCACTTCCGGTTCAAGGGAAAGGGACAGTCGGGCGTCGGCCAGGGAGACGGCGAGGAAGGGGATGCCGTCGGCCAGGGCGAGGAGCAGAGCGGAAGCGGCAAGGCCGGCGACCAGGCCGGCGAGCACGACCTGGATGTGGAGATCTCCGTCGAGGAGCTGGCCGAGATCCTGGGGGAGGAGCTCGAGCTGCCCCGGATCAAGCCCCGTGGTTCCGCGACACTCAAGACCCTGAAGTCGAAGTACACCGGTATTGCCAAGGTCGGACCCGAGTCGCTGCGTCACTTCAAGCGCAGCTTCAAGGAGGCGCTGAAACGGCAGATCTCGGCCGGTCTGTATGACCCCGAGGACCCGTCCATCATCATCACCCGGGACGACCGCCGCTACCGGTCGTTCAAGCTCCAGATGAGCCAGGAATCCAACGCGGTCATCGTGTACATGATGGACGTGTCCGGCTCCATGGGGGAGGAACAGAAGCAGATCGTCCGCATCGAGTCGTTCTGGATCGATACCTGGCTGCGCCACAACTACAAGGGGATCCAGTCCCGCTACATCATCCACGATGCCCGTGCCCGCGAGGTGGACCGGGAGACCTTCTTCCGAACCCGGGAAAGCGGGGGCACGATGATCTCGTCCGCGTACAGTCTCTGCGCCGAGATCCTGGACAAGGAATACCCCTCCCAGGACTGGAACGTCTACCCGTTCCATTTCTCGGACGGGGACAACTGGTCCGCGGATGATACCGACAAGTGCATGAAGATCCTGACCGACCTCATCGTGCCCAGGGCCAACATGTTCTGCTACGGCCAGGTCAAGAGCCCCTACGGGTCGGGCCAGTTCATCAAGGACCTGGTCAAGCAGTTCGGGAACGAGGAGAACGTCGTCCTGTCGGAGATCCCGGACCGGGACGGCATCGTGCAGTCCATCCGTGACTTCTTCAAGAGGGGGAAGTAGCCATGTCGCTCCCGCTCTACCTCTGGAAGATCAAGGAGGATATCCGCGGCTGGGCCCAGGAGTTCGGACTCGACTTCTTCGAGGTCATCTTCGAGCTGGTCAGCAACGAGAAGCTCAACGAGATCGCCGCGTACGGCGGCTTCCCGGTCCGCTACCCGCACTGGCGCTTCGGCATGGACTTCGACCGCCTGTCGAAGAGCCACATGTACGGGCTCCACAAGATCTACGAGATGGTCATCAACAACGACCCCTGCTACGCGTACCTGGTCGAGGGGTCGAGCCAGATCGACTACAAGCTGATCATGGCCCACGTCTACGCGCACAGTGACTTCTTCAAGAACAACGCCTGGTTCGGCCACACCAACCGCAAGATGATGGACGAGATGGCCAACCACGCGACCCGCGTGCGCCGCTACATCGACCGTTTCGGCATCGACCGGGTGGAGCGGTTCATCGATGCCTGCCTGTCCGTCGACAACCTCATCGACTACCACTTCCCTGGCCAGGTGGAGAAGCCTCCGGCACCACCGCCGGATGCCCCCAAGGACCACCGGTTCCCGATCCAGGCACCGGAGTACCTGGAGGAGTACCTCTACCCGGAGAAGTACGTCGAGCAGCAGCGCCGCAAGCAGGAGCGTGAGAAGCGCCGTCGCACCCGGAACCCGTCGTCCCCCATGAAGGACGTCATGTACTTCCTGGTCCGCAACGCACCGCTCGACGAGTGGGAGCGGGACATCCTGTCCATGGTGCGGGAGGAGTCGCTCTACTTCGCCCCCCAGGGGCAGACGAAGATCATGAACGAGGGGTGGGCCGCCTACTGGCACTCCATGATCCTCACCCGCAAGGCGCTGGACTCGAGCGAGATCATCGACTTTGCGGATCACCACTCCATGGCCGTGCAGGTCCACGGAATGAACATCAACCCGTACAAGCTCGGGTTGGAGCTGTTCCGGGACATCGAGGAGCGATGGAACAAGGGGCGCTTCGGCAAGGAATACGAGGAGTGCACAGACTTCCGGATGCGCCAGATGTGGGACCGCAACCTCAACCTGGGACGCCAGAAGATCTTCGAGGTCCGAAGGGTCTACAACGACGTGTCGTTCCTGGACGAGTTCCTGACGCCCGATTTCTGCCTGCGCAACAAGCTGTTCACCTGGCTCTTCAAGGAGCAGTTCAACCGGTACGTCATCGATTCCCGTGAGTTCGACCAGATCAAGGAGACGCTCCTGTCCCAGATCACGAACTTCGGGCATCCCCGGATCGACGTGGTCGATGGGAACTTCCGGAACCGGAACGAGCTGTTGATGGCGCACGTGCACGAAGGGACCGACCTGGACATCAAGTACGCCACGGACGTGCTGAAGAACATGGTGCTGATCTGGCGGCGCCCGGTCCACATCCGCACCCAGGCGGGCAGCGAGACGCAGATCTGGAGCCATGACGGACGCAACTTCACCACCCGCAAGGCCGAAACCAAGGACGAGCCGGTGGACGACGAAGACGCAGAGGAGTGAAGATGGACGGAAGAGGACTCAAGCTGTTGGCGATCCTGGGTTTCCTGGTGTGTGCAGCACTGCCGTCCGCATGCGGCTCATCGGCCGCGCTCAAGTTCCCCGAGGGGAGCATCCAGATGACCTCGGGGGCGGACAGTGATGCCCTTATCAAGCGATTCTTCCCCGGGTATTCCGGCAGGTTCTATGCGGTGCCGGGCCGGAAGGAATCCCCGGTGATGGGGGTCATCTGGAACCCGAAAAAGCCCTCGGACTGCTTCTTCGCGGGGGCCTCGAGCAAGGGAAGCTGGTCGCTGGCCATGACCCTCGAAGGGGGAGGGCGTCGCGTCGTCGACGTCGGCGTGGTCGAGATCCAGGCGGCCGACATCCGCCGGGACGGGACCAACGACCTGCTCATCGTGCTCAACGTGAAGTCGCGCTCGGAACAGGGAGAAGGGGAGCAGACCCGCACTGCGCTGTATGTCTACGAGCTCGACGTTAAGCCGTCCCTCATCTGGTACCAGACGCTGGCGCTGGAAGGGGAGGTCGCGTCGGCATGCCGCACCTCGGACAAGAGCTATGCGGCCGACGTCGACTACGTGCTGGATGACATGCAGCGGGTCGAGGGCATCACGGTGACGTCCGACCTGGCCGGGACGGAGTGCACCGGCGGCGACGGTTGCCAGGAAGGGAAGAAGGAGTGCGTGCGGGCCCGCGACGAGGCCATCGTCACCCTCACGTGGGATGCCGTCCTGCGGCGTTACGTCGACAAGGATGCGGAAGAGTCGGTCCTCAAGATACCTGATGTTTCTCTGTAACCCCCCAGTTTGACGGGGGATCGTGGGTGTGGTATGCGTCTTGCCAGGAGGCGCGTACCATGTCTCGAACCAACCTGACATTCCTGGCCGTGCTGCTGGCGCTGACCCTTGCCGCACCGGCTGCCGATGCCGCAGACAAGAAGAACGGAAAAGACCCCGACTGGATCGAGCTGAGCATCCTCAAGGGGGGCAAGCCGATCGGCGACCTGGGCTTCAAGACCGTATCCACCGCGACGGGGATGTCCTACACCTCATCGAAGATGGAGATGAAGGTCAAGAAGGGGGAGTTGGCCATCCAGACCCACGTCGAGCGCGACAAGGACGGCAAGGTCGTCAAGTACCGCAAGTGGGTGGGCAACGAGGGGGCGGAACCGCACGTCATCGCGTTCTGGAAGGACAAGGCGCTCCGGATCGTGTCCAAGGTCCCCAAGCACCGCTTCACCAGCGACTTGAAGCCTGAGGCGGGCTTCGTGCCCGTGGACAAGCTCGGGTACCATCTCTACTCGTTCGTGGCCGCAGCCTGGGCTGCGGGAAAGCCCGAGTCGCTTCCATGCGTGTTCGTGGACAAGGGAGCCGTGGGCACGCTCACGCTCAAGGCCGCAGGCTCCGTGGTCCTCAAGAACGGGGCCAACGAGGAGGTCACCGGGGAAGCCGTCGAGGTCGCAGACGGCAAGATGACGGTCACCCTGTTTGTAGGGGCAAAGCCGGTCTACCTGGGGTTCCAGTCGAAGTCCACGCTGGTGTTGCGGAAGGGATGGACTCTCGTGTCCGTGAGCACCGAGCCGCTCCCGGCCACCGATGTCGAAGTGAAGGAAGACGCCCCCGCTCCCGAGGCGGTGGACGGGGCCGAGGAAGTCAAGAAGGCCGAGGAAGCCAAGAAGGCCGAGGAAGCCAAGAAGGCCCAAGACAAACCCCACCCGCCGCTGCCCGAGTAGACCCGCATGGACGCAGCCAAGCAGATGAGACGCCAGGTCGGACGCGGAGAGCCTGTGATGGCTGGGGCACTGGTGGCATTGGCGCTGGTGGCATTGGCGCTGACCGCTGGGGTTGGGTGCTCGGGCGACGTGGTCGACTGCATTCCCGAGTGCGCAGGGCTGGAGTGCGGTGACGACGGGTGCGGGGGACAGTGCGGCCAGTGCGATGACGGGCTGGACTGCACGAACGACAGTTGCGCGGCCGGGAAGTGCGCCTTTGCGCTGCAGCCGTATTTCTGCAACATCGCCGGTGCCTGCGTTCCCTCCGGGACGGTGAATCCGCAGAACTCGTGCGCGGCATGCATGCCGTCCGTGGGACAGGCGGGATTCAGCCCGGTGGAAGACGGGACCTCGTGCGGCGCTACTGCGGTCTGCCACGACGGTGAATGCTGCGACCCTGTGGCCAACTGCACAGGCAAGGAGTGCGGTGACGACGGTTGCGGTGGGCAATGTGGGCAGTGCGAGGGGATTTCTGAGTGCAAGAAGGGACAGTGCGTGGAGAAGGTCTGCACCCCCGACTGCGAGGGCCGGGTGTGCGGCGACGACGGCTGCGGCGGGAGCTGCGGGCAGTGCGACGGAGATCCCCACGACGTATGCGAGGACGGGCAGTGCGTGTGCAAGCCCGACTGCGAGGGCAGGGAGTGCGGCGACGGCGGTTGCGGAGCCAAGTGCGGCATTTGTGAAGGCACCAACGTAGTGTGCGACGACGCCGCGGGCAAGTGCCTGTGCGCCGGGCCCAAGTGCGGTGACGGCTGCTGCGGCCCGTCGCAGGTGTGCATGGACGACCTGACCTGCTGCCAGCCCGACTGCTACGAGGGGCAGGAGTGCGGTGACAACGGCTGCGGGACGGTGTGCGGCTTCTGCGAGGACAGCCCGGATGTCGCGTGCATGGATGGCCAGTGCGTGTGTGCGGGGACGGAATGCCCGACCGGGTGTTGTGCGCTGGGCTCGGTCTGCTGTCCGTCCGGGTGTTGTGCCAAGGGGGAGACGTGCTGCGGTGACGGCTGTTGCGAGGCGGGCGGAGTGTGTTGCGACGGCGTGTGCTGCGCAGAGGGTTCGGTGTGCTGCCCGACGGGCTGCTGCCCGGGTGGGTCGGTGTGCAACGCTGCGGGCTCCTGCTGCCAGCAGAAGTGCGAGGGGAAGACGTGCGGGCCGGACGGCTGTGACGGCGTGTGCGGGACGTGCGAGCCGCAGGCGTTGTGCCTGTCATGGGGGCTCTGCCCGCCACCCGGGAAGGTATGCAACGACGACGACTTCATCGATTGGGACGGGTGCACGCAGTACGAGCTGTCGGAGTTCCTGGTCAACAGCTTCACGAAGGACTGGCAGATGGTGCCCGAGGCTGCAGCGCTTTCGGGGGGCGGATACGTCGTGGTGTGGGTGGGCAAGGGGCAGGACGGCAGCCTGAACGGTGTGTTTGCGCAGCGGTTCGGGGCCGACGGGTTCCACTCGGGCCCCGAGCTCCAGGTGAGCTCGTTCTTCGTGGATGACCAGGAAGCTCCGAGCGTGGCACCGCTGGCGGGTGGCGGCTTTGTCGTAATCTGGGAGAGCTTTGCTCAGGATGGTGTGGGAGAGGGGGTCTTCGGGCAGGTCTACAAGGGCGACGGGACCAAGGTGTCGGGCGAATTCCAGGTCAACGCGTTCACGCTGGCAGACCAGGGAAACCCGTTCGTATTTGCCTACGGGGACGGATTCACGGTCGCTTGGGAAGGCAATGGCGACGGGGACTGGAACGGCGTCTGGGGGCGGCGATTCGATGCGTCGGGCAAACCGCAGGGAAGTGACTTCCGGCTCAACGTCATCACCGCAGGCGAGCAGCGAGCCGCCACCGGTGCCCCGATTGCCGGCGGCGGCTTCGTCGCAGCCTGGCAGGGGGCGGGGCAGGATGGAAACGGAAGTGCCATCGTGGCCCGGACGTTCGATGCGGACGGGAGCCCGACCGGGGACGAGATCCTGCTCAACAGCTACACGCCCGGAAACCAGGAGGAGCCGGTGGCAGCGGCCCTCTCCGACGGGACCGTGGTGGTGGCGTGGCAGAGCGTGGGCCAGGACACTGCCGGCCTGGGGATTGCCGTGCTTCTTCTCGACAAGGACGGGAAACCCGCCGGGGCCGAGTTCGTGGCCAACACGTTTTCGCCCGGGGACCAGAAGGATCCCCGGCTCAGTGCCCTGCCCGGAGGCGGGTTCGTGCTTGCCTGGGCCAGCAAGGAGCAGGACGGCAGCGACTACGGCATCTTCCTGCGGGTGTTCGATGCCGACGGGGTTGCCGGCGGTCCCGAATTCCCGGCCAACGCGTTCACCACGTCCATCCAGGCTCACCCCGCGGTGGCCGGCCTGACCGACGGCAACATCGCCGCATCCTGGCACGGCTGGGAGCAGGCAGGGGCCGGCTACGATATCTACGCGTCCCGCTTCACTCCGGACGGCAAGCGACTCTACCACTGAGCAAACCGGACGAGAAATTCCTTGCTTTTCGGCCGGTTCGTCGGCATAATTCGCTCGCTTTTTTCTTTTGAACCAGAGGGGATCCAGGAGGGAGAGAATGAGAAACCTCGTTTTGGCTCTGTTTGTGCTGGGTGCGGTCGCTGCCGCGTGCGGAGAAGGGTCTACCACGGGCCCCGAGCCGCTGTGCAATGCGACGGAAACCAAGGTCTGCGCCTGTCCCGACGGCAAGGCTGGGACCCAGGTCTGCAACGCGGACGGTACCGCATGGGGCGAGTGCTCCGGCTGCGAAACCGACGACGTGGTGGAGGAGGAGATCCTCGAAGGATGCAATCCGACCTGCTCGCCGGGCTACGAGTGCAAGGACAAGGTGTGCGTCTGCATCCCGCAGTGTACGGGCAAGCAGTGCGGCCCCGACGGCTGCGGCGGCCAGTGCGGCACGTGTCTCCCCAACCAGATGTGCGACGAAAAGGGCCTTTGCGTTTGCAAGCCCCAGTGCGACGGCAAGAACTGCGGCCCCGACGGATGCAACAGCGGCGGCACGTGCGGTACCTGTGCCCAGACGCAGGAGTGCAACGCGAGCGGCGTGTGTGAGAGCAAGGGCGGCGAATGCTGGCCCAACGCCTGCATCATCGACGCACACTGCGAAGGCTGCCCCGGCGGCCAGAACAAGTGCTGGGCCGACAACCACCTCTGCGTCGAGTGTCACCCCGGCAAGGACCAGGAGTGCCCCGCGGGCCTGAAGTGCTCGGCCAACGGCAAGTGCACCACCAAGGACTGCCCGACCAATCCCCAGGGGGAGCCCACGCTCAACTGCACCAAGGATTCCGATTGCGAAGCCTGCAGCCCGAAGAACCAGGCCTGCGACATCGCCAAGGGCAAGTGCGTCCAGTGCGTCAGCCTGGTCGATCCGCACTGCCTCGATTCCCAGTACTGCAAGAACGGCATCTGCGAGCCGAAGTGCCCACAGAGCTGCGAAGTCGACGTGGACTGCATGCAGTGCCTGTTCGGTGCAACCGGCGGCCCGGATACCAAGCCTGCCAAGGCCTGCAACAACCACAAGTGCGCCGAGTGCTCCAAGACCTGGCCGTGCCCCGAGGGCATGGTCTGCCTGGCCAATGGCGTCTGCTACCCGCCGTGCGGCATCCCGGGCCCGGTCCAGGGTACCTGCACCACCGATGGGGACTGCAAGTTCTGCGGTGACCCCGACAAGCAGGGCACGTTCAAGTGCAAGAAGCCGGTCAACGATCCCAACGGCCACGGCACGTGCATCCCGTCGGCCCAGGGCTGCGAGGATCTCGGGGCCGGCGTGGCCGTGCTCCCCTCCCCGTGGAACCAGTACACCGAGCTGTGCTCCGACGACGGCAACTGCGCCAGCATCTCCATCGACTACAACGTCGGCAAGCTGATCCGCGACCTCATCGGGACCAACGAGGTCATGGGCATCACCATTGGCGATGCCACGGTGAAGTACGGCATGAACCAGTGCGCCGAGATCAACCTCACTTCGAACATCGGCTGCGGCGTGTGCGTGCCGTGCGAGATCGACAAGGACTGCAAGCCGATCCCGATCGACCCGCTCATCGTCGACCTGTTCAAGGGGAATGCCCTGGCCCAGATTGCCGGCCTCATGCTGATCAACATGCTGTGGGGCGACAATGAGGACCACAACCTGTACCTGTACTGCCAGCCGGTGGGCCTGGGGTACGGCGTGTGCGCTCCCTGCTCCAACCCGCTCCAGAACTGCGGCAAGACCGAAGGCGGCGGCAGCGGCAACTGCGGCCATGACGTCTGCACGCAGGGCGACCCGCTGGATCCCAAGTGCGGTGCCTGCGCCAAGGAAGTGTGCGCAATCGACAACTACTGCTGTTCCACGGCATGGGACAAGGTGTGCGTGGACGAAGTGGACCAGTACTGCACCACTCCGTGCGGCGGCCAGCCCGGCTGCGCGGCGGACATCTGCGCCAACGTCAACCTGCCTGCACAGAACCCGGCCTGCGGCGCCTGCGTCAAGGCCGTGTGTGATGCCGACCCGTTCTGCTGCAACACCCAGGGTGGGGCATGGGACAAGTACTGTGTCGACGCTGCCAAGACCAACCAGGCCTGTGCGACCCAGTGCGGTGGCGGCTGCGGCCACGACGAGTGCGTGACCGGCGGCCCGCTCGAGGACGGCTGCTCCGACTGCGTCTCCTCGGTCTGCGCCGGCGACGAGTGGTGCTGCACCAACGAGTGGGATTCCGTCTGCGTCGACGAGGCCAAGGCGGACGGCAACTGCGACTGCTAGCCTCCGGCGGCCGATAGCGGCGCATCCGCTGCGTTTCATCGCTGCGTCGCTCCCTGCGGCGTACGGGAGTACGCCTCGGTCGCTCCTTGCTCGCGCCTTGCGGCTGCACCCCTCTCGGCCGCCGGGGGAGACCGGCGGTCGTTGCCAGTCTTACTCGACCGACCAGGGACGGTCAGTTCGAAGCCCTAATGCGGAGGGACCGATGGAGCAGGTGCTGTCGCACAAGGAGTTCTACCTGGCCAAGCACGCCGGGGCCGATGTCATGAGCCTGGTCAACCGCAAGCTGCTCATCCACAAGCAGCTCGAAAAAGCGACGCGGACCTACGTGGTCTACACCGACCTGCACGGCTCCTACGAGAAGTTCCTCCAGTGGATGCGGACCGGCATGGGGTATTATCGGATTGCCATTTCGGAGATCCTCGGACAGGACTACGGCCCCGAGGTCTACCGCCACTACGAGCGCCTCCTGCTCATCGTCAGCGCAGAGCGCATCCGGAGGATCGAGGCGTTCCTTGCCGGCAAGGAGCCCGAGCTCAAGCACAAGGACTTCTTTTTCATGCCGCTGCCCCAGAGCTTCGTCGAGACCCTGGAGGCCCTGGTTTGCTGCAATCTCTCGGCCAAGCGGATCATCCGGGATCTGCTGCACGTGCTCCGCCGCATCACGAGGGGGGACGAGCACCGCATCTTCAAGGCCGTGCCCAGGGCCTTCCAGGAGAACATCCTGACACTCTACTACGGTGAGGAAACTCCCTCCTTCGAATCGCTCCTGGACGGGATCGCCGGGAACACGAAGCTGTTTCACATGGCGGCATCCTTCCTGGTCAAGCTGATAATCCTCAATTCGTTCGAGAAGCACGTGAACCTCGGCGACACGTTCGACCGGGGGGACGGGGCCGATCGGCTCATCGCCTTCTTCCGGACCTGGTTCGACCAGGACGTGTTCACGCCGCACCTGCACTACCTGTGGGGCAACCACGACGTGCTCTGGCTCGGGGCCTCGGTGGGCAACCCGGTGCTGTGCGTGACCGCGCTGCGCATCTCCATGCGCTACAACAACATGGAGTTCCTCTACCGCTACGGCTTCTCGGTGGACCGGCTCCAGGCGTTTGCCCGGCAGTGCTACAGGCTGGCTCCCGGCGGGGCGTACACCAAGGTCGCGGACGAGACGAAGTACTCGCTGGAGGATGCCCGCAAGATGACCAAGGTGCTACTGGTGCTGGAGGCCAAGCTGACGCTCCAGTACCTGCGGAAGGCCATGGCGATTCCGGGACAGATCGACTACTCGGCCGAGGAGCGGCGGTTCACGTCGCTGCTCGGGCTGTTCCCCACCGGAGTGCCGGAGGATGCGGCGGCCTGGGAATCTTACGTGGCGGAGCACCCGCTCTATTCGGACGTCTACTTCCCGACGGTGGACCCGGCCTGCCCGGAGAAGCTCACCGCGGAGGAGCAGGAGCTGGTGGACGACCTGGTGCGCCAATTCACCACGCTGCCGAAGTTCCAGTCCGACCTCCAGTGGCTGTTCTGGAAGGGGGAGATGTACCGGGTGGTGGACAACACGCTCTACTACCATGCGGCCCTGCCCGCCACGAAGGACATGCAGCTTGCCGAGTTCAAGGGGCATAAGGGCAAGGAGCTGCTCGACTGGATCCAGCGGGATCTCAAGCGGATTGGAGAGAAGTGGAAGGCCGGTGAGCCCCCGACAATCCGGGAGCAGATGCTGCTTTGGTACCTCTGGTGCGGGCCTGAGTCCCCTTTCTTCTGCAAGTCGAAGATGGCCACCATCGAGCGGGCCATCTTCAGGGAGGGGGCGGCCGAAGGCAACCCGCTCACCACCTGGAAGGAGGAAAAGAACCCCTACTACAAGCTGATCCGGGACGACCGCCTCCTGTCGAACATCCTGCGGGAGTTCCATGCCGAGAAGCTCGTGATGGGGCACACGCCGGTCAAGACGCCGGAACAGGGGCGCCTGTCCGACATGAAGATGGCGTTCCTCATCGACGGCGGTGCCTCTCCGGCTTACGGCGACAAGGGAATCGTGCTGATCGTGACCTCCGATTTCCTGTACGTCGCGGCCCATCCGAGCCTCGAAGAGCTGCAGAAGGCCGAGGCCGAGCACCGGCTCCCCGACATCCAGATCCTCCCCCACCAGGAGCGCACTCGGGCACGGCTTCGCGACGTCGAGAAGGGGTACTTTCTCAAGGCGGAGCTTGCCGCCATCGACGAGATCCTGTCCGCCAGACTGGGCGAGGTGTACAGAGAGTACTTCCGGTAGGGGCTACTTCTTCCCGAGGTGGGATCGCACCGCGTCCATCATGCGGTTGAACTTCTCGTAGACGTTGCCGGACGTGCCCGCTTCGCGAGCCGCCTGGGCAATGGACATGCCCTCGACGAAGACGAGCCAGAACAGCCGGCGGTCGGCCTGGCTGTGCATGGCGAGGATCATGTCCAGGCGGTCGAGAACCCCTGCCCGGGCCCTGTCCCGCTCGCGGGTCTCTTCTTCCTCTTCGTCTTCCTGCTCGCGACGGAGGAGGAGCGATTCGGGGTCATCCGAGAGGTCCGGCGTGTCGTCGTCATCCCGGCTTCGGCCTTCGAATTCGTCGTCGATGAAGGACATGGCCGGCCTCTACTTCACGATGTCCTGATCGGAACGAGGGAGGATCTTGAAGTTGCCGTAGTCATAAGTCAGGACGCCCGTGACCGAGGTCAGCTTGTCGCCGACCTTGGCTTCGTAGGTCAGCTCGAACTTGTCCTGGACCATGATGTCGCCGGTGACCTTGAACTCGCCGTGCTGGTTCGGGGCCTCGGTGACGTCCACGTTCTTGATGCGGACGAGCACGCCTTCCCACTGCTCCGCCTTGTCCTTGGCCAGGTCGGCCGCGGTGACGTCGTTGACCGGGATTTCCCCCTCGAACGTCTTGCCCGCATCCTCGATGGAGGTGCTCTTGACCTCGGTCAGGCAGTAGTACTCCATCCATTCACCGGCCACGGTGATGATGTCGCCCACCTCGAACGCCGTGGTGTCGTCCCAGCCGACGGTGACGAGGAGCCCGGACCAGGGACCGCCGACTCCGTCGAACACCCAGTAGCCGCGCAGCTTGTCCTTGGACACGACGTACTTGGGAGACATCACGACCACGTCCTTGAGCTCCACGGTCCCGGCATTGAGGAAGTTCTGGTCCGTACACACCTTGGAGGTGTCGGATTCCTGCATCTCCTTGATCGAACCGGTTGCCGGGGGCTGCTCCTCGCACGGCTTGCTGTCGTCCAGCACCAGGTCTTCACCGGTCCGGGGGAGGAGCAGGTACAGCTTGAACGCGTAGTCGATGACGCCGGTGACCGACTGGTACACGCAGCCGGCATCGACTCCGGGGAGCGCTGTGATGGAATCGGCCACGACGGCTCCGCCCTCGAGGACGATGTTGCCGTACTGGTCAACTTCCGAGACTGCGGTATCCTTCACTTCGACCAGCACGCCTTCCCACTTTTCCGAGGCCCCCTCGCCGGAAGCTATGTCGGCCGATGCGACCACTGCGGCAGCCGGCGTCTCGGTCTTGCCGGTCACGGTCACGGCGGTGGCTTCGAACTCGGTGACACAGTAGTACTCCTTGAGATCGCCGACCAGGTTCAGCACGTCGCCGACCTTGAGCTCGGGAGCGGTCCCCTTGTCCACCACGACCTTGATGCCGGAGAACTCGCCGCCGCCCACGTCCTGCACAAAGAAGCCGTCGAGCTTCTGGCTGGCCTCGAAGACGGGAGCAGTGACCACGACGCCGTCGAGCTTGAGCCCGGTCTCGAGGTTGATGAAGGTGCTGTCAGCGGGGCACTCGAGTCCTTCCTTCTTGTTCTGGAGGTCGGCCACCTTGAGCTTGCCCGGATCGACCTGGTTGTCGTCCTGCCCGGTACCGTCCTCGCCGACCTGGTCGTTCCCCGGCTCAGTCCCGTCTTCACCCGGTACGGCGTCATCTTCGACGGTCCCGTCTTCGCCGCCAACGGTATCCTCGACCGGGACGGAGGAATCCTCCGTGTCCACGGTGCGCGAACAGCCTGCCATCCCCGCCACCAGCAACCCCAGCACTGCAACCTTGATGAGCTTCATTTCCCAACCTCCTAGTAATAGGCCGACAGGAGCACGAACTGAGCCGTGTCCACGGCCCGGATGCTTCGAGCAGCCAGATCCAGAACATACAAACGGTCTTGCACCGGCGACAGCGTCATGTCGACCGGCATCGATCCCACCTGGAGCCTGCGGGGAGAGAACCCCGAATCCACGGCGAACCGCCAGACGGTGCCACGCTCGGGCGGGACGATCTCGATCTCCCCTTCGGCCGTCATCCGGCAACCGGGATACACGTTGAAGGAGAGGATCGGGTTTTCGTAGGGGGCAAGGACCATGCCGTCCACGGGCTCGGTCACCGGGCAGGTCTCGAGCGGCTGGTCTTCGGGCATGGTCGCAGGCAGAACCCGGCCGGCGAAGAGCAGGTCGCCGGCGGGATTCTCGATGCAGCCGTCCGGCCCTTCGACCACGTTGTGGAGGTACCCGGTCGACGAGCCGTAGACGACGAAGGCCCCGGCCCCGCGGACTTCGAGGTCGAGCAGGTCCGGGAAGCACTCGGCCGTCAGCGTCGGGGCTTTCTCCGCAACAGGTTCTTCCTCGGGCACGGCAGACGAGCTTCCGGTCGCGGCAGCGACATCTTCGCTCGGGGGGAGGAACCAACCGACATCGGTTTCCAGCTCGATCCAGTCCCCTCCGACCGCCTTGATCGGGTAGTTGTACGCAACGTCGACTTCGAACTTGCCGCACTCCGGCTTTGCCGGAGGCGTGACCACGAGGATGTCTCCGGGCAGGACGCCCAGGGCGCACAGGCTTCCTCCCACGGTGACGACCCGGTCCGCTCCGGTCACGCGGAGCATCAGCCGGGAAGATCCGGGCAGGATCCCCTCCCAGGCCACGGTCCAGGTTTCGCTGCGATGCGCCCGCTCGTCCGTGGAGAACTCCACGCCGTAGTAACGTTTCGCCCCTTCAGCGCCGTCGAGGGTTTCCACCATCAGGGGCCCGAGGTTCGGGTAGCCCACGGCTGGGGACAATCCGAGCTGGACCTCGGCACCATCCACGTACAGGTGGGGCTTCCCGGCCGACGTGGGGGCCGTATCCTCGTCATATTCCTCGACGCGGTGGATCGCACCGTCCTTGTCGGACACCAGGATTTTCGACAGCCGCCCTGCACCGTCGACCGCATAGGCGGACAGAGAATCCTCTCCCGGGGAGAACACGACATCGACCGGGCCGCCGGAAATCGGGATTCCCATACGGCCGGCAAACGCATCGAGGGTTGCCACATAGGAGCCTTCGTCCGCACCGGGCTGGACAACGGCAAGCGTCTCCAGGTCCACGACCATGACCGCTCCGGCCCCCCGGTGTGCGGCATAGGCGAGCTTCCCGTCGGCATCCACGGCAATCTCAGTCAGCGGCGGCGGCAACCCCTGCTCGTCCGAGGACCCGGCCGAGAAGCAGTCGGGATCCGCAGGGAAGTCGATGCGGCCGTCGAGATCGTTGTCGATTCCATCCGCACAGGGCAGGGTGACGAAGCCGGACACGGGGTCCTTGGCGTCGGCCAGGAACGTGTCCGTGACCTCGGTCCCGTCGAGGCGATCACGGCAGCCCGGATCGGCCAGATCGACCAGTCCGTCGTTGTCGTCGTCGAGCCCATTTCCGCACTCGGCAAGCACCACGGGCGGGCACTCGCTCCCCTCGGCTTCCACGCACGGCACGGGGTCCGTCTCGTCGGAATCGGAGCGGTCGAGGCACCCCGGGTCTTCGCCATCCACCAGTCCATCCTGGTCGTTATCCACCTGGTCTGCGCAGGCCGGGACCATGCCCACCACGCCAACCGGGTCGAGCGTGTCCAGCGCCAGCACGTTGAGGACCGGAGCGTGGAGATGGCTGACCACCACCACCGATCCGCCCGCTGCCATGCTCGACGGCTCTCCCCCGAGGGTGCGGCAATCGGGCACCCACGGCTTCCCGGCCTCGTCCAGCACGAAGCGGCACACCTTGCCGGCTGACGGGAAAGACACCAGCGCAACGTTCCCGTCGTCCAGCAGCAGGAGCCGGGAGGGCGGGTAGGGGAGGGGGTGCGGCTCGAACTCCAGCGTCACGGGGTCGATAACGACCAGCGCCGACTCCGCGCTGTCGAGCGCAAAGAGCAGGGTCGAATCGGGGCGGCTCCGGATGTCCGTGAGGCTGGTCCCCACGTCCAGCCGGGTGAATCCCGGGATCACGGGATCGGTATCGATGGCATCACCGCCGGTCAGGTCGATGAAGCCCACATCGCCGGTCGATCCGTTGGCCACCGCGGCCAGGAGGCGGTGCGCCGTGGTATCGTCGCAATCCGCCAGCGGAGCGGGGACATAGGCTCCTCCCGAGGCTTTCTGGCAGACCAGCGCCATGGCCACCGGAGAAGACAGCGAGTACTGATCCGAGGAACGGGGGCTCGTGCACGACCAGGAAAACACCAGGACCGGCACGAGCGACAACAGCATCAGGAGGTTGCGCTTCGTCTTCATGGCTAGTGGATCTCCGCCACCGTCCGGTGATACCACGGGCTGACGGGGTCCAGGTCCACGACCGAGACCGTGTTGTCCAGGAAGTTCACGACGTAGCCCCTCGGCTCGTCCCCCAGGCGGACCGCCATGTCGTAGGGCCCGGCCCCAACCGGGATCCGGTCCACCACCAGCAGCGCTTCCGGATCCACTACCCAGACCGAGTCGTCGCCGTAGCAGACCACGTAGGCCAGCTCCTTGCCCCCCGGACCGGTCGGAAACAGCCGCACTTGCCCGGGCTTGGGGCCTACCGGGATGAAGTCGACCAGCGACGGCGCCCACTCGGAGCTCTCCGGGAGCGCATCCACGACCGCAATGCCCGCCGGGGCCCGGTAGGCCAGCAGCAGGTACCGCCCGTCCCCCGAAAACGTCATGCCCCGCCCGTACTGCCCCGCGGCCGCATACGGTGCCGGCAGCGGCACGGGGTCGAGCGCCTTCAGCTCGGGGCCCGTCTCCCCCTCCACCACCTTGAAGCGGTACAGGTACGCATACAGCCGGTTCGTCACGTACAGGAGGCCCGTGGCCGGGTCGAGTGCCGCAGTGTGCGCCCCCGCAGCCATGGCACTCTGCGCGACCAGCACGGGCTTGCCGTCTTCCTCGATGTCGAACAGCGAAAGGGTCCCGCTCTTCGATGCCGCCAGGAACAGTCGGGCCGGTACATCGCCCGCAGCCGGAAGGAGGGCCAGGGCGAACGGATCGTCCCCGACCGTGACCTCTTCCTCCGCTCCTTCCGTCTCCGCATCCTCGATCGGAAGCATGCTCGTGGTGATCACGTGATCACCCCGGCAGTCCGTCCCCTCGCCTTCATCGCCGCACACCAGGCTCACGCCGTCCCCGGCCGCCTTGGAGGTGAACCAGGTCAGCGAGTTGTCCCCACGCACGGCCAGGTACCCGGTGCTGGACTTCCCGTCCGCAGACGGGACCAGCAGGAAGTCGGCCGGGAACGAGCCGAAGCTCGCATTCCCCGGAACGAACTCGTGCGTGTCCAGATCGACCGCGACCAGCGAGGCTTCCCGGTATGCGAGGTCGAAGTTGGAGTTCACCACGTAGAGGACCCCGCTCGCCTCGTCCACGGCCGTGGCGATGGGATAGTACAGCCCGTCCTCGAGCGGGGGGCGGCCCCGCAGCTCCTCGGCACACCCGACCGCCGCAAACAGCAAAGCCAGGATCGGCAGCCACCGGCTCCGCAGAAAGCCCGCAAGCCCGCTCCGGAGATTCGATGCGTCATCCGGGCAGGACATCTGCCCGGCGGAGCGCATCTGCCCGACGGAGCGCATCTGCCCGGCGGAGCGCATCTGCCCGACGGAGCGCATCTGCCAGACGGAGCGCATCTGCCCGACGGAGCGCATCTGCCCGACGGAGGAATGGCAACGGTCCATGGTCGCCCTCTGCAAGTGGGAACTCCCCGTGAGCACGTACATGCCCTACTTCAGCACCGTGACCTTGTTGACTACGATGGACTCCTGCGGAACCTCGGCCGGAAACATCCCGGCAGGACCGGTCCGGACCGAGCCGATGGCATCGACGACCTCCATCCCCTCGGTCACCTTGCCGAACGCACAGTAGCCCCAGCCCTGGGCCGACTCGCCCCGGTAGTCCAGCATCGTGTTGTTGCGCAGGCTGATGTAGAACTGCGACGTTGCGCTGTTCCGCTGATTCGTGCGGGCCATTGCAATGGTACCCCGGGCGTTGGAAATGCCCTTGGCCGCCTCGTTCTCAATCGGGGCCCGGGTGGGCTGCTCGGCCAGATCCGTCGAGTAACCACCGCCCTGGATCACGAAGCCGGCCACCACGCGGTGGAACACGGTTCCTTCGTAGAAGCCGTCCTCGGCATACTGGAGGAAGTTCTTCACGGTGATCGGGGTCTTGTCCGGGTACAACTCCACCCGGATCACACCCTTGGTAGTCTCGAAGATCACTTCCGGGTTCTGGCCCTTCTTCTCGAACTTCTTCTCCACGTCACCCTCCTTGGTGGCCTCGGCGGACGGATTGTCCCCCGCCGGTTGTTCCGCTGCCTTGTCTCCCTCTGCGGCCGGCTTCTCGCCTTCCGCCGCGGGCTTGTCTCCCTCTGCTGCGGGCTTGTCTCCCTCTGCTGCCGGCTTCTCGCCTTCCGCCGCGGGCTTGTCGCCCTCTGCCGCCTTGTCTCCCTCTGCGGCCGGCTTCTCGCCTTCCGCCGCGGGCTTCTCGCCGTCGGCAGCGGTCTTGTCCGCCGGGGCACCTTCCTGCGCCTTGCCCTCGACCAGGCCCGCCTTGTCGCCCGGTGCCGGAACTGCCTTTTCGCCTTCCTTTGCCGCGGGCTCGGCCTGCTTCTTCCCGTCGGAACCGGGAGCAGGCTCCTGCTTCTGGCAAGCGCACAACAGCATCGGAACGACCAAAGCAATCAGCATGGCTCTCATGAACATCCTCCGTCACAATCCCGGGGTCTTTCCACCAACGTTGCGGGCACCCAGCCCGGCGTGCAAGTTCCCTTACCATACGCACGCGCGAGAATGCAAGGAAGAATGGCGGAGCGCACAGTTGACCTTCCCTCGCCGGACCGGCATGATGAGCGGGCATGAAGGGGGTGCCCATGCGAAAGACGTTTTCGTGGTCGTGGGTCGTGGTGCTGGGGTGCTCGGTCGGGTGTTTCGGCGCCGCCTGTTCAGGCGGGGGGACCGTCCTGGAGCCGGACCTCGGGGTTCCGGACACGGCCGACGTGCGCAGCGCACCGGACCTCGTCGATGTGTGGGTTCCGGACGTTCCGACCGAGCTGCCCCCGTTGGACGATGTTCTCCCCGACCCTGGTGAGGTAGGGCCCGAGTGCTTCGCCGGCAGCGGCTGTTTCGGCGAGCCGTGCCAGGAGGGGGCGGACTGCCTCTCGGGACATTGCGTCGAGCACATGGGCGAGGCGGTCTGCACCCGGTTCTGCGAGGAGGAATGCCCTGCCGGATTCACCTGCAAGCTCCTTGCCGAGACCATGCCCGATGCCACCTACATCTGCGTTTCGCTTCACCCCAACCTGTGCAAGCCGTGCTCGATCAACAGCGACTGCAAGAGCTACGGGGCCACGGACGACGTGTGCGTGGGCTACGGCGCCGAAGGGAGCTTCTGCGGGGGGACCTGCGCCCTGGATTCCGACTGCCCCTGGGGGTTTGCTTGCAAGTCGGCGTTGTCCGTCGACGGCATCGAGACCAAGCAGTGCGTGGCTGCGGCCGGCGTGTGTCCCTGCACGGCCAGCGCAGTGCTCAAGGGGCTGTTCACCCCGTGCAGCGTCGGGAACGAGTGGGGGACCTGCGAGGGCAAGCGGGTCTGCACGCAGGACGGCCTGACTCCATGCGATGCCCTGGTCCCGGCGGCCGAGTCGTGCAACGGGATCGACGACGACTGCGACGGGATGGTCGATGATCCGGACCTCGTGCAGGGCAAGTTCGTCGACCTGTGCGACGACGGCAACCCGTGCACCCAGGATGCCTGTGCCGGAGAGGGCGGCTGCACCCACGAGGACCTGACCAGCGGCGAGTGCATCGACGGCGATGCCTGCACCGTGGGTGACCATTGCGAGGCCGGGGTGTGCACCGGGCTTCCGGTGGTGTGCGACGACGGCAACCCGTGTACCGACGACCTCTGCGACGGGCAGGGCGGATGCACCGCGAAGTTCAACTCGGCCCCGTGCGACGACGGTGATCCGTGCACCGTGGCCGACACTTGCGCTCAGGGCACCTGCGCCGGCTATGCCGTGGACTGCAACTGCCAGGACGACGAGGACTGTGCCGTGCTCGAGGACGGGGACCTGTGCAACGGGACTCTTGTCTGCGATACAGGGAGCCTGCCGTTCCAGTGTGCAGTGGCCCCGGAAACCGTGGTGGTCTGCCCGCAGCCCCAGGGAGCGGCCTCCATCTGCTCGAAGTCGGTATGCACCCCGGAGAACGGCCAGTGCGGCCTCGTTCCCGATCACGAGGGATTCGCCTGCGACGACGGCGACCCCTGCACCATCGGCGATGCGTGCCAGGCGGGAGCGTGCGTTGCCGGCGTGGCCGCAGGATGCGAGGACGCCAATCCGTGCACCACCGACTACTGCGTGCCCAAGACGGGGTGCATCCACCAGGAGAATGCGCTCCCCTGCAACGACGGGGATTCCTGCACCGTGGGGGACCTCTGCGCCGCGGGCCAGTGCAAGGGCGGTCCCGCTCTTTCCTGCGACGACGGCAACCCGTGCACGCTGGACGGCTGCGACCCGGGAAAGGGCTGTACGCATGCCCCTCAGGCCGGGGAATGCGATGATGGAAACGCCTGCACGACCGGCGATTACTGCAAAGCCGGGAAGTGCGTGTTCACCGCCGGGATCGACTGCAACGACTCGAACCCCTGCACCAAGGACTCCTGCAACCCCCTTGCCGGCTGCGCCTACCAGGTCGTGGCAGGCCCGTGCGACGACGGCAATCCGTGCACCCTCAACGACTCCTGCAAGAACGGATTGTGCGTGCCCGGGGCCGCTCCGGACTGCAACGACTCGAACCCGTGCACCGCGGATTCGTGCGAAAACGGCCTGTGCGTCCACGCCCCTCTCGCCGGGGCCTGCAACGACGGCAATGCCTGCACCCAGGGGGATGTCTGCGAGGCCGGAAAGTGCATTCCCGGTGCCCAGGCCGGATGCGATGACGCAGAGCCGTGCACGACCGATTCCTGTGATCCCAAGACCGGCTGCGTCCACTTCCTGAACACGGCACCGTGCGACGACGGCAACCTGTGTACCACGGGGGACAAGTGCGACAAGGGGAAGTGCGGGGGCGGCACTCCCCTCGCCTGCAACGACAGCAACCTCTGCACGGACGACTCGTGCGATGCCAAGTCGGGCTGCGTGTTCACTCCCAACACCGCCCCCTGCAACGACGGCAGCGTCTGCACGCAGGGGGATGCCTGCAGCAAGGGCTGGTGCGCCGGAGGTCCCCCGGTAAGCTGCGACGACAAGAACCCGTGCACCGACGATCTGTGTGACTTCCAACTCGGTTGCCAGCACTTCGACAACAGCGTGCCGTGCAACGACCTCAACGCGTGCACGGCCAACGAGTTCTGCGCCAAGGGGGCCTGCGGCGGTGGCGTCCCCATCGTCTGCGAGGACAAGAACCCCTGCACCGACGACACGTGCGTCCCCCAGACCGGCTGCGTGTTCACCAACAACACCGTGGCCTGCACCGACGGCAGCGCCTGCACCACCGGCGACGTGTGCAAGGACGGCAAGTGTCTTTCCGGGAACCCGACCGACTGCGACGACGGCAATTCCTGCACAACGGACACATGCGACCCGGCCACCGGATGCAAGCACGTCCCCGTGGCCAACGACACCCCGTGCGGTGCAGAGCTGTGGTGCCAGGCGGGCAGTTGCGTTCCCACCCTCAAGTGCCCGGCTGCCACGGGAAAGAAGACGGTGTTCACGTCCAGTCAGACCTGGCAGGTCCCCGGGGACGTGAAGCACCTGCGCATCCTCGTGATCGGCGGTGGCGGCGGCGGTGCCCAGGGCCACGGCAACGGCGGCGGTTCCGGCCACGTCCGCAAGCACGAATTCGACATCGAGCCGTGCACGAGCGTCACGGTGACCGTGGGCAACGGCGGCACTTCCAACACGGACGGCCAGGCATCGTCGTTTGGCGCATACAAGAGCGCCAGCGGGGGGAGCGCAGGCCAGCAGAATGCGTCGGGTAGCGGTGCGGGCGGCTCGGGCGGCGGCGGCGCCGGAAATGCAGGCTGCGGCGGCGACGGCGGGACGGGCGGCTCCAAGGGCCAGGACGGTTGCACCTACACCGGTGGCGCGGGTGGCAACTTCGATGCCGTGATCGGCGGCGTGTTCAAGCAGGCCTCCATCACCCACGGGGCCGGCGGGGCCAAGGGCACGTCCTCCCATGCGGGCGGCGGAGGAGGCGGCGGTGCACTCATCGACGGCCAGGGCACGGGCGGTGCCAAGGGCGAGTACTCCTGGTCGGCCCTGGGCGGTGCCGGCTACGGAGGCGGCGGAGGCGGCGGCGGGTACAACGGCCCCTACGCCATCGGCGGCACGGGCGGCAAGGGCGTCGTGTACGTCGAGTGGGACTGAACGAATTTGCGCTTGACAACTCCGGCCCGCCTGCCCTATAAACCGGACCGTTGACAAGCTGCGGGAGTAACTCAGTGGTAGAGTGCAACCTTGCCAAGGTTGACGTCGCGGGTTCAAATCCCGTCTCCCGCTCTCAATGATTC
>Ga0233425_10004503_pt1 | contig 23289 bp, 22 predicted proteins | sample Watercolumn_Towu_2_FD_181712 | JGI IMG/M metagenome (GOLD analysis project Ga0233425, IMG submission 181712) | Freshwater microbial communities from Lake Towuti, South Sulawesi, Indonesia - Watercolumn_Towuti2014_140_MG | ecosystem: Environmental > Aquatic > Freshwater > Lake | place... | reverse complement strand
GGTATTTTCCTGAACCAGACCTTGTTCCCATGAAGGTTCCCCAGAGGTGGATTGAGGAAATAAGATGTTCCCTGCCTGAGCTTCCTGATGTCAGAAAAAAGCGCTTTATTTCGGAATACGGTCTTCCAGAACATTACGCGACCCTGCTGACTTCTGAAAAATCTCTTGCTCACTGGTTTGAGGAAGCGGTAAGACACGGAGGTAGGCGAAGCCCACAAGCAATTTCCAACTGGATAATGGGAGACCTGATGAGATATCTAAATGAAGATAATAAGACAGTAGATGATTGCCTGCTAAAACCAAATCAGCTTGCAGAGATGCTTATAATGATTGATCATGGGACAATCAGCGGGAAAAGTGCAAAAACTGTATTTGAAGAGATGTACAGGACAGGCAAAGATGCAGCCATAATCGTCAGGGAAAAGGGCCTTCAGCAGATACTCGATTCTTCAATAATTGAAAAAGCGGTTGACGATGTAATCTCCGGGCACCCCAAAGAAGTTGAAAGGTTCAGGGCAGGCGATGAAAAACTGGCAGGTTTTTTTGTCGGGCAGGTTATGAAACTGACAAGGGGCAAGGCCAATCCTCAAGCAGTAAATGACCTGCTGAAAGAAAAACTGTCACGAAATTAGCCCGGTTTATTCATGAAATTGATTCCATTTAACAGAGACAAAGTATTGGGGCTCATTCTCGGTCGTTCCTCCCTCCGAGGCATTTGCCTCTTTGTTATCATATATTGTATTTGACTATCGGCAAATGAATCCGCCCCAATACTCTGTCCACGTTTTTTTGAATAAACCGGGTTATAAGTATATCCGGATTTATTAATATGGGCATATTTCCTGTCAGCTCCTTAAAAGATCAGCTGTTGAAAGATAAGATGGAATCCCTCAATCTCCGTGATGAAGACATTGAGGAGTCGTTTATCCGCTCCGGCGGAAGGGGCGGGCAGAATGTCAACAAGGTTTCCACCTGTGTTTATCTGAAGCACCTTCCCACCGGGATAGAGGTAAAATGCCAGAAAGAGCGTTCACAGGCGCTGAACCGCTATCATGCCAGGGTAATCCTCGCAAAAAAGATAGAAGAACTGATAAAGGGCAAAGACAGTGAGGAGAAGAAACAGATAGAAAAAATACGCAGGCAGAAGAGGAAACGTTCAAAAAGGGCGAAAGAAAAAATGCTGGCTGACAAGAAAATGGTATCGGAAAAGAAACGGTTACGGGAACACAGGTTTGATATCGCAGGCCAATAGAATTCCCGACATTCAGATTTGCCTGACGGCGTCAAATAATGCTTTATTCATATAAGCAGATAAGTTACAATTAAAAAGGTAACCGGTGATGGATTTTTCGGTAACGCTGGACTTTCTTATCGCCTTAATAAAAGAAAACGTTTATGTTTTCGGCCTCTTGGGTATATTGCTTCTCTTTCTGCTTTTTCGCAGGCCTAAAATATTTTTTTTCGTCTTTTTTCTCTCACTGCTTATTGCCGGAGTTCTTTATCTGATTTCGAGTCTTTCTGATACTGGAGTGCATCAAAAGGAAAAACTGCTGTATAAAGAACCCGTTGAACGCTGACAAACCGGATTAATTCGGATACCAATGCGTAAAGAGAGTATTAAGTCAGAGTCAGCTTTTTTTCAAATATAACTTCCTTTTTTCTTCATCAAATCGTTCGATGGCATATCTGAGCATGGTCCGGGGCATTTTCCGGTAATGCTTTTGCAGAAACTCCTCTTCCCTTTGCTGATCCCTCTTGCCGATTTCGCGCAACATCCAGCCGGCCGCCTTCTGTATAAGATCATGCCTATCACACAGGAGCAGTTCGGCAATCCGGAACGTATCGTCAAACTCATTCTCCCGAATAAAAGCAAAGGTTGCCATGATTGCTATTCGTTTTTCCCAGAGGTCTTCCGATCGTGCCAGGCTATAAAGTATTGACCTGTCCTGTTTCAGCAGATAATCCCCGATAATATTCGGTGCGGACAAATCAACCAGGTCCCAGTTGTTTATATGGTTTGTGTTTTTCAGATAGAATTCAAATATACCGCGCTTTCCTTTTTCGTCAGCTTTCCTGTATTTGATAATCAGGATAAGCAACGCAACAAGCCTGTATTCGTGTATCCTGCCTGAAAGCAGCTTCTGAATATCTCCGGAAGAAAGGCCAGGATATTTCTTCGCGATTCTGCGCTGCTCAGGGACGGGAATGCCAAGGAATATATCTCCTTCGCCATACTCACCCTTCCCTGTCTTGAAAAAACGCGAAAGTATTTTTGCCTTTTCAGGATTTGCAAGCATCTGCAAATCCTCCCGGATATTTTCCAGCAATGATTCCACTTTCATTGAAAAACTTCCAATCATCCCCTCCCAAATCTTCCACACTTGTCTGGATTTGGATAAAAGTTTTTTGATTAATTTATTTTGAATCCCGCAAGAACGAACCTGTGTGTTCGCCCTGCCTTATGTATGTTACAACGTTCTCAATATTTATCCAAATCCCGTCAGTCGAATACAAAGCCTGCAGGGTTCGATCAGGCAGGCATCTGCCTGCAAGGGATGCCTGATTCTATTCGATTTTTAATAAATTGCATTGGGTAATCTTGATTTTATCCCTCCCTTTTCTTTAATCTTAAAGAGAGACGCGTTCAATCCTGTCTTTACGAGATTTTGTATTTGAACAACTCCTTAAGACCTCTTCCGCCATGGCTGACCAAAGGGAAGAGGCAGAGGTGTTTGTCTTTTCCATTCCCTCTTCCATATGCTTCAGGCAAAAGGGCTGATGGAAAATTTAATTACTGACAGGTGATCCTTTAATTATTACAGACATGGAGAGATGCCCGAGCGGCCGAAGGGGCACGACTGGAAATCGTGTGTGGGGCTAATAACTTCACCTAGGGTTCAAATCCCTATCTCTCCGCCATTTCTTTTTCCTGCAGTCCGGGAACGGCCCTGCGCAACAGACGATGTGAATCCCGTCAGGTCCGGAAGGAAGCAGCGGTAAGCATTTATCCTGTGTGCCGCAGCAAGCCGCTCCTGGGCTGCAGAAAGAGGAAATGGGATACTTGGTTCTAGCAAGAAAATGGAGACCGCAGGATTTTGACAGCATAATCGGCCAGGAACCGATCATGCGCATCCTGAAGAACTCGATTGAGCAGGGGAAAACTGCTCATGCCTATCTCTTTTCCGGACCGAGAGGAGTTGGCAAAACTTCTTCTGCCCGCATTCTTGCCAAAGCGTTAAACTGCAAGGCAGGCCCGACACCGTCACCTTGCGGTCTCTGCCCCTCATGCGTTTCCATCACCGATGGATCTTCCGTTGACGTGCTGGAAATAGACGGGGCATCAAACAACAGCGTAAACGACATCCGCGACCTCAGGGAGCGGGTAAAGTACTCGCCGGCCGGCGGGAAATTCAAGATATATATAATCGACGAAGCACATATGCTATCAGATTCGGCGTTTAATGCCCTTCTGAAAACCCTTGAGGAACCGCCTCCCCATGTTGTCTTTGTCCTTGCCACGACAGCGCCGAAAAAAATCCCTTCAACTGTGCTTTCACGCTGTCAGCACCTTCCGTTCAGACGGATATCTTCACAGAAAATAAAGGAGAGGTTAATAACTATAACCGAATCTGAAGGTATCACTGCTTCACCCTCCGCGCTTGAGCTGATTGCACGTGATGCAGACGGGAGCCTTCGTGACTCGCTTACCATCATGGACCAATTGGCATCCTTCTCTTCAGAAATAACAGTGGAGGACGTCAAAGACCTGCTTGGCATTTCAGACGTCAACCTGCTCTCTCGCGTCGCACAGTCCGTCATCGACGGAAAGCGGGAGGAGATTCTCGGAATTATCCATGAACTTGCCGACAAAGGTACCGACCTAAAGGCATTTACAAAGGAACTGGTCAGCTTTTTCAGGGATTTGCTCATTGCTCATGTCGTGCGGAAACCTGAGACCCTGCTTGACATCGGAAAAGATGAAATGGATGCCATAAAAACCATAACAGGCAGGACATCTGAAGAACAACTCACATTAATACTCTCCGAAATAATGAAGGCAGAACTTGATGTGCGGAATGCTTCTTCCCCACGTCTTGCGCTTGAGATGTCGCTTCTTAGGATAAGTTACCTGAATATCATGACACCCCTGAAAGACATAATTGAAAATATTGACAGGTACTCTTGTATTCAGCCACCTGATGAAAAACCCGCCATTCCCAGTAAAAAAGAGCACCAGGTCTGCAGCGAGCCGGAAGAAACTAATTTCTGGGAGCAGGCACTCGGCAGGATTGAGGCACCGCTGGCTTCGATGCTTTCACAGACCAGACACAGTTTCAGCGGCAATGAATTGACACTTACATTGAACGGCAATAATACTCTCTTTGTTGATTCCATAGAAAAAAACATTAGAACCCTTGAGCATATTTTCTCGGAAGAAGCGGGAAAAGAAATCAGGATTACGATAGAGGCAGTAAAAGAAAAAGTGATTTCAAAGAAAGAACTCAAGCAGAAGGTCATGGAGGATCCGGTAATTCAGGAGGCCCTCGAGCTGTTTGACGGGAGGCTTGTTGATGTCATACCTGTAACTGACAAAGAGAAATAAGATACCGGATTGTTAACCCTTATACCCGGTTACGTTTTAATAAATGGAGGATGAAATGTCAAAGAAGATGCTTGGTGATATTATGCGTGAAGTCCAGAAGATGCAGTCAGAGATGTCCAAGATTCAGGAAGAGGCAAAACAAAAGACTGTTGAGGCAACCTCTGGCGGAGGAATGGTCACGGCTGTTGCGAGCGGGGCAGGAGAGCTTATCTCCCTTAAGATAGAGAAGGAGGTAGTCAATCAGGAAGATGTCGATATGCTGCAGGATTTGATAGTTGCAGCATCAAATGAGGCTCTGCGGCGCGCACAGGAAATGGTCAGCGGTGAGATGTCGAAGTTGACCGGGGGACTGCAGCTTCCGGGAATGGGAGGCCTTGGAAATTTCCTGAAATAGCAGTTCGGGCACTCCATATAACTACAACAGATATGCAACAGGATATAATTGAAAATCTGATACATGAACTGACCAGACTTCCCGGCATCGGCAGGAAGACCGCTCAGCGGCTTGCCTTTTTTATTCTTATGATGCCCGAGGCGGATGCAAAGGGCATCGCTCAGGCGATTAACGATGTCAAGGCAAAAGCAAGGTTCTGCAGCAGGTGCTTCAATATCACCGAAGATGAGGTATGCAGGATATGCTGCAACAGCTCACGGGATGCCGGCAAGATATGCGTTGTTGAGGAACCAAGCAATATCATTGTAGTTGAAAGAGCCAGGACATTTGACGGGCTCTACCATGTCCTGCTTGGGGCGCTCTCGCCGATAGACGGGGTGACGCCTGACAAACTCAGAATAAATGAACTTGTGGAGCGGGTCAGACAAGACAGCATTAAAGAGGTTATTATCGCGACAAACCCCAACACAAAAGGGGAGATGACCGCGCAATATATCAGGGAAGCACTGAAACCTTTTCCCGTAAAGGTAACACGCATTGCCTATGGGCTTCCTATGGGTACGGATATTGAATTTGCTGATGAAGTGACGCTCGGCAAGGCACTCGACGGAAGAAGGGAGATGTAGAGGGTGAAGATTACGGTCAGGGTAAAACCCAATGCCAGACAGGAAAAGGTTGAAGAAACCGGCAATGGCATTCTCTCTGTCTGGGTCAGGGAAAAACCCCGCGAAGGGAAAGCAACTCAGGCTGTGATACAACTTCTGTCAAAATACCTGGATGTGCCTAAATCAGACATTGCTCTCATAAGAGGACAGACCGCAAGAGAAAAGGTTTTTGAGGTGAAACGATGAATATGAATAACATTCCCGATTACATTCTTGAACTGACAAAAGAACCAAAGATAGCCTACTTCTCAATGGAGATAGGCGTCCAGAACGATATCCCTACATATAGCGGCGGGCTCGGCGTCCTTGCCGGTGATACAATCAAATCCGGGGCTGACATGAAACTCCCGATGATCGCCGTCACTCTGATTCCCAGGAAGGGATACTTCCGCCAGGAACTGGATGAACACGGAAGGCAGACTGAGCATCCCGTCAAGTGGGATCCATCCAGGTACATGAAACTCCTGCCGACAAAAGTTAAAGTACAGATAGAGGGGAGGGAAGTCCTGGTGCAGGCATGGATATTCAACGTTAAGAGCCTGACAGGTGGATGTGTCCCGATTTTTTTCCTTGATACGGATGTTGAAGGGAATACCCCTGAGGACAGAGAAATCACCGCCGTCCTCTACGGTGGAGATCTCGCGTACAGGCTCAAGCAGGAGATTGTCCTCGGGATAGGCGGAGTAAGGATGCTCCATGAACTTGGATTCGAAATCAAGAAGTACCACATGAATGAAGGTCATTCCAGTTTTCTGACCCTGGAACTTCTCAACATGTACAAGCGCCCGATTGAGGATGTGTGGGATGAAAAACTCGTTTGGGATACAGCGCGGGTAAAAAACCTTTGTGTGTTTACAACGCATACCCCTGTTGATGCCGGCCATGACCGTTTCCCGTATGATCTTGTCTTGAAAATTATGGGGGAAATGATCCCTCTGAATGTGTTGAAAGAACTCTGCGGCAGTAGCAATCTCAACATGACCCTTCTCGGGCTCAACCTGAGCGAATTCATTAACGGAGTGGCAAAAAAGCACAGCGAAGTATCGCGGAATATGTTCCCGGGATACGAAATCAGCGCGATTACCAATGGAGTGCATACATACACATGGACATGCGACAGCTTCAAGCAGCTCTTCGATAAATACCTGCCGGGGTGGGCTAATGAACCGGAACTTTTTGTCAGGGTCGGGCGCATCCCGGACGAAGAAATCTGGGAGGCCCATATGAAAGCAAAGAAGGTTCTCCTTGATTACGTCAGGGATGAAACCAGGATTGATATGGACCCTGAGCTTCTTACTATCGGATTCGCACGCCGGGCGACTGCATACAAAAGAGCGGATCTGATTTTCAGCGATATCGAAAGGCTTGTAAAAATAGGTAACGGCAAACTCCAGATCATTTATTCCGGGAAGGCGCATCCCAGGGACGACACCGGGAAAAAGCTTATTGAAAAGATATTTTCCATCAGGGAGAAACTGAAAGGCAGAATCAAACTGGTATATCTTCAGAACTACTCAATGGATATCGCGCTCAGGATCGTCTCCGGAGTCGATATATGGCTGAACACGCCTTTACGCCCGAGGGAAGCTTCAGGCACAAGCGGCATGAAGGCTGCACATAATGGGGTAATGAACTTCAGCGTTCTGGATGGCTGGTGGATAGAGGGGCATATCGAAGGTTTCACCGGGTGGTCAATCGGCCCAACCCCTTCTGAAACAACGCTCGTTGAGAACATGGATACCGCAGATGCGGATGACCTTTATGCAAAACTCGGCGGGACCATTATTCCTCTCTATTATGAGAACAAGAAAATCTGGGTGCGGATGATGCAGAATGCCATCGGGAAAAACGCTTACTACTTTAACACCCACAGGATGATGAGAAGGTATGTAACAGACGCTTATATCCGATAGCGTTTATTCTTTGATTCTTCTTATATCAGCTCCGAGTTTACGGAGCTTCTTTTCCATGCCCTCATATCCCCTGTCGAGATGGTAAATCCTGTGGATGCTGGTCTCTCCTTCAGCCGCAAGTGCAGCAACAACAAGTGACGCGCTTGCCCGCAAATCAGTGGCCATGAGCGGGGCACATTTCAATTTCCTGGTCCCTTTGACGGTAGCAATTCCGCCTTCAACCGTGATATCAGCCCCCATTCTCCTGAGTTCCGCAACATGCATGAACCTGTTTTCGAATATCATCTCCTTGATAATACTCGTACTGTCGGCCACGCACATAAGCGCCATAAACTGTGCCTGCATGTCGGTCGGGAAGCCGGGATATGGCATGGTCCTGATATTGACTGATTTTGGCCTCGGGGGTCCAATCACCCTGATATCTCCTTCAGCCCGATGAAAAACAAGACCAGCTTCGGCAAGCTTTAGAATAACTGCTTCAAAGTGTTCCGGCATACTGCCTTTAATGGTTATATCACCGCCAGTAATCCCAGCGACAGCCATAAATGTTCCGGTCTCTATCCTGTCAGGAATAATTGAGTAATCCGGCGGTTTCAGCTCATCAATTCCTTCAATCTCTATAATGCTTTTCCCTGCGCCGCGTATTATCGCACCCATGGCGGTAAGCGCATGAGCGAGGTCAATCACCTCAGGTTCCTGCGCCGCATTTTCCAGCACCGTTGTCCCTTTTGCGAGCGAGGCAGCCATCATAAGGTTCTCGGTTCCGGTAACAGTCGGCGTGTCGAAATAGATTGAGGCACCTTTCAGCCTCTTTGCCTTTGCAGTTACATACCCTGACTCGAGCTGTATACGCGCCCCCATCTTTTCAAGCCCCATAAGATGCATGTTAATGGGCCGCGCCCCTATAGCGCACCCTCCTGGCAGTGATACCCGTGCCTGGCCGAACCTTGCGAGCAAAGGCCCAAGAACAAGAACAGAAGCACGCATCGTCCTCACCAGTTCATAAGGGGCTTCAAGTTTGGCAATTTTCGTTGTATTGATATATACCCGTTTGTCTTCATAATGAAAATCCGCGCCAAAATATGCAAGGAGTTTTCCGATAGTCATCACATCTTTCAGATATGGCACCCTTCGTATCACTCCCTCGCCAGATGAAAGAAGAGATGCCGCAATGACAGGGAGCGCCGCGTTCTTTGCCCCGCTGATTTCAACAGTGCCTTTCAGTCTTTTCCCGCCGCGAATAATTAATTTGTCCACTCAATACCTTCTTTCTTGAGAATAGAAAATATTGCTTCGTGATTTATTTTACTGTTTGCATTCATGAAAAGAAAGCGGACAACTGCAATTTCATTTGTAATTTTATTTAGTGTTTTTAGAGGAAATGATTTAAAATTACTCCTGGACAACAACAGTATTTTGGGAACCCTTTGCTTCAAATGAAGAACCCTGCGGCAAGACCACAGGAAATTGTCAGATTAATGGAGAAGTAAAAAATATCAAAGGCGTTATTCCGGTAGCGGAAGGCGTGTCATATCATACTGTTTTACAGGATTACCAGAATGGGACATGGATTCCAATCGGGAACGCCACATATCCCAGGATACAGTATGCCGGATATGGGAAACCCCTTACCAGGGAACAGATCAACAGTCTTTCCCGGCCGGCAGGAAATAAATAATAAAACTCACTATATCGCAGGATACATAAAGGACCTTTTGTCCGGGCCGTGATTCATGGAAAGAGCATGACAGTAATGAGAGATTGCAGGAGACGTTTTTAAGAATTTAAACTTATGCAACAGAAAGACAGCAATCAGATCATGAGGGATTTCAAATCACTTCAGAGCCGTCAGTTACTCGCCATCGGAGTAGCATTGCTGCTCCTCCTGCTCCTTGTTTTGTTATATAAACACCCTGGTATTTTCGGCGAATTCTCAAAAAAAACCATTGTTACTGCTCAGGGCATTATAATCGCTGCTTTTGTCGGTTTCAGTGTTTATAACTGGCGATGCCCCTCCTGTAATAAATATCTAAGTGCCGATATCAACAGACGTATCTGCAAAAAATGCGGATCAAGATTACAATAACCGGGACATCCCATATCTGAGTCTGTGTATGTTCGTTAAACATGGACCGTTTAAATATATCCCTGATTGACAACAATCACAAAGTTCTTTATCATTCACATGATAATGCAGATTGGATAAGCCATACTTCAAAATCAACTATCACAGGGGGGAATTAAAAATGTTCCGTTTTACTTTCAGGCTTTTCGGCACAGGTGTTTTATTCCTTTATTTTCTGACCGTTGCGGGTCTGGCATTTGCAGATGATGTAACAGATGCAATCGATGAGGCGCTGCAGAATTATAAAGATGGCAAGTATTCAGAAGCCATGGGCAGTCTGAATTATGCGTCCCAGTTAATCGGCCAGAAAAAGGGGGGAGACCTGCAATCGTTTCTCCCCAGGCCTCTTGATGGATGGACAGCAGATGATTCGACTTCACAGGCTTCAGGGGCTGCCATGTTCGGTGGCGGAGTGACAGCAGAGCGCCGTTACAGCAAGGAATCCGGTTCTGTTTCAGTAAGAATTGTTACAGATTCACCTATGCTTCAGAGCATAATCATGATGTTCGGCAACCCTGCGATCGCGGCTTCGGATGGAGGGAAAATGGAAAAAATATCAGGACAAAAGGCTATCGTCAAATATAGCAACTCACAAAAGAATGGAACGATTACCATCGTTGTCGCAAACCGTTTTCTGGTTACCATAGAAGGGCATGACGCTTCCATGGATGACATCAAGGCCTATGCAAAAAACATAGACTACAAAAAACTGGCAGAAGTACAGTAAGGTTTATTATCTGGAAAGAACCAGAATTCCCGGGAATTTAATAGTGCAGCTCCCCTTCCGGGTACACTATAATTCGGTAAAATAAACCCTTGAAATTTTCTTGACAAACGCTTTCACCATCATGCATAGTTAGACTGCTGTTTTATAGCAGCAATAAACCGATAGGAGGCAGGATGAGCACAAGACTTTATGTAGGGAACATATCCTTCAAGGCAACAGAAAAGGATCTGGGGGATTTGTTTTCCCAGGCAGGAGAAGTTGTTTCCACAAAGCTGATCAAGGATGCGGCCACAGGCAAAATGAGAGGATTCGGCTTTGTTGAAATGTCTTCAAGAGATGACGCGCAGAAGGCTATTACCATGTTCAACGGAAAACCTTTCATGGACAGAAGCATTGTTGTCAACGAAGCAAAACCCCAGGAAAGACACGAGAGAGGCATGGGAGATAGAGGCGACAGGGGAGATAGAGGCGGCAGGGGAGGAAGAAGATAGTACTTTCCTAATAACGCTGTCCAGCCATCAGAATCAGGATTTCTTTACCATAATCCAGCCAGTTTATAGGTCAAGCCGGTAAAACAATATGCTCTTGATCGGAACAGGGCTATATTGTCTTATCCCTTGACGCAAGGAGAATCAAGAGGTACTATACTGTCTATGCTGAAACCTGAAAAACAACTCGAGATTATCAAAAGAGGCGTTGTTGAGATAATCAGCGAGGGAGAGCTCCTCAAGAGGCTTGAAGCCTCATACAATACAACCCGCCCTCTCAGAATCAAGGCAGGGTTCGACCCAACTGCCCCTGATATACACCTCGGACATACCGTTCTCCTTGAGAAGTTGAGGCAGTTCCAGCAACTCGGACACGAAATTCTTTTTCTGATCGGTGATTTCACGGGCATGATCGGTGACCCGAGCGGGAAGAATGAAATGAGGAAACCGCTTTCCAGGGAAGCAGTCCTTGAAAACGCAAAGACCTACCGGGATCAGGTATTTAAAATCCTCGATCCCGCAAAAACAAAAGTGGTTTTCAATTCAGAATGGATGTCTCCAATGACCGCCGAGGAGCTTATACGACTTGCAAGCAAATATACGGTTGCACGGATGTTTGAACGTGAGGATTTCAGACAAAGATGGATTAGTCAGAACCCCATCAGCATCCATGAATTCATGTATCCGCTGATACAGGGATACGACTCGGTTGTCCTGAAGGCCGATGTTGAACTCGGTGGAACCGACCAGAAATTCAACCTTATCGTCGGACGCGAACTCCAGAGGGAATACGGACAGGAACCCCAGTGTCTGGTTCTTATGCCTCTGCTTGAAGGCCTCGACGGAGTTAAAAAAATGAGCAAGAGCCTCGGAAACTACATTGGTATAACCGACTCTCCCAAGGACATGTTTGGAAAGATAATGTCAATCAGCGATGGGCTTATGGTCAGATTCTATGAACTGCTAAGTCATATTACCCTTGAGGAATTCCATGCATTAAAATCCGGGCTTGAGACATCCATGGTCCACCCAAAAACTGCAAAAGAAACCATTGCACATGAGATCGTTGAACGGTATTGGGGAAGCAATGCAGCTTTAAAGGCAAAAGAAGAATTCACCCATCTCTTCCGCGAAAAAGGCCTGCCGGAAGATATCCCTTCGGTCATAATATCACCGGATGCTCAATGGATTCCCCAGGTTATGAAAAACGCCGGGCTGGTAAAAAGCACAAGTGAAGCAATACGGCTGATAAGTCAGGGCGGTGTTAAACTTAATGAAAATGCCATTACAGATCCGGATATTGTTCTCGAACCGGGAGAATACATTCTCAAGGCCGGGAAACGGCGTTTCCTGAAAATCATAAAGGAATAGTATGACTCTGAAGGTATCCCCGCGCAAGTGCCATCAATCCGTATATCTTTAAATCAATAAAATCCCCGGCTTTACTGAATTGCAGCAGCTTTACATCAAGTTCAGGCAGCGGAACCTTAATTACTTCTATATCTTCTGCCTCGTCACGCTCTCCGATGCCCCTGAATTCAAGGCCTTTTGCAAGGAAGCCTGTCAGTATTTCTCCTGAAGCACCTGAAGACATGGGGCCTGCAGCAAGAAAAACCATCTCACCCGCCGCATAGCCGGTCTCTTCGAGCAATTCCCTGCGCGCGGCATCTTCGAGCAGTTCTCCCCTGTCGTTGAGTCCGGCAGGAAATTCAATTACATGGCCGTTCACCGGAGGCCGGAACTGTCTTACAAGAACGACCTCGCCTCTGTCTGTAACCGGGACTATCACAACTATTCCCTTGCAGTTTACACGCTCGAACGATTCCCATTCGCGTATAATGCCGGATGAATCAGAATACCTGCTGATTACAAACCTTATGAATTTACCCTCAAAAACTGTTTTTTTCTCAAGTATTCTCACTGCGGCGACATCCTTATGTTCATGTTCCCGGACTTATCCGGATGATTAATAAGAAGTGCATAATAGTCAGTACATTCTTATTGTGTCATTCCTGCAGGTTTTTAGCGGGAATCCATTTTTTTATCAAGCCTCTGGATGCCCGACTAAAAACCTCGGGCATGACGGGAAAAAAACCAAAACCTGTAAATACATTTTAAGACTGTTAATATATGACATACTGACCCGGCAGGTCATACAAAACCAGTAATTACTCCTGATAAACCGGGAGCATTATACGAAATGTTGTTGACTCTTTATCAGTAAAAACATCAAGGTGTCCCTGCATTGACATTATAAAGCGGTAGATAATATTAAGCCCGCGTCCTTTTACTTCTCCCTGCCTGATCTGACCAATATTTTCCTCGGGAATCCTGCCTGTATTTCGTATCTCAAAACAGGCCATATTATCATCACGGTAACTTCTCATAAAAATTTCTCCGCCATTTTCAGGGATCGCCTTTGTCGCATTATCAAGAAGGTTATCCAGCACCCGCTCCAAACCGTAAGGAGAACAGAAGACTGTCAGTCCGGAAAGCAGCTCGCCCTGAACAAGCCTGATATTTGTCCTTCTCTGCTCCCTGATTGATTCCTCATTGATCCTGAAACGCCTTTTCAGTATTTCGGAAAGGTCAACGACCCGTTCCCGGCCCTCAATATTCGGGTATACGACCAGATCCTGCATTTTCAGTGTTTCTTCAACAATAATATCAAGATATTCCTTAACCCTCTCCCTTACCCCTTCCATGTCGCCGCTGTCAAAAAGTTTTTTCACGCGTCTTGCAAATCCGGCAATTGCAACAACCGGGTTTTTGAAGTCGTGAAGAATATCGTCAAGCCTTTCAATTCTGAGGGCTTTCATTATCTCCTTCCCAAAGAAACTCAACAGCTCAATCTCCTGCTCGGTAAATTCCTGACGCCGGTCTATTGCAAAGAAAACAAGAAAGTAGTTAATCTCATTCCGCGCCTTCAGCGGTATCAGGAGAACGGAATTAATATTGTGTTTTGACGCAAATCTCATCAATTCCTTGTTTGTCAGCCTGCTTTGAAGCGGGTCCTTGATAAAAATGTAGGATGAATCGATCCTCTCAAAGTCATAATCACCCCGCGTTTCAGTACCGCTAACTGTTGCCTGGAAATAGGGATGACTCTGAAGTTCAAATACTTTATTCCTGTCAGATCCTTCCTGGTCCATGGGATATTCAAGCTCAACCTTGACATGCCGTCTGTCAGTGGAAACAGAGAACAGGGAACAGCTCTGGATATGTATAATCTCAGCCAGTTCCGGGATCATCATCTTGAACACATCCTTCATTTTTATCCCCTCACGATGGCTAAGCTTTACGAATATTTTTTCAACAATCTTTTCCTTCTGTATGTTGAGTTTATGAAGCCCGAGAATTCTCTTTTTTGCCAGGACGTGGCTCACCCTTCTTGCGAGCAACTCGGCATGCATCACCTCAAGAGAGTCAAATTCCCTGTTTTCCTCATTGTAATAAACCTGAATCGTACCCTGTATGTCAGGTTCGTTTTTCAGAAATCCGGGGATAGCAACAGGAACAGCCATAAGGGAATGAACCCCCAATTCCGCAACGATATCCTTGTTTTTATAATCAGGCTCGAGAAGAATATTCGGGACAAGATAGCTCTTGCCGCTTCTGATAACCCTTCCCGCAACAGACTGCTCAAGAGGGATACTCTTCATCCTGTCAGTTTCCTTCTTGTACTGGTGGGAGCCGAACGCGACAAGCTTGCCTGTCTCAGGATCAAATATACGTATGGATGCGGCGGCAGCATTTAGAAATTTAACGATCTTTTGCGCCGCAGTCTCAAGTATCTCCTTCCATTCCAAAGAAGGGTCTATTGCCATGACTTCTTCGACCATGTCGATCATTCCGCTGACATGAACTGTCAGGCAATCCCTTCTCAGGTAGATTGCAAGCTCGCTTATTTCCTGCTGCGTAAGGTTATATCTGGCAAGTATCGGACTTGAATTAAGATAATTAACTAATATTTTATCAGCCGGCATTTCGATATATACTATGCACTTTTTTTTGAAAAATATCAAAGAGGCTTCCTGATGTGTCAAGTTCGCAGGTCTATTGACAATCCGGGAAAATATGCGATAGTGTATTCACATCTTTTTCTACTACCTGATGCGATGACATGAATGCATGAACGACAGAAATAAGACCAAAGAACAGCTTATCAGCGAAATAGCAGCCCTCCGAAAGCAGGTATCCGCGATACAGGAATCCGGCGCCGAACGCGTAATAATGGAAGAGGTATTATCCTGGGAAATAAATGTCAACAAAGCATTAACTGAAGTATCCGGGAGAATCCTTACCTCTGCCACTATCGAAGACATTTCGAATCTTGTGCTGGAGCACGCAAAATACCTTACCGGCAGCGCCTTCGGTTATGTCGGCTATATTAATCCTGATACAGGGTTTCTCATCGCACCAACCCTGACCAGGGATATCTGGGATATCTGCGCAATAGAGGACAAGTCTGTAGTTTTCGAGAAATTCCACGGCTTGTGGGGCTGGGTTCTCAGGAACCGTCAATCCCTGCTCAGCAATACTCCCCAGAAAGATCCGAGAGCTGAAGGAGTTCCGAAGGGACACATGCCGATAACCCGGTTTCTCTCCGTACCCGCCCTCGTAAACGGGAAACTGGTCGGACAGATTGCCCTTGCTAATGCTGAAGCAGACTATACGGAAGGAGACCTCGACTTTGTTGAACGGCTTGCAGCCCTTTACGGGCTTGCTGTTCAGCGCAGGCAGACAGAAGAAGCTCTGCACCTGGAAAAAGAGCGCGCTCAGCGGTATTTTGATGTAGCAGGTGTCATGCTGATTGTAATTGACAGCGGATTCATGGTCTCGCAAATCAACAAAAAAGGATGTGAAATCACTGGTTATCCGGAGGCAGAAATTGTTGGGAAGGACTGGATCGAGACCTGCATTCCTGAAAATGACAGAATGAGCGTCAGGGAGGTGTTTGCACAAATCCTCTCAGGAGATATTGAACGCTTTGAATACTTTGAAAATCCGGTTATTACCAAACCCGGAGAAGAACGGATTATTGCCTGGCACAATACCATTCTGAGAAATGATGAAGGTAATATTATCGGAACACTGAGTTCCGGAGAGGATGTCACGGAACAGAAAAGGATTGAACAGGCATTATCCGAGAGCGAAGAAAAATACCGGACCCTTGTGGAAAACGTAAATATAGGCATCTACCGCAACACCGGAGAACCGCATGGGCATTTCCTGCACGCAAACCATGCCCTTGCAGCCCTGTTTGGCTATAACTCCGTGGAAGAATTAATGCGTGTCAGGACTTCCGACCTCTATCAGAACCCAAAAGACAGAAGGCGTTTTATTGAAAAAATACGAAAACAGGGATTCGTAAGGAATGAAGAACTTCAGCTGAAGAAAAAAAGCGGCACGCCCTTCTGGGGTTCTGTAACCTCCAGGGCTCACTTCAATCAACAGGGGGAGATTGAATGGATTGACGGTGTCATTGAAGACATTACCGAACGCAAAAAAATTGATGAAACCCTGCGCGCCCTTTCTCTGATTGACGAACTGACCGGACTCTACAACAGGCGTGGGTTCATGACCCTGGCAGAACAGCAGATGAAGATAGCAAACAGGATGCAGCGCGGAATGCTTCTGGTCTTTACAGATCTTGACGGACTAAAAGAAATTAATGATACCTTCGGCCATAATCAGGGAGACATGGCAATTACGGATACAGCGGAAATTCTGAGAAAGACATTCAGGCAGTCTGACATCATTGCCCGTATAGGCGGAGATGAGTTTGTTGCACTCGTTATTGAGACCATTGAAGATACAGCGGAAACCCTTAAAACACGCCTTGAGGAAAAGATAAAAAGCCAGAATGCCGCAGGAGGGAAAAAATACAGGATATCACTCAGCACAGGAGTCACGCACTACGACCCTGCAACTCCGCGGAATCTTAATGATATGCTTACTGAAGCAGACAGGCTGATGTATGAACAGAAACAGCTGAGAAAGAAAAGATATACAACATAAGACAACGGGCCGTGTAATAACACAGCCCGTTGTCTTATTGATATTAATGGGCCTTTTTCCCCTGTTCCATCTTTGTCAGTTCGATCATCTCTATTTCACCTGATGCAATATTGTATTCTCCCGCTACGATTTTCAATTTCCCTGCATGTACAAGATGACTGATTTCCTTGCTCTTCATGATATCAGCATAGACGTTTTTCATATTTTCCTTGATAGCGGTCTCAAGCATCTCATCGTTGCTGCCGCCTTTCTTCTTTGCAACTGCCGCAGCCGGAAGTATCTTTTTAACAATGGCTCCGATATTCCCCTCAGGTTTTCCTTTTGCAGCAAGTGTCGCTGCGACAGCGCCGCACTTTGAATGCCCAAGAATAATAATGAGCGGACTGTTAAGGTGCTCAGCCGCATACTCCAGGCTTCCCAGCGCTATCGGGTCAACAACATTCCCCGCAACTCTTACAACAAACACATCGCCAAGTCCCTGGTCAAACAGCAGTTCCGGCGCAACGCGTGAATCCGAGCAGGTCAAAACTGTCGCAAAAGGTTTCTGTCCCTTTGCCAGTTCGCTTCTTCTCCCGGCGCCAATGTCTTTCTGGGCCAGGGTGCCTGATACAAACCGTTTGTTTCCATCCATAAGCTTTGTAAGGGATTCAGTTCCCTGTTCCATTCCTGCAACAACAAGTCCTGCACAAAGAGCAACCGCAACCAATACCGCTAAAAGTGTATAACGTTTCATAAATGTCTAATCCTCCCATTCAATAGAAATACTTACAGTCTTCAAAATGAATCCATTAGCTGCCCGAAACACCTTTTCCCTTACCACCTCCTTTCTTATTAAGCTGTTTTTTGCTTCTTTTTTTCAGTAGCCAACGCAAAAACTTCACCGGCATTGAATGTACCATCAATGGCCTGAACCGGGCATTTTGCTGTACAGATTCCGCATCCTATACATATCTTCCGGTCGATGGCGTGCATCTTCTTTTGCTCGCCTGATGCAGCACCCACCGGACATACTTTCGAGCAAATCGCGCAACCAATGCACGTATCAAGGATAACGGCCTTCGGTCGTGTGGGAATAAAATCTGCAATTGCCTTCGTGGGACATTTCATCCGGCACAGGCCGCACACCCTGCACCGGTCAGGATTAATTTTCGACAAGTTGTTTTCCATAACCGGCGAGTCAAAAGGACAGACCTTCACACAGATGCCGCAGGCAATACACGCAAACTGACAGTTCCTTTTTTTCTCAGCACCCCTGTCACGGGAATTACAGGCAACCATAACTGTTTTTGATGCCGGGAGAATGCTGATAACCTTCCTTGGACATGCCTGCTCACATTTCCCGCATCCGGTGCATTTCGTGATATCAACAAAGGGCAGATGGTCATCAGTCATACGGATGGCATGGAACGGACATACCTTTTCGCACGTCCCATATCCAAGACAGCCATAGGCACATCTTTTATCTCCTCCGCCGGCGAGTACAACTGCCCGGCAATCCTGAATACCTTCATAGGAGAAACGCTTAGCTGCCCTGCTCCATCCGCCCTGACACATAACGCGCGCGAAATTGGGCTCTTTTGCTGAAGCTGTCTTTCCGGTAATATTCGCAACGGCATTTGCAACAGACGACTTGCCAGGAATGCACAGGTCAGGTGTTATATCTGACTTTGTCGCCACGGCCTCAGCATACCCCTGGCATCCCCCGAAGCCGCAGGCTCCGCAGTTTGCGCCAGGCAGCACATCCCTTACCTGCTGAATCTTCGGGTCTACCACAACTGCGAATTTTTGCGCTGCAAAGGCAAGTCCGACGCCAAAAACCACACCCAGCCCCCCAAGAAATAAAAAAGCAAAAGTCAGAAGCTCCTTCAGATTGACAGGACCTGAAACATCTATATCCCCGCCTACCCCTGCATAAATGGACACCGGCATCCCCAGCAGGGCAATTAAACAGATACTAAGGAGTTCATAAGCAAAACCACATCGGCTGTTAAATCTCCCCTTTCCCCTATTTGCCAAAGAGGGGGATTTTGCCTCCCTTTGGCAAAAGGAGGGCAGGTGGGATTTTTCAAACAATGTGACCTTACTTATGGTCTTATTAGTAATAAACTTTACTATTTTTTTCACAAAACTGTACCCTTAACATCCATCAGAGTTTTATCAATCCGGAAAAACCAAGGAACGCAAGAGCAATCAAGCCTGTCAATATAAACGATATGGGCAGTCCCTGAAAGGCCCTTGGAACATCTGCCAGTTCAAGCTTTTCCCGAATACTTGCCATTATAACCATAGCAAGGCTGAAGCCAATACCTGATCCAAGACCGAAGATAATGCTTTCAATGAAATTGTACGCCTCGGCAACATTCATCAGCGGCACTGCAAGGATAATGCAGTTTGTTGTTATAAGGGCAAGATAAATCCCGAGTTTATAGTACAGCCCCGGCGAAACCTTCCTCATGATGGTGTCCGCGGCCTGCACAAATCCCGCAACAACACCAATGAATATTACTATCTCAAGGAACCCGAGACCAAGAGGTATCATGATAAATCTGTAGATTGCCCAGTTCAGCGCGGCACTGATTACCATCACAGATGTAAAAGTCACACTCATACCTACAGCTGTTTCCATACGGCGAGTCACTCCGAAGAAGATACAAAGTCCAAGGTATCTCGTAAAAACAAAATTGTTTATCAGTGACGCCGCAATAAACAGTTCAAATAACCTTGAAAATTCCATAAATATCCTCAGTGTCCGCCTGCTCCGCCGGCACCTTTGCCACCGAAGTACTTCATATCTATCCAGTTGAAAAATCCCATCAGAATGCCCACCGCGAAAAAACCACCTGCAGGGAGTATCATAATCAGGAGGGGATTAGTCTGTATAATCTGATACCCCCACACTGATCCCTTTCCCAGAAGCTCCCTGAAAAAACCAATGATGACAAGAGCCAGCATGAACCCTGAACCCATCCCCAATCCGTCGAAGAACGATGGGATAACCCTGTTTTTGCTCGCAAACACCTCAGCGCGCGACAGGATAATTGCAAAAGCGACAATAAGCTTGATATAAAGCCCCATCTGCGCGTATACATCTCGGGCATAGGCAGCCATTGCCAGATCAGTAACTGTTACCCATGTTGCAATAATAAACATATATGAAGGAATCCTGACCTTTGGATGTATAAACTTTCTGATGAGTGATGTCGTAACATTGGCCATGGTCTGTACAAAAAGGACAGCTATTCCCATCAGAAGACCATTTCTTACCGAATTTGTAACTGCAACAGCCGGACACAGGCTCAACGCGAGCCTGAACACCGGGTTTTCTCCGAAGATGCCATTTATGAATAATTCCCAGTAGCTAATCTTTCCGTTCATTCCTTTACACCCAGATACCTTGCTCTCAGCAGCTTCATGGCCTCCTTCACTCCCCCGGTAACCGCGCGGCTTGAGATGGTTACTCCTGAAATAGCCTGAATCCTGTCCGTACCTTGCGTCTTGACAACCTCTAACTGCTCAACTGTTCTGCCTTTAAACTGACTCCGGAAATGGTCCTTTTCAATTTCATCTCCAAGTCCCGGGGTTTCACCGTGACCAAGTATCTTTATCTCCCGGATCTTCATATCCCTGTCAGAAGCAATCAGAATGCTGATATAGCTGGAGTACCCTTTCCCATATCCCGAAATAAGATATCCCATTGTTTCTCCGGCCTTTTTACATTCAAAGTATTTCGCATGCTTTCCGAACGGCAACCACTCCCCTGCCTCAACGATTTCATCAGCATCAGGCATCATTTTCTGCCTTGCCTCTCTTGCTTCACGCTCTTTTGCCTCTTTAATAACAGGAGCAGTCTTTGCAAAAACAACCGTCATAATAATGCCGGCAGCAATAAACATTATTACAAGACTGACTGTTATTTTAATCATATCCCTCATTGCTTCTTTACCTTCATGGCTCCGAATATCCTTGCCCGTACGCTCCTGTCAATCAGCGGGGTAAAACAGTTCATCAGGAGTATCGCGAACATGACCCCTTCAGGATACCCTCCCTTGAGCCGTATGAGGATGGTTAGGACGCCACATCCAATGCCGAAAACTATCTGGCCTTTCTTGACCGATGGGCTTGTAACATAATCCGTCGCCATATAGAAGGCTCCCAGAACAAGACCCCCGCTGAACAGATGAATGATGGGATCTCCGGTAAAAAGCCCCCTGCCTCCAAATATCCAGGCGATTAAAGCTACTGTACCAAGGAACGATAGCGGGATATGCCAGGTTATGTAACGTTTATACATCAGAAACGCAGCGCCTATCAGCAGAGCAATTACAGAGGTCTCGCCGATTGAACCTGCCCTGTGCCCAATCAGAAGCTGTGTATAAAGATTCGTCGTGTCGCCGAAAACCTCAATCAGTTTTCCCACTCCTTCTTCTTTCATTATGCCAAGCGGCGTTGCCGTTGTCCTTGCGTCCCATGCCGTAAAAGCCGCTGAAGGCTCACTCCATACAGTCATTGCCCTGGGCCATGAAGCCATAAGGAATGCCCTTCCAATAAGGGCAGGGTTAAAAATATTGAACCCGAGTCCGCCGAAGAGCTGTTTGGTAATTACAATGGCAACGAAAGATCCGATTACGGGCACATGAATTGTAAATGGATGAAAAGACCACAACGATGCGGGGAGATTTATCCCAAGGAGCAGACCGGTAAGGAATGCGCTGCCGTCACGAATGGCTTCCTTTTTTTTCATGATCTTCAGGATCAGGGATTCAAAAAGGACAGCAGAAACAATACATAGCGCAGTAATGAAAAGCGCCCTCGGACCAAAAAAATACACACCCATAAACAGTGCAGGCAGCAGGGAGAGGCTCACCGTCCACATAATGTGGCTTACCGTCTCTCCGCTCCTTATATGCGGGCTGACCGAAACGATCAGTTCATGATCTTTTTCTGTAACCGCCATTACCTTATCAATCCGCTTTCTGAATTACAATGTTTTGCATGTTTACCTGTCACTTTGCCTTCTAACACCTTCTTTAGGATTTATCATGGTTTGGTCAGTGATTTCGCCAGTCTGACAAAATGGACAATCGGCCTTTTGGCAGGGCAGGCATAGGTGCAGCACCCGCATTCAAAACAATCCCAGAGATTGTATTCCTTCGCCCCTTCATACAATCCCTTCTCTGCATAAATGCTGAGCATTGACGGCATAAGCCCCATCGGACAGACATCAATACACCTGCCGCACCGTATACATGGAAGAAATTCACCGGTATGGACAACCTCTGATTCAGGGAGCACAAGTATACCTGATGTGCCCTTGGTAACAGGTATGTCCAAAGATGAGACAGCAAAACCCATCATCGGGCCTCCGGCGATTACTTTTCCAACTCCATCTATAAAACCTCCACATTCATTGATAAGATGGGGGAACAGCGTGCCAACCTTTGACAGGAGGTTAGCAGGTTCCCGGATGCCATTACCGGTTACAGTAACCAGCCTTTCAATAAGTGGTTTCCCGTATCTTACAGCCTCAAAAACGGCAAATGTCGTGCTGACGTTCTGCACCACAACACCGACATCCATGGGCAGTGCCCGCGGAGGAACCTTCCTGCCGGTAATTGCCTGTATCAGCATCTTCTCGGCTCCCTGGGGATACTTCACTTCCATTGGAACAACCTGAATTTCATTTGCTCCTGACTCGTGAATCTCCCGCTGCATCACCGCAAGAGCTTCAGGTTTATTGTTCTCTATGCCAATGTACCCCTGATGAACGTTAAGGACTTTCATCAGAATTCCGAGCCCTTCAACAATTTCATGGGAATGCTCAATCATCAGGCGGTAGTCGACGGTAAGATACGGTTCACATTCAGCGCCATTTATGATTACGGTATCAATGGGCTTTTCCTTTGGTGGAGACAATTTTACGATAGTGGGGAATGCCGCGCCGCCAAGTCCCACAATGCCGGCATCTTTTATCTTTTCCTTCAGTTCCTCGGCAGACAGATTTCCATAATCAGGAGAATCTCTAAGAGCAGTCCATTCATCCCTGCCATCGCTGGCAATCTCTACAGCAGGAATCATTCTGCCCATAACATTCATACAATCCCTGAAGGCAGTAACCTTTCCTGACACGGATGAGTGAACAGGGGCAGACACAAAACCCGCAGGCTCTCCAATACGCTCTCCCTTTTTGACCTCCTGACCTGCGGTAACAAGCGGTTTACAGGGAGCCCCTATATGCTGACTTAACGGGATGATAACTCTTTCAGGAAGAGACGCTTCCCTGATGGGTTTGTCTTTTGAAAGTTCTTTCCTGTCAGAGGGATGAATACCTCCGGTGAATGTCAAAAGCCCCAATA
>Ga0233425_10004502_pt1 | contig 23290 bp, 12 predicted proteins | sample Watercolumn_Towu_2_FD_181712 | JGI IMG/M metagenome (GOLD analysis project Ga0233425, IMG submission 181712) | Freshwater microbial communities from Lake Towuti, South Sulawesi, Indonesia - Watercolumn_Towuti2014_140_MG | ecosystem: Environmental > Aquatic > Freshwater > Lake | place... | reverse complement strand
GTCCCGCCTGTTCACCACCAGAACCGACAACAGGCGGGACGCCTGTTCAACTTAATCATCATGCGTAAACCCCACGAGAAACATCCCGAACCCGCACTGACGTTCGCACCGCCGGCGAATCTTGCCAACGTCACCGTCATCCTCGTCGAACCATCGGTGCCCGGCAACATCGGTTCCAGTGCGCGCGCGATGAAGACGATGGGGCTGCGCGACCTCGTTGTGGTAAACGGCCCGAAGTTCAAAGGTGAACCGGAATCACTGAAGATGGGACACGGTGCGTGGGACTTGCTGGAACAGGCACGCGAAGTCTCAACGTGGGAACAGGCCACGGAAGGCATCCACTGGCTCATTGGCACCACGCACCGCAAACGACGCGCCCAATTTCCGCAAACGCTTCCCGCCCACGAAGCCGCGCAGAAGATCGCATCCCTCTCACAGAAACATCGCGTCGCTCTCGTGTTCGGACGCGAGGAGAGCGGCCTCAGCGACATCGAGCTTCGTCGCTGCCAGGAACTCACCACCGTTCCTAGCGGCGCCGAACATCCTGCGCTGAATCTCTCGCAAGCCGTGATGCTCTACTCCTACGAGGTTTTTATCGCCAGTATGGGCACTGTGCCGGTGCAGCCGAAGAACTTGGCGACTGTCCACGAAGTCGAGTCGCTCCTGAAACATCTCGGCGGATCGCTGGCCAAAGTCGGCTTCCGTCCGCACCAAGGCGATCCAGACTCTTTCCTGCGTTCGTTGCGCCGCGTGCTGGGCCGCGCGCCGTTGGAGAAACGCGACGTCAATGTCCTGCACCGGATTTGCCAGCAGATAGATTACTACGTGAGCCGACACAACAGTTGAACAGGCGTCCCGCCTGTTCGGGTCCATGGATTCCCCAATAAACAGGCGAGACGCCCGTTCAACTATTCCACAACAACCGTCAACTCCGCCACTGCCGCATATGGCCTCGACGGATCAATGCTGCTAATGGCAATGAACTTCACCCAGCGAGCCTCGGTGGGCTTGTCGAATTTCACTGTCTGGAGCGTCTTCTCGCGCATAAACGCGCCGCGCGCCACCTCGTGCCATGTCTTGCCGTCGTTGCTGACCTGCACAGCGTAGTCTTTGATCCGTCCGTTCAGGTTCTTGTCCTGCCGCTGGAGGCAAGTGACACCGGCAATTCTTGTCGGTTTGGAAAGCTCAATGACCAACTCGTGCGGGTAACCCGGCACGGGCGCTGTCCATGAACTGTGCCACATCGTATTCGGATCGCCGTCCACGGCATTGGCGGCTTCGTAGTGGGACGCCTCGCTGCTGGCACGGACAGAATGCACTGGTCCGGGAGCGGCGAACAGCTTCTGCACGGCGCTCAATTCCAGTCTCTGCTTCGGCGCAAACTTGTCGCTGGCCATGTACCGCAGCAAGCTGTGACGAAATTGGCGCGCGACGGGGTTGCTGTCGTCGAGCGCGATGCTGCACACGACGACCTTCGCCTTGCCGACGTTGGCCTCGAACATCAGACCGAGCTTGCGCGCTGTGAACCAATCGTCAATCACCTGTACTGTCGGACGCAACGACGCCGGCATTTCGTCGAGGATCATCGGTGCGGCGCGCGTGATGAGATACCACCACTGCCAATTCGAGTGAAAGTCGGTCGGGAAGTCCGCGAACGCCGGATGTTTCGGGTCGCAGAGGATGCCCAACGTCGTCGGCGGCTGACGGCGCGTCCACGTCGTGTTCCAGAAGATGCTGGAGAATCCCATCACCACCTTGTTCGTCGTCGCGTTCTTCACGCGCAACGGCGGCACCAAGAGCAACAACTTGCCGCTTGTCGTCGCGTCAATCGTTTCAACGATCTTCACGTCCGCCGGCGGCTGCGTGTCCGCCTGCGGCGGATAAATCCACACATCCCAATCGTTCTCGAAACCAGCCACGCCCGCCACGAGCTTGTAACGGGCGGGCGCCGGCACATTCTTCAGATCAACCGCAACATTGCCTTGGCCGTTGGCAGCGACGCGTCCATCGTCGCCAACCAACTTCCAACTGACACCGTCATTCAGACGTTCCGGCCCGTAGTGTGCGACTTCAAGACTAGCCTCCAATGTTTCATCAGTGGTGAACACGCGCTTGGCAAGCCGGGCGAGCGGCACGGTGCTGTTGCAGAACCGGCTGTACTCCTCCGGCGTGACGTAGCCCTTTTCCTCCCAGAACGGATCGAGCACACCGACGAGCGCCGTGCCTTGACCGGGAAAGTCGTGTAGATCGAGCAACTCGAACCCTGCCATCCCCGGCGTGCGCAACGCCGATTCGATGTCTTCTTTGTAACAAAGCGTCTGGAGTTTGCCGGAGGCGAGAAGGAAGTCGCGGGCTTGGTCGAGCATTCCGTGTTCAGCGAGACGGTCGCGGAAGATGTCAAAGTTCTTCGGCTTCAGGTAGCCGGTGTATTTCTTGATCTCATCGAAGTTCGGATAGACGCACCACTGGCCGATCTCGTGGCTGACGACCGGCACGCTTCGCTTGCTGATGTAGTCGCGGTAATCGGTCGTCGTCTCTGGCGGTTTGGCGTTGATGCGCGACTTCAGTCCCCCACCCCACGCTTGGATGCGTGGATGCGGATCGCAATGCCACTGGTTCTCCGGCAATTCCGGCCAGCCGGCACCGCTGGTCCAGAGGCGGCGCGAGTCGAGCGCCTTATAGTGGTTCACATAATTGGCAAGGTAGGCTTTGTGGTTCTTGCCGCCGGGTTCGTTGCCGTAGGCCATGAGCACGAACGACGGATGGTTGCCGTAGTATTTCAGGATGCGGTCGGTCTCCTCGTAAATCCATTTGTCCACCGGCTTGCCGTCGCCAAGCGTCGTGGACTGGTTCGCCCACGATGACGCTTCGACGTGAAGATAAAATCCCATTTCGTCTGCCGCGATGAACGCCGCTTCCGGCGGACACCACGAGTGGAACCGAATCAGGTTCAAACCGTGCGCTTTTGCCACACCGATGATTCGTTTCCATTCCGCCACGTCAGTCGGCGGATGACCGGTCTTCGGGAAGATGCTGCAATCGAGCGTGCCGCGAATAAACGTCTTGCGTCCGTTGATCGTAAACTGCGTGCCTTGCGCGGCAAATTCGCGGAGACCAAAACGGACGATGCGTTTGTCCGATTTGTCATTCTGAGCGTAGCGAAGAACCTCTGAACCGTATCCGGTTGCGAGGCCCTTCGCTTCGCTCAGGGTGACAACTAGGGTTTGTAAATTAGGCGCGAACTCGTCCCATGTCTTTGCGTCAACCGGCACCTCGACTTCCGCAACATCGGTGATCTCGACGCTCTTTGTTCCCACGCTCAACATGGCCCTCGCCTGCCCGCCCTTTTGCACTTTCACCCGCACCGAACGTTTCGCAACATTCGGATACACCTGCACATCCTCGATCCAGACAGGCGGTGTCGCGCGCAGTTCCATCTTGCCGACGATGCCGTTCCAGTTGCCTTGCGTGTGGTCGCTGACGCTGTGGGAGTTCTCGCCGATGTCAATCACCATCCGGTTGTCCACTTGAATCTTGAGCGTGTGTTTGCCGGGCGGCAGCAGGCCGAGGTCGTAGTCGTGCGGTGTCGCGAGGCTGTTGTTCGAGCCGAAAGGTTTGTCGTCCACCCAGACACGCGTCTCCCAATGCGGTCGCTCCAACGACAGTTCAACCATCTGACCTTCCCACGCTTTCGGAATCTCAATGTCGCGCTGATACGACGCGACGCCGGCGTAGTACTTGTCGGGCTGAAGCCAGAACGGGGCCTTGATATTGCCGGGCTTCCGGTATTTCTCGTATTCGGGCGCGTCAAAGAAAGACTTGTCAATGATTCCGCCGATCCATTTTGTGTCCAACGTCACCTCGTCGCCGATGCCTTGTCCCGGCAATGTTCCGGGGAGCTTGATCGTGCCTGACAGACCGTGGTCGAGTTGAAACTGCCATTCACCAGCGAGTGAGATTACGGCGGCGAGTAGAAGCGCGTGCATGTTAGTCCACCAGTTCGCGTTCGATTTGTTCGAGCGTTTTGCCTTTCGTTTCCGGCACTTTCTTCCAGACAAACACGTAGCCGGCAAAACAGATCGCGGCGTAGAGCCAGAAGGTGTTGGCCATGCCGATGCTGCCTTTGAGAATCGGGAAGGCAAACGTCAGGATGAAACAGGCGACCCACAACGCGCTCACCGCGACCGAAATCGCCGCGCCACGGATGCGGTTCGGGAAAATCTCGGAGATGAGCACCCAGACAATCGGCGCGAGTGATAATCCGTAGCAGCCGAGCGAGCAGAGCGTGAACACGAGCACGGCGATGCCTTTCATCTTCATCGCGTAGGCCAAACCAAGCAGGACGTGCGAGATGCCGATGCTGGCGCAGCCAATCAGCATCAAGCCGCGCCGGCCAAAATGGTCCACGGTGCCGATGGCGATCAACGTGAACAGCAGGTTGACCGTGCCAGTGATGACGATATTAAACATGATGTCGCTGATGCCGTAGCCGGCGCTCTTGTAGATTTCCTCGGCGTAGTTGAAGATGGAGTTGATACCACTCCACTGCTGGAGCACAGCCAGCGCGCAACCGACCAGCACAATCTTCTTCAGCTTCGGTTCCAGCAAATCGCTGAAACGAACGCGTTGGATCTCTTCGCTGGCCAACGTCTGCTGCACATCGCTGACTTCGGCAGCGGCGTATGCGTCGCCGCCGATCTTCGCCAGCACGCGCCGGGCGAGGTCACTGTTGCCGTTCTTGATGAGCCAACGCGGGCTTTCCGGCACGAGCACGGCGCCGACGAAGAACAGCAGCGACGGCGCGGTGACGGCGGTGAACATCCAGCGCCAGCCGTACTCAATGTTCCAGTCCGCGCGCGCAGCGCCGGTGGATTTGACAGCGATCCACCAGTTGACGACCTGCGCGGCGAGAATACCAATGACAATCGTCAGTTGATTGATCGCGACGAGCCGGCCCCGCAAGTGCGCGGGGGCAACTTCGGCGATGTACATCGGGGACAGGTTGGATGCCATGCCGATGGCGACGCCGCCGAGGACACGCCAGACGACGAACATAGTAAATGTTGATGCCCAACCCGTCAGCACCGACGACACAGCAAACAGCAGTGCGGAGAGGATGAGGAGTTTCTTGCGACCGAACTTGTCGCTGAGGCCGCCGGTAAAGATGGAACCGAGCAAGCAACCAAGCAGCGCGCAACTATTGGCCCAGCCGCTTTGCGCTTCACCGGTGAGCTTGAAGAACTTCTCGAAAAATGGTTTTGCGCCGCCAATGACGACCCAGTCGTAGCCGAACAGTAACCCACCCATGGCAGCAACAAGGGAGATGGTCCAGACATAGGCGAGGTTGTAAACGGGTTGGTTGCGAGTGTCCGACGGGGATATCGTGGCGGTAATCATGACGGGCGATTTATCGGTTCGGCGGCGGCAGAGGGTCAAGCTGTTTCTTGCGGAACTTCTTCCGAAAATAAGTGTTGAATACAAATAAGCGCCACACGTATATAAGCATGATGCAGAAGATTTCTACTTGGTTGAAGGCGCCGTTGATGGCGGCGTTGATTTTTTCCGCTGCCGCGGCGACGGCGGTGGATAGCACTTTTGAAAGTGATCTCCCCGCAGTTCCGCAAGCCCAGATTGACAAGCTGGTGTTTGCAAAGTTGAGCCAATTACAAATGCAGCCAGTACTTTGTTCTGATGCTGTGTTTGTCCGTCGTGCGTACCTTGACATCATCGGCATCTTGCCCACGGCGCAGGAAGCGAAGGACTTCATTCAGAACCCGGACGTCCATAACAAACGCCGCGTTCTGATTGACAAGCTGCTGGACCGTCCGGAGTTTGCCACCTACTGGGCGATGCGATGGGGCGACATCCTCCGGATCAAAGCTGAGTTCCCTGTCAACCTCTGGCCCAATGCAGCACAAGCCTATCACCGCTGGGTCATGGCCTCGCTCGCGGAGAACAAACCTTACGACAAGTTTGTCCGCGAGATGCTCACTTCCAGCGGCAGCAACTTCCGCGTCGGCCCCGTCAACTTCTATCGCGCTATCCAGAACCGCACGCCCGAAGGCATCGCCGGTGCCGTGGCGTTGACGTTTATGGGTTCGCGAACGGACAAGTGGTCGCCCAACGAGGTGGCGGGCATGGCGGTATTCTTCTCACAGGTTGGCTACAAACCCACTAGCGAGTGGAAAGAAGAAAATGTGTTCTGGGATCCGCTCGGCGCAAGCACGACTCGCATCAACATCGCGCCCGGACGCGATGCCATTGTTTCCACCAATCCGCCACCGACGGTCGTGCTGCCAACCAACGCTCCACCCTTGATCGCAACCTTCCCCGACGGCAAACAAGTGAAGTTGACGCTCAACAAGGATCCGCGAGAGCTCTTTGCCGACTGGCTGATCTCACCTCGCAATCAATGGTTCTCCCGCTCCATCGTCAATCGCATCTGGTATTGGTTGCTCGGACGCGGCATCATTCACGAAGCTGACGACATCCGTCCGGACAACAGCAATCCGCCGAGCAATCCCGCGTTGCTCGCTTATCTCGAAAAAGAGTTCATCAACAGTCGCTTCGACATGAAACAACTGTATCGCCTCATCCTGAACTCCAAGACCTACCAACTCTCCTCGATGCCACGCCACAAAGGCCCCCAAGCCGAAGCCAACTTCGCCACCTATCCCTTACGACGCCTTGACGCCGAGGTATTGATTGACGCCATTAATGGCATCACCGGCATGACAGACCTCTACACCAGCCCGATTCCAGAACCGTTCACCTACATTCCTGAGAACCTGCCGGCGGTTGGGATTGCCGATGGCAGCATCACCAGTCCGTTCCTGACGTTGTTCGGACGTACGGCGCGCGCCACCGGCATGGAAAACGAACGCAACAACAAACCGCTCTCCGGCCAGTGGCTCTACCTGTTGAACTCCAGCCAAGTACAACGCAAGATCGAGCAGGGGCCGAAACTCAGGACGCTTATTGAATCCAGCCGAAAACCCCAGGAAATCCTTAACGACCTGTATCTAACCATCCTATCGCGGCACCCCACAACTGAGGAGTTGAAAACTATTTCCAGTTATGGCAATTTTGGAGTTGCCATGGCAGCCAGTGCCACAAAGTCAGGCAGCGGCAAGTCGTCGAGCTATCCCTCGCGGCAACGGATGCGCGAGGACTGGATAGACATCACTTGGTCGCTGATCAATAGCACTGAATTTTTGTACCGTCACTAACGTCAATAACCTTGTGTGAAAGGAGCACAATAGTCATGAGCAATAAGCAAAACAATGCAGAGCAGATCTCCCGGCGCGAAGCCTTGCGTCGTGGAGTGTGGGGAACTGCGGGGCTGGTCTTGGGCAGTCGTCTAAGTTCCAGCGCGCAGGCGGCCGCGTTGACCGCGCCCACGAAACCCGCCGGCAAAGTAAAAGCCAAATCCGTCATCCAAGTTTTCCTCTGGGGCGGCATGTCCCACATTGACACATGGGATCCGAAGACATCCGCTGGCTATGAGTACATGGGCGAGTTTGCCAAGGCGATCTCCACCAACGTCAGCGGCATCCAAATCGGCGAGCTTTTCCCGAACCTCGCCAAACAAGCCGACAAATTCTCCATCATCCGTAGCATGACACACCGCAACAACGGTCACGAGACCGCTGCCTACCTCATGCAAACCGGCCACCAACCCGGCGAGCGCCTCGCCTACCCCAGCGTCGGCGCGGTGTTCTCCCTGTTTAAGGGCAAAGACTACAAGGGCATGATTCCGCCGTACGTCGTGATGACGACAGCGCAGGGACGATTCTCCGAGGAAGGTTTTCTCGGCCCCAAATTCAAACCCTTCGCCACTGGCGGCGACCCGAACAGTTCGCGTTTTGAAGTTGACGGCGTTGTCGCCCGCGGCATCACTGATGACCGCCAAAAAACCCGCCGTGAACTGCTTGGCAAGATGAACACGATGGGCAACGCGATGGCCGCCAGTTCTGAAATGGCCCTAGCCGAGGAAACCAAGAAACAAGCCTACGAGTTGATTCTCGGCCCCGGCAAAGACGTCTTCGATCTTTCCAAGGAAAAAGACGCCCTGCGCGAGAAATACGGCCGCAACACGTTCGGCCAAGAATGTCTCGCGGCGCGCCGCATGGTCGAAGCTGGTGTTCCCTACGTCGTCATCAACTTCCCCGGCGGCTGGGACACCCACAGCAATCACTTCGCCACCATGCGCCGTCAATGCCCGAACCTCGATCAAGGTCTGGCGACGCTCTTCCAAGACTTGCAAGATCGCGGTCTGCTCGAAAGCACCATCGTCTGGTGCACCGGCGAATTTGGCCGCGGACCGAAGGTGGACTGGCAGCCGCCATGGAACGGCGGGCGCAACCACTACGGCAACGTATTCAGCGTGATCGTGGCCGGCGGTGGATTCAAGGGCGGCGCGATTGTCGGTTCCTCCGACGACAAAGCGCAGGAAGTCAAGGATCGCCCCGTCTATCCCGTTGACCTGCTCGGCAGCATCTACCAGTTGGCTGGCATTGACTCCAACGCCACACTCCCGCATCCACTCGGCGCCGAAGCGCACGTGTTGCCGCCGCTCGATGGAAAGACGAAGTCCGGTGGTTTGTTGACTGAGATCATGTAAGCCATGGGCAAAGCCCCTTGGGTAGCAGTTCTGTGCGCCGCCAGTGCTCTTGCGCTGGCGGCGCAACTTCATGCCCAGTCAAGACCTTATCTCGGCTACGTCTATCCCGCCGGCGGACAGCAAGGCAGCACCTTCGAAATCAAGGTTGGCGGACAGAACCTGACCGACAACGCCGACATCATCGTCAGCGGCTCCGGTGTCACGGCCAAGCTGATCCAGTATTGTGATCCCCTTGGAAACCGCGAATCCGCCTTGTTGAGCCAGCAACTCAGGGAACTAACCAAGAACAAGTCCAAGCGCGCCAAAGGAACAGAGCCTCCACCCGATCCAGAGGCGCAAGAGATGATCAATCGGATCCAAAAACTCCTTCGCGAAGAACAACGTCGCCCAGCCTGCGCCGCCTTTCGTGGCGTCGCCTTCATCGAGGTTGCGATTGCGCCCAACGCGCCGCCCGGTGAACGCGAGTTGCGTTTTGTAGCCCCACGCACTGGCGCATCGAATCCCATGGTCTTCCACGTCGGCCAGGTGCCTGAGCACACGCGCAAACCGATGCTGACCGCTCCACGCCAAATCCTCGGCAAAGAATCGCAAGCGCTTCGCAGCCGTCCCGCCAGCGAAGCCGAGGAACGCGTCAACATCCCCTGCACCGTCAACGGCCAGATCGCTTCCCGCGAGATCAACACCTACCGTTTCCCCGCCCGCAAAGGACAACGCCTCGTCATCACCACACAGGCCCGGCAATTGGTTCCCTACATTGCCGACGCCGTTCCCGGCTGGTTCCAACCAGTACTCGTGCTTTACGACACAAACGGAAAAGAAGTGGCCTACGACGACGACTACCGCTACAAACCCGACCCCGTCATCCTCTACGAAGTTCCCAAGGACGGTGAATACGTTCTGGGAATTTTCGACAGCATCTTCCGCGGACGAAATGATTTCATCTACCGCATCACCATGGGCGAGATGCCGTTTGTGACCAGCATTTTCCCGCTCGGCGCGCGCGTGGGCGGCAACGTCGCCGTCAAGATGAAAGGCTGGAACCTCGACGGCGCCGAGATCAAGCCGCCCGCCAGGGATACAGGCGAAGGCGTCTATCAACTCGTCGCGAACCGGAACGGAACGGTTTCCAATCCCCTGCCGTTTGCGCTCGACACACTGCCGGAACTCTTCGAGAAAGAATCCAACGACACCCCGTCGCGCGCGCAGAAAGTGACCCTGCCCGTGATGATCAACGGTCGCATTGACAAGACGGATGACTGGGACGTGTTCCAGTTCACCGGCAAGGCCGGCGACACCGTTGTCGCCGAAGTCTATGCGCGCCGGCTCGAATCCCCGGTGGACTCGGTCATCAAGCTCACCGATGCCAAGGGAAACCTCATTGCGTTCAACGACGATTGCGAAGACCTCAGCGCCGGCGTGAACACGCACCATGCCGATTCCTACTGCATGGCGAAGCTGCCCGCCGACGGTGCGTACTACGTTCACATTGGCGACACCGGACGTCACGGCGGCGAGGAGTACGGCTACCGTCTTCGCATCAGCGCGCCGCGGCCGGACTTCGCGTTGCGCATCGTGCCTTCCAGCGCCGGCGTCGCTCCCAAAGGCAGCGCGAGTCTCAGCGTCTTTGCCATTCGCAAAGACGGATTCGACGGTGACATCAAGTTGACCTTGAAGAATCCACCGGAAGGGTTCTCCCTGGCATCCAACCAACTGAAAACGCCGCCGAAGAAAATCAAAGGCTCGAAAACACCGCCACCGGCGCCGCCTCCGCCATCCACCACACTGCCGGCGTTGCAGCCGATGGTGAAGATACAGTTCAAGGCGGGCACGACGTCATTACACGAGCCTGTCAACCTCCACGTCGAAGGCCGCGCGCAAGTCAGCGACACTGAGATCGTCCGCGAAGCTGTGCCGGCGGAAGACAGGATGCAAGCGTTCTTGTGGCGTCACCTTGTTCCCGCCCAAGACTTCAAAGTTGTCGTCTTCGGCTCCAAGACAATCGTCCCCACTACTCCCCTGCGCGTGGCGCCGGAACTGACACCAGAACAGAAAGCCAAGGCGGAAACCGTCCTGAAAGAGGCTGAGGCCAAGGGGCGGAAGTTCACGAAGTCACAAGTCGCCGGCCTCGCCCGCAACATCAAGGTGCTCTACGAGCGCGGACTAATCACTGACAAGTTCTATGGCGACAGGATCGCGGAACTCGGCCTGACCCAGTAGGGTGCCGCTTTGAATGACTCGCATTCATCGGCGTCCACGTAAACACGGTTCTTGACTATGAACAGAATCCCATCGCTCTTGTTTCTTGGACTCGCAGGCGTTGCCGCGTTGACGTCGTCGGCGCGGGCACAATCGAGGCCCTACATTGCGTATGTCTATCCCGCCGGCGGACAGCAAGGGACAACCTTCGATGTCAAAGCGAGTGGACAGAATCTTTCCGATTACGGCAACGTAATTGTCAGCGGCCCCGGCGTGACGGCCAAGCTCGTCGAATATTGCGGCACTCTTTCCCCCCGCGAAAGCAGGCTGTTGAGCCAGCAACTGGCGGAGTTGAAGAAGTCCAGGAAGAAAAGTCCCACAAAGACAAAGAAGAAGTCATTGGGAGACGGTACATCTTCCGCGGCGGCGCCACCGGGGCAGGATGACGAAGGGGCAGCCTTGATCGCCAAGCTCGAAAAGCTGATGCAGGAGAGTCAGCGTTTCCCGGCCTGTGCCGCGTTCCGCGGCGTTGCGTTCCTTCGTGTCACGATCGCGCCCAACGCTCCTCCCGGCGAACGGGAGTTGCGGATTGTAACGTCGCGCGGCGGCGTGTCGAACCCGATGGTCTTTCACGTCGGTCAAGTGCCGGAATACTCCCGCACCCCGATGCGCACCGCCCCGCTTCAACGTCTCGGCAAGGAGGCGCAGGCGCTTCGTGACCGGCCACTCAGCGAAGCCGAGGACCGCGTCAACATCCCCTGCACCGTCAACGGCCAGATCGCCTCGCGCGAAGTGAACACCTACCGATTCAGCGCGAAGAAAGGCCAGAAGCTCATCATCACCACCTACGCCCGCCAACTGATTCCCTACATTGCCGACGCCGTGCCCGGATGGTTCCAGCCGGTACTCGTGCTCTACGATGCCAAGGGCAAGGAAGTGGCGTACGACGACGATTACCGATTCAAGCCCGACCCCGTCATTCTCTTCGATGTGCCCAACGACGGCGAATACGTGCTGGGGATTTTCGATGCCATCTACCGCGGACGTAACGATTTCATCTACCGCATCAACATCGGTAGCCTGCCCTTCATCTCCAGCGTCTTCCCCCTCGGCGGCCGGGTCGGCGAACAGGTCAACGTCGCCATCCGCGGTTTCAATCTTCCCACCGACAAGTACGCCATGAACCTCGCCGGCGTCCACCCCGGTCTCTACCCGTTCACCCTCGGCAACAACCAGCAGCAAGCCAACCGCGTCGCCTTCATGGTGGACACGCTGCCGGAGTGCTACGACAAGGAGAGCAACGACGATCCTTCCCGCGCGCAGCCAGTCACACTGCCCATCATCGTCAACGGTCGCATTGACAAGACGGATGACTGGGACGTGTTCCAGTTCACCGGCAAATCCGGCCAGACCGTTGTGGCGGAAGTCCATGCCCGGCGACTCGATTCGCCGGTGGACTCGGTCCTGAAACTCACCGACAGCCACGGCAGGCTCATCGCGTTCAACGACGACTGCGAAGACCTCGCCTCTGGTCTCAACACACACCATGCCGATTCCTACTTCATGGCCACGCTGCCCGCCGACGGCACGTACTATGTGCACATCGGCGACACCAGCCGCCACGGCGGCGAGGAGTACGGCTACCGGCTCCGCATCAGCGCGCCGCGACCGGACTTCGAGTTGCGCATCGTGCCTTCCAGCGCCAGCTTGCCTCCCAAGGGCAGCGCGGCTCTCAGCGTTTTTGCCATCCGCAAAGACGGATTCGACGGCGACATTCAACTGAGTTTGAAGAACCCGCCGGAGGGGTTCTCGTTGTCGAGCAGCCAACTGAAGGCGCCGCCGAAGAAGGCGAAGGGCGCAAAAGCCCCGCCGCCAGCTGCGATTTACAGTACACTGCCGGCGTCGCAGCCGATGGCGAAGATTCAATTCAAGGCGGGCACGACGGCAACACACGATCCCGTCAACCTGCGCGTCGAAGGCCGCGCGAAAGTGGGCGATACTGAGATCGTCAGCGAAGCCGTGCCGGCGGAAGATCGGATGCAGGCGTTCTTGTGGCGGCACCTTGTTCCGACCAAGGAACTGATGGTTCGCGTCACCGGTTCCAGGTCGTTGACGGATTCGCCCAAGCGCGTGCCCCCCGAACTAACGCCCGAACAGAAAGCCAAGGCGGAAGATGTCGTCAAGCAGGCGGAAGCCAAGGGACGCACTTTTAACAAATCGCAAGTCGCCGGCACTGCGCGCATGATCAAAGAGTTTTACGAGAAGGGATTGCTGACCGCCACGTTCTACGGCGACCGCATCGCCGAACTCGGATTGATTCGCTAACCGGTTGAGTCACGGAATAATCTGGGGCACCAGTGTCAGGGCGTCGGCCAATTTCTCCGGTTGTTTACCGCCGGCTGTCGCCAGTTCGGGACGACCGCCGCCGCCGCCGCCGCACTTCTTCGCAACCTCGCCGACAATCTTGCCGGCGTGTTTGCCTTGTTTCACCAAGTCGGTTGTCACGTAACAAATCAGCGACACCTTGCCTTCGCTGACGCCGCCGAGCACCACCACGCCGCTCGCCAGCTTCGGTTTCAATGCCTCCACCACAGTCCGCAACAGGTTGGCATCAGCCTCGCCGAGATTGGCCACGAGCGGCGCGCCCGGCGGTCGCGCCCTACCCAGCAACTCCTCCGCAATCGCCGGGGCCTTTGCTGCCATCTCAGCGGCGCGCTGCTTCGCGAGTTGCTTCTCGATCTCGAAAGCTCTCGCACGCTCGCCCTCCGCTACGGCTGCCGCTTTTTGTTGCTCGATGAATTCGGCGGCGAACTTTCCGCAGACCGCTTCAACGCGACGAATGCCGGCCGCAATCGCCGACTCGCGCACGATCTTGAACAAACCGATGTCGCCAGTGTTCTTCGCGTGCGTGCCGCCGCACAACTCCATCGAGAACCCGTCGAACTGGCCTTTGTGCCCACCAACCTGCAAGACGCGAACCACATCGCCATACTTCTCGCCAAAGAACTGCTGGATGCAGCCGTTCTTCTGCACTTCAGTAAACGGCACTTCCGTCCAGAACACCGGCTCATTCACCTTGATCCGCTGGTTCACGAGTCGCTCAATGTCGGCAATCTGCGCGTCGGTGAGTTTCTCCGGGCAGTTGAAGTCAAAACGGAAACGATCGGGCGCAACAAGCGAACCTCGTTGCCGCGCGTCCTTACTCACAACCTCGTGCAGCGCCCAGTGGAACAGGTGCGTCGCCGTGTGGTGACGCTGGATGTTCGCGCGGCGTTCGGCGTCCACCGCCACGCGCACCGCCTCACCCACTTCCGGCGCGCGACCACTGGCAAGCTTGGCGCGATGTACGACCATCTCGCCCTGCTTCTGTGTATCGAGCACTCGCAGATCACCGATTACGCCGGTGTCGCCCACCTGACCGCCCATCTCGGCGTAGAACGGCGTCTTGTCGAGAATGATGTTGAACTCGCCTTCCGCCGGTGAGACCGCTTCGACGACTGCTTCCGCTTCGAGGTTGTCGTAACCGACAAACTTCGTCGGCTCGACTTCCAAACCTTCACTCACCACTGTGACGATGGCTTTCTTCTTCGCGTGATCTTCACGTGCCCGCGAACGCTGTTCCTCCATCAACACCTCAAATCGCGCCGCGTCCACCGTCAAACCGCGTTCGCGCGCCATCAACTCGGTCAGGTCGAGCGGGAAGCCGTACGTGTCGAAAAGCTTGAACGCGTCGTCGCCGGGGAACACCTTGCCGGACAACTTCGCCACCGTCTCCTCGAACAATTCGATGCCGCGATCGAGCGTGCGATTGAAACTTTCCTCTTCGGCCTTGAGTACCGCCTTGATTTTTTCCGCGTTGCGCCGCGATTCCGGGAACACATCGCCAAAATTCGCCGCCACGACATCCACGAGCTTGTAGAAAAACGGTTCGTGGAAGCCCAGACTGCGTCCGTAGCGCACCGCCCGGCGCAAAATCCGCCGCAACACGTACCCGCGCCCTTCATTCGACGGTGTGATGCCGTCGGCGATTGCGAAGCTCAGGCAGCGGATGTGGTCGGCGATGACTCGGAATGCGATGTCAACCTGCACCTGATCCGGTAGCATAGGCCTCTGTGCCTGTGCTGTTCTCTGTGCCTGTGCTGTTCTCCGCGCCTGTGCTGTTTCTGTCGTTGTTTCTTTGCCCGTCCCGCAGGCACGGAGGCCTGCGCTACCAGAACCGGTAGGAATTCCGTATTGCTGGCCCGAACTCCAAAACCACCGGTATTCCTCCACGCTCTTGGCCAGGCCTTTCGTCACGGCATTGCCGGCAATGTAGTTCCATTTCTCAACGAACTCCGCCTCATCGCGCACGATCCTGTCAAAGCTCTCGCGTTCCCAGACCGCTCCCTGCCAACCGAACTGCCGTTGAATCTGGTTGGCGGTGTACGACTTGATGCTGTGCAAGATTTCACTCAGGCTCGCATAGCCTTTATCGGAAGCCGCAGAATCCAGTGGATGCGGCCACAGCAACAGGTGGACGTGGTCCGGCATCACAGTGACAGCGTGAAGATGGTACTTCTGGTCATGTCCGTGCCGGCAAGCTGCCAACACGAGGTCACGCACTTCGGGTGACATCTCCCGGCTCTCGCGTGTCGTGAAGGTGACGAAATATGTGCTGCCGCCCTCCTGCCAGTGTGGGAGATTCCGCTGCGTCATCTGAAAACTGGTGACGCCGGGTTTCTCAACAGCGCAGGCACGGAGGCCTACGCTACCACGGGATTCCAGTAGCACAGGCGTCCCTGCCTGTGCCGTTGGGTTTCCTGCCTGTGCCGTTGGGTTTCCTGCCTGTGCCGTTGGGTTTCCTGCCTGTGCCGTTTCTCCGGGGAGTGTTGAACCGTATTTCTTGCCGCTCAGTTTCTCCAGTTCGCGGAAAATTGGCGTGAAGACGTCGGTCTCGTAATTAGAAATGCGGCGCGTAAAGTCGCGGAAGTTGTCGGTGCATTGGATAATCGAGCAGGCGCGCTCGAACCCCATGCCGGTGTCAACGTGTTTTGCCGGTAACGGCGAGAGCGTGCCGTCGGGGTTGGCATTGAACTGGATGAAGACGAGGTTCCAAATCTCGATGCACTGCGGCGTTCCGGCATTGACCAGCTTCGCGCCGCCATTGCCGGCCGGCGTCAGATCGACGTGCAATTCACTGCACGGCCCACACGGCCCGGTGTCGCCCATCATCCAGAAGTTGTCTTTGCGGTTGCCGGGCACAACATGGTCCGCCGGCAGGTAGCGCAGCCAGAGTTGCCGGGCTTCGTCGTCGGCGGGGATTTTATCGTCGCCGCCGAAGTAGGTGGCGTAGAGGCGCTCCTTGGGGAAGCCCCAACGCTGGACGACGAGTTCCCAAGCCCAGTCAATCGCCTCGTGCTTGAAGTAGTCGCCGAAGCTCCAGTTGCCGAGCATCTCGAAGAACGTGTGGTGGTAGGTGTCGAGGCCGACGTCTTCGAGGTCGTTGTGCTTGCCGCCGGCGCGGATGCACTTCTGGGTGTCGGCGGCGCGACCGGGTTTATACGGGCAGTTGGTCTGGCCGAGGAAGATCGGCACGAACTGGTTCATGCCTGCGTTGGTAAACAGCAGGTTCGGCGCGTCTGGCAGCAAGCTGCTCGACGGGACAATGGTGTGCTGTTTCTCTCGGAAGAAGTCGAGGAACGATTGGCGGATTTCGGCGGATGTCATGTCGGACTATTCTTCGCTGCCGCCAATGCGTTTGCCGACGATGGCGCCTTCGGCAGCCTTCTGCTTGACGACGGCGATGATCTTTTCGAGGACGGCGGGATTCTCCCGGAGATAATCTTTCGTCGCTTCGCGGCCCTGGCCGAGTTGCTGGCCATCGAAACCGAGCCACGAGCCTTTCTTTTCCAGCACACCGAGATCGGTCGCCACGTCAATGACGGAGCCTTCCTTCGAGATACCGCAATCGTACATGATGTCGAACTCGGCCTCGGCGAACGGCGGCGCGACCTTGTTCTTGACGACTTTGGCGCGGACATGGCTGCCGAGCACTTTGCCGGCGCTGTCCTTGACGACGTTGACGCGGCGCAGATCCACGCGGACGCTGGCGTAGAACTTCAACGCGCGACCGCCGGGCGTGGTTTCGGGGTTGCCGAACATGACGCCAATCTTCTCGCGAATCTGGTTCGTGAATATGCAGCAGGTCTTCGCTTTGTGAATGGCGGCGGTGAGTTTGCGCAACGCCTGGCTCATCAGGCGGGCTTGCGCGCCGACGGTGGCGTCGCCCATCTGGCCTTCGAGTTCCTGACGCGGCACGAGCGCGGCGACGGAGTCAATGACGAGCACGTCCACGGCGTTGCTGCGGATGAGTGTCTCGGCGACGGTGAGAGCTTCCTCGCCGCCATCGGGCTGGCTGACGAGCAGGTCGTCAAGGTTGACGCCGATGCGTTTGGCGTAGTTCGGGTCGAGGGCGTGCTCGACATCAATCATCGCGGCGAGGCCGCCGGCTTTTTGGGCGTTGGCGATGACAGAGAGACAGAGCGTCGTCTTGCCGCCGCTTTCGGGGCCGTAGAGTTCGACAACGCGGCCACGCGGAAGGCCGCCGACGCCGAGGGCGAGGTCGAGCGAGAGAGCGCCCGTCGAGATCACCGGGATATTCGTCAGCGCGTGCTCCGAGCCGAGACGCATGATCGCGCCTTCGCCGTATTGCTTCTGGATGGCGGCGACGGCGGCCTGGAGGTTCTTATCCTTCAACGCGGCCGGTGATGTCTTTGCGGCTTCCTTTTCCTTGGCTTCAATTTTCGCTGCCATGATCAATCTCCTTCGTTGTTGGCCCGATGACCCCATCGGGCGCGTTTGCCCCGCCGCGTGTGGTCACGCGGCCTACATTAACTTGTGTGACGACAGTTTGGTGTAAATCGAACCTTGCGGATTCAACTGGCTCTCGAACAGATGCACCGCATCCACCCGGAGCGTTCCGCAGGCGCAATCTCTAAGTGAATCCAGCAGCTTTGTCAACGCAGCGTCCGGTCGGGGGAACTTGATCCTGCCGAGCGTCAGGTGCGCCGCGAACTCGCGCTGTTCCGGCTCGAAGCCGAACTCCTGCATCGTTGTCTGCACCGCACGCGCCAGGGTTTTCAGGCGTGCGTCAGCGTCGTGGCAACCGACCCACAACACGCGCGCCCGGTTCACGTTCGGAAACGCCCCCGCTCCGCCGACCAGTACGTTGAACGCCTCGTGAGCGGCGCACACCCCCGCCAACGCCGCCGAGATGCCCGGCATCTTCTCTTCGGGAACGTAGCCGAGGAATTGCAGCGTCAGGTGAATGTTCTCGATCTTCACCCACGAGATTTTTACGCCAAGGTGGGCGCGTTTGAGCCGATCTTGCGCCTCACCGATGGCGGCGCGAACGTCGTCGGACAAGTCAATGGCGATAAAGGCGCGAATCATCGCCGCCGGCCCTGGGCAGGCTGCCCCACAGGCTCGTCGGGAGATTCTTCCAAACGCTTGAGCGAGGCTTTGTAGGTGGCGATCATCCGATCCAGTTCCTCCATGCTGCGGCGCAGCACGGCCTTGTCACCATCGGACACATCCGTTCTTTCGAGTTCGCGTGCAGCGCTGTCGCGCTGTTGCTGGAACTGGGCGAGGTCATTCTGTAAACTACGCATCTTCATCTGGCGCGGCGTCATGCGGGCGTCGGCTTCGCGTTGCTGCTCGTACTCTTGCTCGCGAGCCTTTCTGATTTGTTCTTGCAACGCCTTGCGCCGCTGCTCCAATTCGCGCGGCAGGCCCCACGCCACAATGTGCTGGTCCATCACCATCTTCATCGCGCCGTCGTAGTCCTTGGCTGCAATGGCTGCTTCCACCAAACCGAGTTGTGCCCAACCACACGGCAGCGTTAACGTTTCGCGTCCCTCCGCTGTCGCCGGCCAGTTGCGTTCATACGCGATGACCATGCGATAGCGATCCAACGCCTCCGATGGCTTGCCCGACGCCAACAGCGCGCGACCCGCGACGAGATGCGACCACGCCAGCAAGCTCGCCAACGTCGGCGATTCGGGAACCTTGTTCGGATCGCTCGTCGGATCGGGCAACAACGCCGTCGGTGCAAACTCAATCAACGCCAGCTTGTCGAACCGGGCTTCGATCTGCGCATTGATGAGCGCCGATTCCAAGCTGGCTTGTTGAATCCGCACCGCCATCACCAACGCCACGTCGTCCACGCGCACCGGCGCAGCGTCGCCTCCCATCAATTTCGCCTTCGCCTCTTCCAGAGCCACCGCACCACGCCGTTCACGCGCTGCTGTCGCAGTGTCACCGCGCCCGGTCGCGACGATGGCGCGATAGGCCGGGACGCGCGTGTCGGTCGGATCAATCTGCGCGGCGGCGTCAAGCGCTTCGCCGGCGCTCTTCCACGCGGTGCGGATCGTGTGCTCCCACGCGGTCTTCAGTGTCGGTGCGGCGGTGGTGTGTTCCAGTGGCGTCGCCAGCAATGCGTATGCTTTCGCGCCGCGACGGTTCGCCTGCGAGGCTTGTCCCTTGAGAACGTCAACACGGTCAGGGTCACAGCGCGCCGCTTCGTCGAAGGCGCGCGCCTTGATTAGCTTGGGAATCATCTCGGACTCGACCTTGGCGGCTTCGGCTCTGAGTTGTGACGCCTCGCGACGGTAGGTGGCAGCGGCGGCTTCGAGCGCGGCAGCCTGCGCGAGTTCCGCCGCCGTGGCCGGACGGTGCGTGGTGACCCGGTACGTGCCATCGGAACGCTGCTCGGTGTGGGTCTCGGTGTGGCCGGCGCGCAAGGCGCGGGCCTCCGCTTCCATGGAGGCGGCGCGGTCCAGAAGAATCTTCTCCTTGAGGCGCAAGAGGCGAACGTTGCGGCGCTCGATGCCCAGCCCCTGATCGGCAAGGCGCTCCGCTTCGCCGACATTCCCGAGTGTAAGGAACACCCACGCCTTCGTCGCGATGGCGTTGACATTGCGTTTGTCCAGCCGCAACGCCACGTCGGCGGTGTCGAGCGCGCGCTGCAGTTCCTGCGCGTGTTCCACTTTGCTTTGTGGACGGAGCTGTTCGATGGCGCGCGGGCCGTTCCAGACCGTCGGCACGACGTGATGGTTGTAGAGAAATCGCGCCAACCCCTCCGGCCACGCGGCATTCTTCGCGTCGTTGCGCCGCGCGTCGGTCAACGCCCAGATGCGGTCCTGATACAATTCATCGTAGCGAAGTCGCCGGGCGTTGAACTGGCGATGCACCGCGAGCGCCTCGTCCGGCTTCGCGTCGGCGACGGTCGCCGTCTTGCCGAGCGACGTGGCGGTTTCGATGTCGGCGGCCACGCGGCGCGGGTCGCCAAGGATCGCCGCCGCTTGCGCGCGTCCCGCGTAGCCGGCCGCCCACTCCGGCTGGATGCAGAGCACGCGGGTAAACTCCTCGCGTGCGTGCCACGCATCGCCGAGCCCGAGCAGACACCGCGCCCAATCGCCGCGCAACGCCGCGTCGTCGGGCGCGGTCCGCCGCAACGTGCGCAAATCCTTCATCGCCGCCGTCCAATCGGCGCGGTCGAGCGCGGCCTTCATGCGGGCAACAATCAACGTGTTTGCAGCGGGACCGGTTGCAAGGTGGCGTTGGGCGTAGAGATGCGCGGCTTCGGTAAAGCGTTTCTTGACTCGCGCGCCGGCTTCGCGCGACTGCCAATACTCCATCGCCATGAGGTTATAGACGAGGTCGGTGTATTCCTTCGGCACGCTGGAGTGAAAACCGAAGTTCTGCGAACCGGTCGCCACGTCGCCGCTCATGCGGAACGCGGCGGCGAGCCAGAGTTTCGCTTCGCGGTCATTGCCGTTGAGCCGCAGCGCGCGCTGCAAATCGGCAAGGGCGGCGCGGAACTGCTCCGCCAGCGTGTTGGCCACGCCGCGGGCGCGCAGGTAATCGGCGTTCTCCTCGTCGGTGGCAAGCGCCTGCGTCAGCTTCTCGACGGCGAGCTTGAATTGTCCGGCGTCGAGCGCCTCGATGCCGTCCACGTAAGCCGCCGACGGCTGGCGGTCCGCGCCGAACGCGACGGCGCAACAGCAGACCACCGCCAACCACAACCAGCCAGCGCGATGTTGTCGGTGCATGGGAAAAGTCCTTTGGGTTAGCTGGGAACGCGGAGCCGTTCTTGTTCAGCGCGGATCTGTTTCAGGCCGTCCTGAACCAGACTGAGAATCACCACCCACGCCACGAAACCGAGCGCGATTTCCTTCAGGTACAACGGCGGATTGAAATTGCAGTTCCACACGGCGTGCACCCCGGCAGCGATGGCCAGGACGCGCCAGAACCGGATGTCCTTGACCATTTCCCAGCGGAATTCCTGGTCGCCGCGCACCCGCCACAACGCCGCGCCGACCATGCTCGCCCACAAGACGTGCCCGCCGAGGATGCTCAGCCAGGCGCGCGTGTAAATCACGTTCGTCATCACCACCGAAGAATTCGTGTCCCACAAATAGCGGAACGCGTAGCCGCTCGATTCAAACGCAGCGAACCCGGTCCCGATGGCCGCGCCAAACAACATCCCGTTGAGCGTCCAGCGGTACTTCAGCTTGTTGATCACCAACAGCAACACCAACGCCTTGCCGACTTCCTCGATGATACCGGCCGCCGGCGGGCCCATCACGCTGCTGAGGTTGGTCAGCCGAAACAGAAACAACGACGCCACCAGCGACAACGCGCCACCCAGCAGCACGAGCTTGATCACCTGATACAAGGAGACGTTGCGCGGCACGTTGATCTCGAAGAAGAGGATCAGGATGGAAAACGGAATCCCAAACGAACCCATCGTAATCAGGCCGGGGATCAGATTGGCGTTCTTGAAGACCTGCCAGCCGAAGACGAAACACAAGTACACGATCACCGCCAGCAGGAACGTTTTGAAAAACAGCCACGGCTTCGGCCAGCTCGTATCCACCGTCGCCAACGGCGGCGTGTTCGTCAGGCCGCCGGCGCTGAAGTACTGTTCGATCTCCTCGTCGCTCCGTTTCTGGAAGACCGCCGAGAACATCTCGCGCACGTCGAACCCCTGAATCTTCTCCATGCCGGCCACCTCAGTGATCCGGCCTCCGATGTCTTCCACCCACTCCGAGAGGTTGTGCGGCATGCTGCCTTCCAGTTTCCACAAGGACCGGCCCAGCCGCAACTGTTGTCCCGTCGCAAGCATGCCGCTCGTCATCCGTTGTCCGTCCACGAACGCCGCGGCGTCCTCCAGCGACCGGAACTCGACGCGTTGCTCGCGCAGTTGAAACGCCGCGTGCCGGTCGGCGACATCGGGATCATCGCTCAGGAGATTGGCTTGCGCCGAGCGACCGAGCACTGCCTCGGTTTCGGTGATGGCCAACCGTTTGCCGGCATCCGGCCCGGCAACGCACACCAACAGAACCTTGACGCCTGTTGTTGATTCGTTGCCCATGATGGGACTCTCTATTGTTCTATCAAGTCGCCAATTCCAGCCAGCGTTGGCGGTATTGTTTGAGGAACGCCGCGCCTTCGGCCGCGGGAACGTTCTTGCCGTACTCGCAAAGCGTAAACCGGTCGTAACCGTGCTGACGCATCAGCGTGAACAACTCCTGATACGGATACTTCGAGTTCAGGTCGTTGATGTGACAGGAAAGGAGCCGGTCCTTCAACAGGTCGAACGACCATTTCACCGAGCCGTCTTTGACATCGGGCATGTTCGAGTTCCAGCAGATGCCGACGTTCTTGTTCGGACAGGCGTCCATGATCTTGCGGCAGCGCGTCGGCTCGCTCGTCTCTTTGCCGTGCACTTCGAGCCAGATTTCAACGCCGTGGTCGGCGCCGATCTTCCCGCACTCCACGAGCGCTGCGCCAATCTGGGCGAGCGTCTTCTCTTCGGGAACGTTCTTCGTCAGGCCGTTCGGGCGGACCTTGACGCCGCGCGCGCCGATGTCGGCGGCCAGTTTCACGAAATCAGCGCAGTCGGCGATATGCTTCTTCACGACGGCAGGATCGGCAGCGTGAAACTCGCACACCGACCCCAAGCTGACGATGCTCAAGCCTCCATCGGCACAACGCTTCTTCACGTCGCGCCGTTCAGCAGCGGAGAGGCTCGGTTCGACGCCGTGTTTGTGCGTGGTGCGGAACTCGACGCCTTCGATACCGGCCTGCCGGCAGTTCTCGATGATGGTGGCGAGGTCCCACTGGGCCGCGACGTTGTAGGTCACCAAGCCGAGTTTGAACTTGCGCTTCGGCTCGGCGGCACGAAGCGCCACCGGCGCCAAAGCAAGCGCGCCGGCACATTTCAGGAATTGACGACGGTTCATGGCCGGATTCTGCAACGTCCGCCGCCAACAGGCAAGCACGGATTGAGGCCGGTTGTTTTTCAAAAAAAGTTTTGACAGAGCGCGGCGCGATGGGATAGCTTGCGCGCACTAGGTTTCAATATGAGATGCACGATTGAGACAGAGATGTACCGGGTAGGCGCTGTTATCGGGGCCAATGCAGCAG
>Ga0233425_10004501_pt1 | contig 23300 bp, 20 predicted proteins | sample Watercolumn_Towu_2_FD_181712 | JGI IMG/M metagenome (GOLD analysis project Ga0233425, IMG submission 181712) | Freshwater microbial communities from Lake Towuti, South Sulawesi, Indonesia - Watercolumn_Towuti2014_140_MG | ecosystem: Environmental > Aquatic > Freshwater > Lake | place... | reverse complement strand
CACGTTTGAAACCACAGAGAAGGTTTTGATTAATCCTGCTGAGTTTACAGCACCATACATTGTTGAATACACTATTGATGGTGTTGATGAACAAAATACAAACATTACTATGACTTTAACACTATTAACAATGTTTGCAAATATGCCAGAAAAACTTGCAGTTGTCCATACATATGACGATTACAAAAAAACAGTTTCTCTGACTACAGAACAGATTACAGATTTATTTAGCACACAAACATATACCCGCTCATGGAACATTCCTACAGTGACGTTTACAGAGGATTCTATTGATATGGATGTTCAACTGCAGTATGTTGATGCAAGCGGAACATATTACAAAACAATGGACAGTGTTGCTGTTCCTGTATATCAAGAAGCTGTAATTGAAACTGAAGAAGTCATCAATGAAACAAGAGAAATTAATGAAACAATAGAAATTAATGGAACAATAGAGATTAATGAAACAACTGAAGAACCAGAGATTATTATTACAGGAGAAGAAGAACAGACAACAGGAAAATGGCTGTGGTTTGTTGGGATTGTTGCAGCCATAAGCGGAGTTGCCGGAGCTGTAGTTTTCTTAATAAAAAAAAAACAAAAATCTGCAGAAATAAAGAAAAATATAGAAAAAATCAGCGGAAAAAAGCAGGAATCTGAAGAAAGCATATTTTCAAAAGCAAAAGAAATTATTATTCATGATGTTCCAAACCCAGAAGAGGGATATGAAAAGCTTGAAAGCTACATTAAACACTGCTTTAGTCAGGGAAAAACAGAAGAAGAAGTCAAAAAAATACTTGTTGCAAAAGGATGGATTGAGGATATTCTTGACAGTTATGTAAGACGATTGAAATGAGGTGTCAAGAGGGATTAATCATCTTTCTACAAATATATGATGCTTTTCATTGCCTTCTAATTCAGAAATAATTCTTTTGACAATGGTCTTTTCAGGATCTGGCATGAGCTTGACTCTTGCTTTGATATCTACAAAGTTTTCAAAAGGCTTGTCTTCTCGTGCTTGGATTATCTCCCACATATGTTTTTTGCCAAGGCCTGGCAACAATTCTAATTGATGCATTCGTGTTGAGAGAGGCTGAGCTTTATTGAAAAAGTCAATGAATTTTTGCGGAGTATTATGCACTATTTCTTTTATAACATATTCTAATTCCTGCTTTGCAGTACCTGTTAATTTGTACATTGGCAATTTTCCCACTATCTGCAGAATTTCTTCTCTGATATTTGGACCAATGTAAACTTCCTGCGCAAGCTTTAATGCAATGCCTTTTTTTGGAATTAATTCCAGCAATGTAAAATGATCTTTGCCAATTGCCTGCACTATTGCAGTCTTTCTGTGGATAGGCCGAGGGTCCATAGGATAGCCGTTTGGCAAGAAATCTAAGACAAGCGCCTTTTCTTCCCGAACAATAGGTCTTTCTATTTGTCTTTCATCCATTTTTTATTCCCCCATCTGCCTTAATCTACCTAAACAGAAGAGATATATAAAACTTTTGAAACTACACAGTTTCAATATAATCCTCTGCTTGACCTTCTGCTGTTGCTGTTGTTGTGCCTGAAGGAGTTGTGACTGACAGCGTTACAACAAATTTCAGCTGCGTATTCTGCTCTGTATATGCAGAAAGGTCGCATACACTGTCAACGCCATAAACTGAACCACCAAGAGAGGTTATTGTTCCTGTACAATACATAGGATTTCCCTGGCTGTCTGTATTGGGCAATTCGAAAACAACACTGTCAACTGCTACTCCCTGCATTGTCTCTAACCTTATATTCAAATCTGTTGCTGTAAACTCTGCAGAAGTGCAATCAATGTACGGGCTTGTCATGTCACAGAAATTGATGACAACAGTACCCTGCTCTGTCACAAGACTGCATGCTGAAAGAATACACAGTGCTACCATTGCTACAATAATAAGACTCAAATAATTTTTCATACATATCACCTATTGTTTTTGAGAGGGTGATGTATAAATAGTTTTTGCACACAAAAACATAATGTTTATAAACAAGTAGTTAATTCAGAGAATTATGGCTGAAGAAAAGGAATCAAAAAAACCAATCATAAAGAAAAAAGCTTTAACAAAAAAGAAAAAATTATGGTTTCCTATTATTGCGCCTGAGGTTTTTGGAAAAGCTGTTATTGGAGAAACTCTTGTTGAAGACACCAAACACATGGTTGGCAAGACAATCCAACTCAGCCTCATGAATCTCACAGGAGACATGAAAAGACAGAATGTCAATATTACATTTGCAGTTGAAACGATTGTTGAAGGCAAAGGACAATGCAAAGTCATTGGCTATGACATTGCTCCGACATCAATCAAACGACTTGTACGACGAGGACGCATGCGCGTTGACACATCATTTATCTGCCAGAGCAAAGATGGTGTCAAGGTTCGCATTAAACCATTCTTGCTGACAGCACACGAAACAAACAAATCTATTCTTACAGCATTACGAAAATATGCAACAGCATTTGTTGCAACATATGCTTCTAAAAATGATTATGACGCAATTATAAAAGACATTGTCAGCGGCAGACTTCAGATGGGCATAAAAGAAGCTGTCCACACCATTTACCCAATTAGAATATGTGAAATCCGCATGTTAACTCTTGAAAAAGAGAGTGTTGTAGCTACTGCACAGCCAGTCAATTTTATTGACCCTGATGCAATTATGCAAAAAAGTTCTCAGAAAAGAGCACCTAAACCAGAAATGCGGCAAGAACAGCCTGCTCAGTGAGGCTTATTTCTTCCTCTTTTTTCTACTTGCTCTAGTCGCTGGAGAACAATGGCATCTCCATATGCTGTTTTGATTGCTTCAAATACTTTTCTGCTGATAGTGTGATGTTTACTTTCCAACGCTTGGCTTAACAAATGAAGATCCACTGCTTTGTCTTCTGCTTTTTGCGAAAAAAAGCTCAAACCAAAATCTATAACATATAGCTGATTGTTGATAATCATATTTGAGGTAGTCAAATCTCCGTGAATAATCCCTTTATCATGAATTTTTTTTATTTTTTCACCTATTTCTTTGCCTATTTTTTCGTACGCGACTTTTTCCAAAATCTCAGAAAGTCTTTTTCCATTGATGTATTCCACTTCCAAGGTATGCTGGTTGTCACCTAAAATGACTTTTGGCGTGAATCCAAGTGATTCAAGCTTATCCAGCACCTTTGCCTCTCTTTTTGTTCTGGATGTTCTCAGTTTGCTGTCCAATTCTGGAATCCTGTATAATTTAGGGATACGCTCTTTTATGACAACAGTTCTTTTTTCATCCAACATGATTGTTGCTTCTGCTCCTATGGAGATTGGTCTCATTATTAGTGCATACATACGAAGAAGATTATATATTTTTCTCAATAAATATTTTCACAGGTCTCTGCTCTTCAACATCTCGAATGATAAACGTCAAATCATTGTACCGCAATTTCTGCCCTTCCTGCCACGGGCGCTTCTTTATTGTTTCTAAAAATTGATTTAATGTTTTCTTTTCTGCAGGAATTCTGATGTTAAATACGTTGTTTATTTCCCTGATATCTGTATCTCCGTGAACAAGAATTTTGTCTTTTTTTATTCTTTTCATTAACGTCGGAGAGATGTCTTTCTCATCAAAAATATCGCCGACAATCTGTTCTAAAATGTCTTCATGCGTGACAAGGCCTTTTACCTCTGCTTTTTTGTTCACGACAATTGCAATATGCACATGCCGTACTTGCAATTCATGAAATAATACACTTATGAGTTTGTTCTCATCAACAAACAACGGCTTTCGCGCAATTTCTTTTATTAAAATGCTCTCTCTTTTTTCCATAACTGCTTCAAGCATATCTTTTAGATACAGAATGCCTGTAATATGTTCTTTTGCACTTGCATATATGGGAATTCTAGTATGTTCGCGTTTGTTGATTTCTCTCAACGCTTCTTCAACACGCATATTTTCTTCAAGACAAAACATTTTTCTTTTTGGTGTCATGATTTCTTTCACATGAATCTGCTTGAATTCAAGAACCCCTTCAATGAACTCTTTTTCAGTGAGGTTTAATCTGTTTTCTTTAACACCCATTTCTACAAGCGTCCGCAGTTCAGATTCTGAGAATAACTGTGTTGTTTTTGTTGCACCAAACATGTGAAGAAAGAGTGTTGTAAGCCATTCAAAGAGAATAACAAATGGATAAAAAAGATAGATGAATATCATACTGAGCTGCGCCATAAACAAGCTTATCTTATCTGCATTGCTGGTTGCATAGCTTTTTGGAATAATCTCGCCAAATGTGAGAAGAATAAAGGTCATTATTCCTGTTGCAATACCTACTCCTGAAGAGCCGAAGTTTTTTGTTGCTAAAACTGTTGCCAACGCAGATGCGGCTGTATTGACGAAATTATTTCCTATAAGGACTGTAATAATAAACTGACGCGGTTTTTCCTTAAGCCCAAGCAATGTCTTTGAACCAGGAATGTTCTGCTTTGCAAGAGTCTCTGCCTGCAGTCTGCTCACTGACATAAACGCTGTTTCAGCACACGAAAAGAACGCAGAGATGCAGATTAAAATTATAAGGATGAGTATGTCGATAATCATAAAAAATCAGCTCACCTTTACATCAAGAACATTCTTGACTTTTTTCAACGCAGTTTTCAGCATTGTGAGCTGGATTTCTTTCAAGCAGGGGATTCTTATTTTTACCAGAATGTTGCTTTTCTTGTTTTTTGTATGAATGGAAATAATGTTAACTTTCTGGCTTGCAATAACACCCATGATATCTGCAAGAATGCCTACTCTGTCATGCAACACAATAATCATTGTTTTCTGGCCTGCTGTTTCTTCTTTTGCCCATGAGACAGACACTTCTCCTGTTTGATCCAAGGCATAAATATTAGGGCAATTTGATTTGTGAATAGTGAGTTTCTTGTCTTTTGTATAAAATCCCCTAATGGGTTCATCTCTCTTTGCTGAACAGCACTTGGAGATTTTTACACTAGATGCTGCTGGTTTATTCTCTACAAGAATAAATTTTGCAAGCGTTGCTTCACAGACTTCCTCTTCTTCCATCCCTTTTTTTGGATTGTCCTCTGCTACAATGCCTAATGCTGAACGAATTTTTGATTTTGCCTTTTGCGTAATAACAAACTTGAGCCACTGCCGTGATGGTTTTCCGTTTTTGTTGAGAATTATTTCTACAATATCTCCTGATTTCAGCGCAGAGTCCAATGAAACAATAATGTTGTTGACTTTTGCCTGACTGCAATGATCTCCAATATTTGTATGCACCATATATGCAAAGTCAATAGGTGTTGCCTTGTTAGGCAATGAAATAGGGTCTCCTTTTGGCGTAAAAACAACTATTTCGTCCTGAAACAAATCAACTTTCAATGTTTCAACAAAATCCTTTGCATCTTCTGATTCCATTTTCCATTCGAGAATCTGTTTGAGCCATGCAATGCGCTTGTCAAAGATTCTGTCTTTGTCAGTTCCAGAATACCGCCAATGCGCTGCAATGCCTTCTTCTGCTTCTTTGTGCATTTGTTCTGTACGGATTTGGACTTCAAGAATCTTACCATAATTACTCATAACTACTGTGTGCAGACTTTGATATCCATTTGATTTTGGCACTGAAATGTAATCCTTAAAGCGGTGGGGCATTGGCTTCCAGATATCATGCACTATGCCTAATGCAGTATAACATTCAGGAATTGTTTTTGTAATGATTCTCAACGCAATAAGGTCATAAATTTGTTCAAGATCAAGCTTTTTTTTCTGCATTTTTTTGTAGATGCTGTAGAAATATTTTGCCCTGCCTGTAACTTTTGCACGAATGTCTTTTTGATCAAGTGTTTTCTGCAGTTCTGCAATGATTTTCTCTGTTATTTTTTCACGCTCTTCACGTTTTTCTGAAATTTTATCTGTCAGAAATGTGTAAACCTCTGGATGCAGATACCGCAAGGCATAATCTTCAAGCTCTCCTCTCATACGAAATATGCCTAATTTGTGAGCAATAGGAGCATAAATATTCAATGCCTCTTCTGAAAGGCGTTTTTGTTTTTCAGGAGAGCAATCTTTCAATGTTGCCATGTTGTGCAGTCTGTCTGCAAGCTTGATGAGGATAACTCGTATATCTTTTATTGTTGCCAACAGGACTTTTCTGATGTTTTCTGCAGTGTAATCTTCTTTTGACTCAAAATGAATCTCTTCAATTTTTGTCAAACCTTCAACTAAAGATGCAATTTCCTCGCCAAAATCATTCTTAATCTGCTCTTGCTTGATTACAGTATCTTCTACTACATCATGGAGCAGTGCTGCACAAATAGTCGCTGAATCTGCTTTTAATGACAAAAGAATTCTGGCAACTTCAACAGGATGAATAATGTACGGCTCTCCTGATTCACGCTTCTGCTCTTTATGCGCATCAAATGCCACCTGCAATGCTTTCTTGATTACTCTCAACTGCGCTCTGGGATTGTATTCTTTAATTCTTGTTGAAAGCTCTTCGTAGACTGTGTCAATGTCGATATTTCCTTGAGAAACTTCATCAGGCATAGATAAAAAGAAGATAAGGGAAGTATATAAATATGGTGGCTTAAGATTTAGCTTAATTTTACACTAGTTTAGACTCCTAAAAAGGAGTAACATTTATAAATGTTTGTTTGTTCCCCTAAAAAGAGAAAAGATGGGTTTAAAAAGGATATTAAAAACTTTACAATTATACTCAATGACTATTGCACTCACATTACTGCAAACAACAGGAGTTAATGAAGAACAATACGTCAGAGAAGTTCATACCGCATCTGAAAAACAAACAATAAGTAAAACCAAAACTGCTTTTAGTGAAACAACATATCTGCGACTATTAAGAGAAGCTGCAGACAATAATAATCTTGAATTTTGCATTGCAAAAGCTGTCTATGATATAGAATACCAAAGCCCTTTTTATGTTTCTTCTACAGGTGCTGTGGGAGTTATGCAACTCATGCCCCGTGAAGGTTCATATACTACTTTTCATTATGATAATTACCTAATAGCAAGAAAACGAAGAGGTAAGGAATATAATGAAAAAACTGCTGAACAATGGGCACAATTATATGTCCAAGATCTTCTATCCATAGTAGATTCTCTTATTGTACAAGAGAATTATGAAGAACTATATTTAATAGATATTCGCTTTAACCCTTCATGGAATATCCCTGAAGGGGTTCGAGAACTTGCAGTCGCATATCATCATTTTGAAGCAAAAAATCATGGAAAGGAAGAAGCAGCTTCCCTTGCATTTGCAGCATACAATGCCGGGATTCCTGCAGTAGAAAAAGGGGGAGATCATATCCCAAGAAACGGGGCAACTGAGATTTATGTTCCTTATGCAGTCAATCTTTTAGAATCATGTAGGACCAATTGAATAATATTCTTTACTATTTAAAATTACGATTTTTGAATAGCACAACGATCTTTAATAGGTGTATACATTTCGCATATTTTCATAAGAGTAAAATCTGAGGGACTATAACCATAAACATAGCCATCTCGTGTAGGTTTTTGTGCATACGGAGGAACTTTGCCTGTCTTCTCTTCATATTCTTGTTTCATAGCAAGAATAACAGGATTATTGTCAAAGTCAACTGTTTCATCACTTACTTGTTGAGTAAATTGTGTTTTATCAAAAGGGATTCCTTTGTCTTGAGCATATTTTTCCATAACATTAATGGTTTCATCAGTATATTTGGCATTTTTTTGTTTAATCGGATATCCTATTGCTTGAAATTGATATTGCGCTGCAAGAAGTGCTGGTGCATCTTTCCCTCTATTGTACGCAAGACCTACAAGTGCAAGCTTATCTTCATAAGGCATATCTGGTTCTGTGTACCTATTCCATAATTTTGCAATTTCTCTCCCCCCATGCTTAAAACTTCCCTCATAATCAAGCATATCTGTAGGATCTTCATAGTCCATTGATGAAATGATGCCTTCTTCATAAAGGTATCTTGCATTTAGTTCAGCAATCTTATCCTGTGTATCAAGATATCCATATGAAACTGTTTCCGGAGTTATTCCTGTAAATGATTCTACATATGCTGCATATTGTTCTTTCTCAAACTCTTTTTTTATGTCAGCCCATCCATCATCACCACTAGAAAAAAGTGTCCATTGGTCTTCTGGAATAAACCCTTTCTGACGATATGCAATTTCTATCATTGCTTCTGTAAGGTCAGGAACTTCGGATTCTGGGAGATTATATTCTCTTGCCCGTTCTTCTGCTGAAGCAGTGGCTATAAAAACTATCTGACCTGCATTTTGAAAATTATGCTCTTCAAGGTTTTTTTGCATAGTTCCTGCAACTCTTTCTCGATATTCTTGGTATGTAGGGATCATGATAACATCCCCTTCTTCAAACAGGTCTTCACCTGAAAGCCCATTAATCTCTAATGTATATGCTATTGCATCATTTATTTGAGAAACAGGAATTCCTTGTGCCATAAATGCATCAACAATCTGATATTCATTATATGCTTGAACTGCAATACTCCCGCTTAATTTTCTATCTGCTTCATTATATTTCTCCTCGCTTGCACGATAATGCTCATAAAGGGAAAAATCTTCATAATGAGATAAAAACCACCCATAATCTTCCAAACGTGTTGCGGCAGCATTTGGATTTTCAGGATTATTATACAAATGATTAATGAGTGTTTTCTGCACATCAACACGATCACCATTCTTAAGCGTAATTGGATCTCCCTCGGGATTACCCTTGGCATCTGTATAATAAAAAGCACCCTGAGCATACACTGCTTTTTTAGAATTAATCCAAACAGGATATCCACTCAAATAAATTTCATCAACATCAAGCTGTGTTTGAATAAATTGTGCAGAAGAAGTACCTTCTCCATTATATGTATAGGTTTCATGGGGCTTCCCAACTATTTTTGCTATATATGTATTTTTTCTTCCATCAAGGCCTGTAGCTGCTGCTTTTTCTGAAAACTCACTTTTTTCATTGTACAGACCAATATTATCCCCTATATGAAGAAGACTTTGATCATACGCAACAGCCTCAGTAAGTCTTGGATCTCCTACCTCATATCCTTGATCTTTAAGGAATATTGTTTCACCACCTGCTGCACGAACGTTGTGCGACATTTCCCATGCAGTGCCAAACTGACCTGTATACTCAGCAAAAAGCTGACTATCTTGTCCGTACGTGTTATATCTTCCTCCTTCTAATTCTGCAAGTCCTGTGACGTATGATGCAGATGCTGGGGAAAGAGGATCATACTGTCCTAAATGAAGTGGAGTATCTTGAGAAATCCTTCCATCCACAAATGCTTCAGATAAAGAGGCTAAACCATAAGCTGTTTCAGTAGTGCTAAACCGGGAACACCATGTAGAACCTCCTATTACAGGAGTGATCGCACTACCTGCTATTGTACTACTCCCACTACTTTTTGTGCAACTCACTATAGAAAGGGGGATGCTTATATCATTCTTGACTACTTCTTGTAATTGTTTATCAACATTGCCCTCTGCATCGTAGCTAAATTTAATCCCTTCAACTTCAATATCCATTGCTCCTGTCTGAAAAATATCAAACCCTTTATAGGATAAATCAACAGCAGCTTCTCCCCCTCGCATATCCATTGCAACTGTAGATTTTGTTTCACGAAGATATGCAAGCGTATTCTCTTCTTCCCACACCCCATCTGGAGAAAGATATTGTTCCATATCCGGAGTTAATCCATATTTTTCGTTATAGTTATTTTCCCAATAAAATACTGCTTCACGTGTTTTGTCTCCATAATTACCATTTGAATCTGTATGAACTATCGTCTGAATTTGCTGAATTGCATTATATTCTTCTGTGCCTTCTTCGGCATAATCACCTGATTGATACTGCCCTTTTTCAGGAAAAGGAATAAAGTCAACACTTTGTTCTACAAGCTTTCTTTCCCGTTCTTCAGTCACATACATCGCACCCATGTCCATTTCTATGCGATAAGAAGCCAACTCTTCTGATCCTGCATCAGTACTCTCCAAATAAACTGTCCCTTCTGTATCAAAGCGAACTTTATCTTGTTTTGTATCAGGAACAATTCCTATTTCTGTCCCTTTTTGATAAGCTTCTTCAAACGTTTGTTGTGTGAGCGCAACGCTTTCTTCAGAAACAAGACCAACAGAAACTGCTGTTTCCCCAATATATTGAAACACAAAATCCGCGGGATGATCAAGCCATGTATCATCTTCAAGAGCAACTTTCACATCTTTGCCACCATTTGCAAAAATGCGATACCCTTGATCTGCGAGCATTTGTTGTTTTGCGTCTAATATGATAGGAGATACTTCAAGTTGTTTCCCTGCAGGAATTGTGTATACTGTGGAAAGACCCAAATATTCCTCATCAAGGCGTAATGTACCTGTTACTTTAAAATTTGGATAATCAGCAAGAATAACATCTTTGAGTTGGTAGAAATTATCAGAGGGATTAAAAACCATATGACAAAAAGGCTGGCAACGAAGGTCACCATACTGTTGGGCACCTATATTAATATTGTCCTCTGTGTCCACTCTAATATATTGAGAATTTATGACCTCTCGCCCATCAAATGAGCCTTCTCCCATAATACGCAAATCTCCTTGTGGATTTTGCGTCACTGTCCCTTCAAAGGCATATTGTTTGGTTGAACCTTTAAGGATAAGAAGTATTTCATTTTCATCATTGACAACAAAAGAATATTTGTCTCCAAACTGTTTTATATTAATTTTTCCATTGTCCGCAACAATTGTTCCATCTTGCTGATATGATTTAATTTTACCAATCATTTGAATAGAAACACCTTTACTTTTCATGTACTCCTGAAATTCCTGTTTATATTCTTGAATATTACTGGCATCAGTACTAAAAAACATTTCAGCAATCATGGCCTGATACGGATCGGCATAATCGACATCAACTTGTGAAAAATATTCTGATGCAAATTCATCATTATATTTAGAAACAAGATAAAGCGCAGCTTGATGAGGATCTGTGTCAATAAGCAACTGAAATTGTTCAAGATTTGGGGAGGGTGCAATAAGAAGATTTGCATATGAGGGATTTTCTTCAAAACATTCTTCGAAATGTATTGAATCTGTACACATCTCCAAAGAAGCAACAGTATGAATAAAAAGAATAGGTATTAACAAAAGAAGAATGTATCTATTGAAGCTTCTTAAAAAAAGTGTATTCTTTTTTTTAAATAGTGTGTTTTTCATTTTTTTCAAATTTTTTATTATTATAATTAATTATTTTTTAAGTAATAATAAGAGACATTACCGCAGTACTGCTTTGTCCCATGTCATTAATTCCCATGATAGTAATATTATATACTCCTTTTTGTTCCTCAGTTGGCATAAAGGATATTTTTCCGTTTAATAATCCAATATCAAATAAATCAGTATCATCTGTATAATACAATGTTTGATTTCCTGTCTGTGTCACATTGTACGTAAACTTTTCATTAGCAAAGGCATGTACATATCCTATATACTCAAGAGCAGGAGCTTCTGCAACTGCATTAATAGTAATGTAAAACAATGTTACATCACTATGACCTAAAACATCAGACACAGAAACCTCAACTAAATGTGTCCCAATCATTTTTTCATCAGGATAAAATGAGATTATCCCGGTTCCAGGATCAATATCAAAAACATCACTAGAATCTGTAAAGGTTAATGGAGAATCAACTATATTTGTTGTTTCAACATGATATGTAAAAGGATACCCTATAGTCATATTTTGATCTGGTATAGGAATAAGAGAAAGAGGGGAAGATTGTTTAGAAATCGCATAACGACCTGCAAACATAAACAATATTTGATCACCACGTGCTTGTTCTGTATAATTAAGAGCATAAAAAATTGTATAATCAGGTTCAAGCGCAATTTCTTGAATAATTATATTTTCGATAATACTTTCTTGTTTATATTTCTGTAAGCATGTTAAACAAAATGTATTATCATCTGTATTTTGTTCCACTGCAATAGCAGAGGCTACAAGATATGCCTGATAATATGTTGAAGGAATACTTACAGTAACTTCGTCAAGAGTTGTTTGTACATTCTGTTCAATCAGTTTTGTTTGCGGGTCATATTTGATTTCAATTGAATCATCTAGAAAAGTTACTTCTGCTGTATCCGACCCTATATATTCAAAAGGAAAAGAAGTATTTCCATAACAAGGCCGCAGATTTGCAGTTAAATATAAACTAAACTGCTCCTTGAGAACCGCAGAGTCTGGAACAAATAAATTATTGTCTTTATAATAATATGGATAATAACTTTGGATAAAAGCATCTTCATATGTGTATATCACAAAATGCGATGGAATTTCATAATATCCTCCTTTTGCACTCAATATTCGAATTCCTTGCTGAGCAACATCTTCTACACACTGCTTTATTAATGCAGAGGCAGCAACCTGCGCTTTTGTTTTTGGCTGAACATTATCCCAAGCAATAAACGCAAAGAAAAAACTTACTAAAAATAAAAGAAGAATGCCTAACAGAACAAATATTGTAACTTGCCCTCTTTTCATACTCTCTTACCCTGTTTATAAGTATATATATTTTTTCATACATTTATTGAAAAACTTCAAAAAAAGTATCATTGTAAAATTAAAATCTTTTTTTTCATATCCCTACATCCTCAAGAAATGTTAGGAGGATTCCTTCATCTTTTGGTTCAGTTGTTGCAGGGTCTGATGGATTTTTAGGAACTAATATTATATCCCCTTCTTTCAGTGATCCCCTTTTCTTTAAACGGTCTTCTTCATTCATTTGTTCAACTAATGTAGGAATGTCTTCTTCTAGCGCACCTTGCTGTCTTAATATCTGAGCATACATATCAGGGGCCTGATACAGCTCAGCTGTGACTTGAACAACATCATATTCTCCTTCAATTTGTGGTTTTCGTGCTTGCTGCATCACTTCTTGATTTGGTCGCAGATGCTGAGAAAGAGAGATGTAAGGATTATCATTAAAATATTTATTAATTTCATAAACACCCATTTGACCATGAACATTATCTGTGATGTATGTTTCTTTTATAGCAACTTGTGTATTTTGATTTAATATAACCCTTTGTGATCCTGATACTGGTGTTCTATCTGCACTTACATCTTCTGCAAAATAATATTTTCCATCAGTTGCGAGAGTGACTTTTCTCCAATTTCCAGTTTCATCCACAATCTGTACAGGAAAATTTCCTAAAAGTGTTGGATTGCTTACTCCTGTTTGTTGAGATATGAATCCTTTTAATGATTGAGATGGATTTTTTTCATAGTCATATGTTGCATATTCCATTTTACTCCCTAAAACAACACCTGAATGCGTAGTATCCTGACCAGAAGCAACTGCCTTTGACAATGATTGAGTGTGGCCATAATACATTGTCACAACATCTCCTGATTGAAAATTATTATTAGAATACGAAACTTGTTCACCCATAAGAGCATTATGCTCTGCTTGCAATGGAGTACCATATACTACAGAACTTCCTGCAGCACTTATTCTTGCATCAACTTGTTGTAATTGTATTCTTTCTGCTTCTGACAAAACATCAGTGCGCTTATCAAAAACTACTTCCCCGCCTGCTGCTACCATCTTATCTTCAAGATTCCATGTATTTCCTAATACCCCTAAAGCTATTGCATAATTTATTGGACCATCTTCTGTAAAACCAATGTATGCTCCATAATCTTGTGATAACTTCCTTGCACCATCTAAAAGAGAGATTGCTGCTGTTGTATATGCTGCACAATTATCTCCGGGTCCTCGCACCATCTCAACACGTGCGCCAGCTGCCTGCTTAACATTAAATTCACCATTGATAAATGCTTGCTCAACTGCTGTTAATTCAGGCACTTGTCCTTCATGAATTGCATATCTTAATCCTTGATTATCCACAATCACAATAGGATTCCCCTCTGCATCTCGTGTTGTCAATGTCAGTGCTCCTGATTGTGAAAGAGCAGTTCCTAAGCGCGCATCAATAACAGAATCATGTAAATCATATTCCTTTCCTTTATAATCAAGTTCAACTGAACCTGCAGCATCGACACTCATTGTTTCAGTCGCAGAACCAATACGAACAACCCCTCCATCCATTGTCAATGTCACTGAAGATGCGATTTCTTCTGGATTAGAGAGATATGCCTGTCTTGTCTTTTTTCCCCAGTATCCATCTTCTTTAATTCCTGCTTTTAACTGAAAATATTGCACTGCTGCAATTGTTTTATCATCATACACCCCTGTTATCTGATTATCTCTAAACCCTAAAAGTTTCTGAATGGTTTTTACTCCTTCACCAGTGTCTCCTTTTACATAATACCCTCGTGCAGGCAATGTAAGTTGGTTTGGATTGACTTCATCTGCTTTTTCCTGCATTTGTTCTTGACTTACTGTTGCAGTGTATATATCTCCTTCTTGACTTTCAAGATTCACTGCTCCTTCATCTTCATCAAATGATACTCTTGTCTGCTGGCCACTGCCTTCAGTACCTATGGCAGCACGTACAAAAGAAGTTGCATCATCAAACCAATTATCTTGGAAAACAGCAATTTCAACAAGGTTTCCTTGTGTTCTCTTTACTTTAACATTATCAACAGTCAATATACCATTTCCTGCATAATACTTTTTTTGTTTTGTATCAAAATACACATCTCCTGAAAGGGTATGTGTTGTTCCTTTAATTTTAGAACCCTTAAACATAAATTTCTCTTTACCATCAAGCTGCTGGCCTGGAAAATATGTGACTAATCCTGGTTCTTCAAACTCCATTCCTGCAAATGACTTTGCAACAATATTGATATTTCCTGAATCATCTATCCATAAATGATACACGTCTTTTGTTTGACGTCCTGCAAACGAACCATCTCCCATTATTTGGAGTTTTCCCTGTGGTGTTCTTTTGACAACACCTGTTACAAGATATTCTTTTTGTGATGTTTTTGAATCTGCTTTTTTTGGAATCAGTGATATACTTCCGTCTTGATTTACTTTAAACGAATAATCTTCTGCAAACTGCTTCACATTAATCTGTGTTTGTTCACATTTTAGTGTTCCGTCTGCAGAGTATGAAATAACAGAAGCATCAGATGCAACTGTCAATGAAACCCCTTCTGTGGATAAATAAGAGGTAAATGCATCACTATATTCGATGATTTTATCAGGGTCTTCTGAGAAAAATTTTTCTGCAATCCCTTTTTCCTGAGCAGTGCCTTGTGATAATCCATATTGCTGAATATACATTTCTGCAAACTCTGCAGAATATGTTTCTCCCATCAAATACATTGCAGCTTCTTGCTGGTTTGTTTGCAAAAGATGCTGAAAATCTTCTTCAGAAGGATCAGAAACTTGTCTTAAATCATCTGCTGTTGGACTTGTCAAAGCAGCAAAGTCTTCATCAGCACCGCCAAAAAAGGAATATGCAACTGCAGTACGAATACACAAAATACAAACAAGAATTACACATATGTAGAGGAAGATTCTGTTGCGTTTCATTTTTTCGTAAAGGCATTCAAATAATAATCATTGTCACCTGCTGTTCATCAACTCCTCCCATCTCATTCACTGCAGAAATAGTAAATGTGTGTTCTCCTTTATCTGCAGTTTGAGGAGTATATGATATCAATCCAGATGATGAATCAACATTAAATAATTCACTATCGTCATAATAATATATGGTGTAATTATTGTCATCTACTGCACTCACAGTATATGTAAACTCTTCTCCAACATACGCAACAAGAGAGCTGATATATTCCAGTACAGGTGCGTCTACAACATTCTGGACATCTAATTCAAAAAATGCAGCATCTGTGTTATTCTGCATATCTTTCACTGATATTTTAATTAAATGCTGTCCAATATCTTCTAACTCTGGAGTAAATTGAATAAGGCCAGTAGAAGAATCAATGTCAAATAAATCTGTTTCATCACTATAAGTAATGTTACTTCCTTCTGCTGTTACCTGATATGTGTATGTATATCCAACAGTAACACTTTGATCTGGAATTGAATTAATCTGCAGTATATTCTCAGTTTCAACAACAAATCGTTGAGCAAATAAGAGAATTAGTGGTGTGTCGCTGATGCTGTCTTTTTCAGTTAACTTAACAAAAAGGACATACAAATTGTCATCTCCCACAAAGTCATTCAACGCAATCCCAATTCCATTTTTTTCATATTCTAAAAGACATGATAAGCACACTGTATCTCCAGATTCTTTTTGTTTTGTATTAATTTCTTCTGCTGTCAAATATAATTTATACAGAGAAGATTCAAAAGAAGTTGCATATGACTCTACACGCTCCTGACTATTCTGCTGTTGAATAATAACTGGAAGATTCATTGATATTTCAACACTATTTTCTCCAATTGTTGTGCTCACTTTCATATTGCTATATTCAATATTGACTTGTTTTGCTGTTGCATTACTTATATTTTCAAGACAGTACGGCATCATCACTTCAATATATGTATTCATAGAATCAGCAAAATATTCTAATGAAGGCATTGTATTCTGCGTTTCATACAAATAATAAGGGATATCAAAAGCAAGAGGAAATCCTTCATACACATAACGGACATTATATTCAGATGGTTGATAATATCCCCCTTTTCTTGCAACATACTGAACTGCTTGCTCTCCAATATCTCTTAAACAGGTTTCAACATATTCTTGAACAACTTCCTGACTTTTTGTTTGTTCAGATACATCCACATATACTGCCTGATAATAATACACCCCAAAGAATAATACAACTAACAACCCCAAAATAATGAATAATGTAACTTGCGCTTTTCTCATTGCAACCCTTGTTCTTTTTTGAATATTTTAGTATATATACTTTTCTAAAAATCATTTAAGTCACTAAAAAGTGGTAAAATTAACAAAACATTTATAAACCTCTTGAGATTTACGATGCTAATGAATGGAAGAAAAGGACGATTAGGGCTATTAGGAGCACTGGCATTTGTTTTCGCACAAGACACTCCTTTAGATACAGTTCAATCTTCTGAAAGCACAACACAATATGTAATAACAACTGTCTGTCATGACGTATCTCTTGACAGTCTTTCACGTGATTTTTCTCTTAATTCTAACATACATACATCTCTTTATCCAAATGCATCATATGAACGAGGAGGTATTGTTAAAAAAAGAAATGATGGATGCATGGAAATTATTGAAATTGAGGATCCTCTTCGAAAGGTCTTATATGTTCTTCAAACCAAAGCAGAGACAAAAGATCCAGCTGTTTTTGGTGAATTAGCACAATTGACTGCAATGAGATATCACACATTTCAGAGTGCAGGAACAGATGCAAGCAAAACTGAACATTTTCAGAATTTAACACAAGTATTCACAAAAGCAAGTATTAATTATACAGGTTTGTATCACAGTAATCCTGCATTGTATGCTGAACTCACGTCAACACCACTTTCTGCAGAAGAATTACAATCGTTTCAATGGTTTTCTCAACAGCATAAATCTGGTAAAGATTATGAAACTATTCAAGAAGAAGACCCTGATAAAGCAAAACAAGCACAGGCATACATGATAAAATCAACATTTGTTGATGCAGAAGCAACAATTCAGACACTGCTCAAAGCAGGGTATAATTTTCCCAGTTCATTGTTAGATTCTAGAGATATTGCTGCATGCTGGCACACACATATTGATGAAGCACAGCCATATTCCAAACCAGATGTTCAGTTTTCTCGACAATATCATCCCCTTTTTACTCTTTACCCTGTTGAAGGATATAACCATACATATATAAACAAAGAGGGACATTTAGATGATGTAACAGTATTTCCAGAATGAGATAACAATTCTTAATCTGAACGAGAAGCAAAAATAACTAATTGTGTATTTAAATTACCTGGACCATAACTTTTAACTTTGTCTTCGCGCACTGCAAATTCTGACACTGGACCGCCGTCGAGGTTTAAAGCACCAGAATATCCTGCACGTTGTAATAATTCTGCCCACTTTTGCATTTTCACTGGATGTTCAGAAACTGCAAAACAAACATTTCCTTCTTTTACATCAATTGCAGAACGATATGCTGCAGGACCAGCGTATCTCTCTTTCTTTGCTTGATAATTAACCTCGCTCTCTGTTACCAATAATGGACGTGTTCCAATGACAAAATTATAATTTTTTTTGTTGGTCAAGGATTCAGTAATACGAACTTTTCCACTTTTACTTATTGAAAAATATCCTGTCACTTGTTTTTTATCTCCATTTGCATATTCCTCGCCATTCGCATAAGCTATACCCATTGATTTTCCATCTTTTCCATAATACATTCCGTTAATAACTGCTGTGACTTCTTCATGATCATGTATGTATGCACTTGGAACAGTAGACGCTCCTTTCCACACCCATAGAGAATGATGATGGTGAAAAACAATAATCTTCAAGAGAAGGTGTTCTTTTACGAGGAGATACATTAATACATTTTGAAGTTAAAAAAACACTTGCTGCAAACATAAGACATTTGAGTTTCATCATTAGATTAATCAACTCCGCTTTATAAATATTACTCTAGTTTGTCCCTTTTCAGTTACATCAAAATCTTCTAAACAAAAGCAAGATTTAAATACAACTCGCTATTTTCATGCATCATGGCAAAATACACAGTAACACATGACAGGCCTGTATGCATTGGATGTGCTGCATGCGAGGCAATTGCTCCAGAATTCTGGACAATGAACGAAGATGGCAAGTCTGACCTTAAACATGCAAAGAAGACAATGGAAGGAGAAATTATCAAAGAAGAAATTCTTGACATAGAAGAGACAGACTTTCAAAGCAATAAAGATGCAGCAGAAGCATGCCCTGTGAATTGCATCCATATTTTAGAAGATAAAAAAAAGATTATATAATTCATTAATGAAACATTTACACTTCTGCTGATAAGAATTCATCAAGTTCAAAAGAGTCCATTTTTCCTCTGTTGAGGATTGTTCGCAGATTCTTTCGCTCTCTCTGTGAGCCCATATCACTCAATGTTTCCATGTCTTCTTCGTAATCCATATTTTCACCGTATTTTTAGGCGTTTTCACTTCTTTTGAGTAGAAAAAGTGAATTAAAACCAATTTATATACTTTTCGGTTTTTACACTACTGTAGGGTAATGGTATTTAAAAGAAATTTAGTCTTTACCCAATATAGCTCTGCTGTTTTGGTCCTTGTTTTTGGGTTTCCTCAAGCTGTTCAGCTGTCTGAATAAGCTCTTTTTCAAACTCTTTTATCTCTTTATCCATTTTGTTAATCTCAATGGAAAGCCCATACTTTTTCTGAAGAATTGCCAGTATTTCCTTGCTCCCTTTTATTCCAATATAATATGGATGTGCAAATGTTTCTGCAAGCATAGAAACTGCAGGTATTTTTCTCTGACCAGCTAAGCCAACCAATACTCCAGCAACACCAACAAATGCACCGACAACACCATAAATATTTGGATTTAATGTTGTACTTTTTGTAAATCCATCAACAACAGCTTTTTCAGTTCCTGTGCAGAATACTTTTGGCGCGTCAGGAACATCCTGCAACCCAATCCCGCCAAGAGTGATAATTTGTTTTGCTTTAAGATTTTGAAATAAATCCAATGTCAGTGAGCAGAATTCATAGCATGCCTCTTGATTCACAGGCTGAACATCTCCTGCCATAAAAAGCATGTCTGGAGTTTTTCCAGTGCCTTTTTTGCAGAAAATCTCAACAGACGGCAGAGAAACAAGATTATTGTCATTAACAAACACTGTGTTTGGAAAGTGCCGAGAGTGAATTTCATACATTTTTTTTGCTTTGAGCTCGTCAATAAGAAAATCAACAACAATTTTGCCGACATTGCCTATGCCCGGCAATCCTACAATAAGAATAGGATTTTTCAACACTATTTTTTTTTCAAAAGATGTAATGTGCCATGATTCTTTCATACTAATCCCTCTTTTTTTCGTTGCATTGCCTTTGCTTCTCTTCTGTAATGTGCATACTTGTCTTCTGGAGAATATTTTGCTGGCTTTCTCTCAGCAGTTTTCTTGCCGCATGTGCAGGTTGGCTGCATAGTATATGTCTGACATGATGAACAATATAAAATGTGTTTTGCCATGAGTATGATGTTTATTGTGCAACAGCCTTCTTTTCTTCTCTCGCAAAGGAATATGTTCCTTTCTTGCCAATGCTCTGTTCAATGATTTGAAGAACACTGGTGAGTATTTGTTCAGCATCTTTGTATTCTTCTGCTTTTACTATCACATTGAATGCACCAGCCCCGAGATATGAAATAGTTAATGCTTCTTTGCCTTTTGCAATACCGTCCAGCAGTGCATGTTTAATAATCTCAACTCCTGTGGAATCATAACTTTGCAGCATGAGTTTACCGCCGACAAATACCTCTTTTGGCTTGATGCGCTGTTCAATAATCTCTTGCAATTGTTTTGTATACTGAGCAGGAACACCAGCTTCTTCTAATGTGATATCTCCTTTTGCTGCATCCTGAAAACATTGATGAAGCATAATATATTGTTTAGAAATTGGCGTAAATATTTCCTTGTATAACGCAAGAGGCTGTTTCTTCAGCTCTTGAGAAAGTGTTTCAATAATTTTTTCTGCTTTTTGCTCCTGCTTTATTTCTTCAATTTTTTTTCGTTTGAGATTTTCATTCACTCTTCTGAGAGAAAGGTCAATATATCCTCGCTCTTTGTTAACACGCAGAACTTGGCAGACAATAACTTTGTCTTCGACGACAAATTCCCGGATGTTTCTGATTCGCCCAGGAGAAATCTCACTGATGTGAATCATGCCGCCTTTGTCATACTCATCAAGACGGACAAATACTGAATGCGGCTGCACTTTTGTAACAGTGCAGAGGACAATTTCGCCGTCTTCAGGAAACCCTTCTCGTTTGTAAAACATTATTCCAGTACCTCAAGAATCCGCGCCTTGATTTTTGATTTTCCTCCTGTTGGCTCAACCAATGGCTTTGCGCAGACAAGGCATTTGACAGCAGTAGAGCTTTTGCCGAAGGTAATCTGCTCATTTTTGCATTTTGGACATCTGATTTTGACAAATTTGCTTGTTGTTTCTTTCATGATACTTCCTCCTGATTAATTTGATACTGAAAAACTATAACTTCTTTATAAATGTTTAGGGCAGGCATGTATGATGTTTGTCCGTAAGACTAAAACGCAATTAATATAAGCATATTCTGTCAGAAAGCCAGTCATGGCTCTCTTTGATATGAATTTCAAAGAAAACATTGTTTTATGTGAAGGAATATGGAGAGCACAGCAATGTGCTGAAAACAATTCTCAAAGAAAGCATAAGAATCATTATCTTTGCATCAATTATCAGCTCTTTAGGAGGCTTGGCATTAGAAAACATTAAGTCAATATTTATTTCATTAATGCCGTTGATTATTCTCTTGCCTACATTAAATGATATGATTGGAGATTATGGCACAATTGTTTCATCCACATTTTCAACAATGCTGCATAAAGGAGAGGTGAAAAAAAAGTGGTGGACTCCAGAAGTGCAGGAAATGTTTATGCAAATTATTATTGTTGCAGGCATTACAGCGTTTCTCTCAGCAACAATTGCACTGGCAATTTCAAAATATTATGGCGCAGTGATAGATGCAGTATTTGCATTTAAAGTATTTTTTATTACAATTATAGATGTCATGGTTCTTGTGTGTTTGCTGTTTATCACGTCAATTTATGCAGGACTGTATTACTTTAATAAAAAAGAAGACCCTAATAATTTTCTTATTCCTATCACAACATCTATCGCAGATTTTGGGAACATGATTGTATTGACTGTGTTGATTATTCTATTCTTTTGATTTTCAGCTCAATTTATTTAAATCAACACGTATTTCTTACAGTTTATGCAACAAGACATAATTTTTTTTGATAAGAAAGGATTTATACCCTCAAGGGATACAATGACTATTGATGATTATCTAAGAGAATCTGAAACAAAATTAGCTATACTTGAGAGAGTTGCAAGAGACCCGCGACAAGTCGTTGTAGAACAATATCATCTTGATACAAGTGTAAGAGCTATAAAAGTCAACCCTGAAACTGCACAAAGATTTTATGATAGATTCCATACTGAACCATATGTTGGAATTGTTGCATCTCCAGAAGAGTATGCACGTATTTTAGCTAAACGTGATGGTAAAAACCCTACTGTTGTTGAAAAAGTCATACTCCTTCAAGAAATTCTTGGAAAACCTCTTCATTTAGAAGAACAAAAAATAAGGTTATGGGTTCCTTTTGTTAATGAAACGCAAAAGAGTTTACAACTTGATTTAGAATCAACTGCATGTCATGAGACAGTGCATTGTGTAATAAATCAGTTTAGTGAAAAAAATAGTTGGATACAGGCTGAAGAAGCTATTGCGTATGGATTTAAGGATAATTTCTCATATACTTATGCATTTCGAATGATTCCAATATTAAGAGCATATGACGTTTTTGTTCCCATTGCTGCAATCTCTGTATTAATTGGAGGTTTGTTCGCAGTAGAATCATGTTCTCATGATCCTGTTTATGCTATTAATCGTTTTGCATATGGTGCAACGTCTTCTTTTTCTAGTTTAGGTCTTTATTATTATGCATATGCTCTTTATGAATGTGAAAGAACGAGAAGATTTTTTAAAAGATGTGAACAACAAGGAATTAATCCATACTATGTTTTTTTGCGTTCTTTACCAGACGAATTTTCATCAAAAACACCAATTATGGGACAGTTAGAAAAAGCAAAAGACAATCTTCGATTTCAAATTATGTATCAAAGATTGCAAAATCCTTAATTCATTTCTTCAATATTTTTTTCAATACAGCTTCTTTGCCTTTCCAGTCAATAACTTCTTTGAGAACTTCTTCTAATGTTTCAACTGGAATTAATTTTATTTTGCTTGCTAATTTTTCATTAAGCACAATATCCTGCATATTGGATTTTGGCACAATGACTTTTTTCATTCCTGCATCAATTGCAGCTTCGACTTTTGCTGTCACACCGCCAACAGGCAATGCTTCTCCTCTCACAGACAAACTGCCAGTCATTGCATATTCTTGTTTAACTGGAACATCTTTTAGTGCAGATATAATTCCAACTGCAACTGCAATGCTTGCAGAATCTCCTTCTACACCTTCATACGTCTGCAGAAACTGCACGTAAATATCATATTTTTCTTTAATATCCTCGCCAAAATATTTTTTGATAATTGCAGAGACGTTT
>Ga0233425_10004500_pt1 | contig 23308 bp, 22 predicted proteins | sample Watercolumn_Towu_2_FD_181712 | JGI IMG/M metagenome (GOLD analysis project Ga0233425, IMG submission 181712) | Freshwater microbial communities from Lake Towuti, South Sulawesi, Indonesia - Watercolumn_Towuti2014_140_MG | ecosystem: Environmental > Aquatic > Freshwater > Lake | place... | reverse complement strand
ATAAACTGTTGCAATGCAAAATAATTTTGCTGTGGTGAAATTACCGATTGACGCAATAAAAAAATTATTCTGTAATTCTTAAAACCTCCTCAATGCTTAATATCCCCTCTTGCGCTCTCTGTAGAGCGATATCTCTTAGGGTAACCATGCCTTCTTTTTGGGCAACTTCATTAATGCCCTCATCGGACGGATTTTTATAAACCATGTTTTTGATACTTTCCGTAACTGGCAAAACCTCATGAATGCCAAATCTGCCAACCACTCCTCTTCCAGAGCACTTATCACAGCCTTCGGTCTTGTAAAATTTCGCTCCCTGCGGCGCTTTGATCTTATAGAGCAATTCAGCGGCAGGCGTAAACTCTCGCCGGCAGTGCGGGCAATTAATTCTCGCCAAACGCTGAGAAGTTACCATTTTCAAAGCGCTGGTCAAAAGAAACGGTTCGATTCCCATATCCAACAAACGAATCACCGCGCCGGCAGCATTATTGGTGTGGATCGTAGCCAACACCAATTGTCCGGTAATGGCCGCCTGAATAGCGATTTTGGCAGTTTCAGCATCGCGGATTTCTCCCACCATGATAATATCGATATCTTGTCTTAATTGATAACGCAAACCGGAGGCAAACGTTAAGCCGATATCAGGATTAACTTGCGTTTGCCTGACATGTTCCAATTTTCTCTCGATCGGATCTTCGAGCGTGGTCAAACTTTTTCCCGGCTCATTTAATTTGTTCAAAAAAGAAAATAAAGTAGTCGATTTTCCGGATCCGGTCGGGCCGGTTACCAAAATCAATCCAAACGGCTTAGAAACATTTTCGTCCACAATTTTAGCTTGCTCCATTGAAAAACCCAAATCCTCAAAACTTTTGTACTGATGAATGCTTTCCAAAATTCTCATTACCACGCATTCTCCGTACAATGTCGGAAAAACCGAAACGCGCAGATCAACATCCTTTTCTTTGACGCTGTATTTAATATTTCCTTCTTGCGGTCGAGGAATTCCGGTTACATCCAAATCCGATAAAACTTTGATTCTGGTTACAAAAGGTTGGACGATTTCTTTGGGCGCCTCAAAAGCCACCTTCAAAACACCGTCCACTCTGATTCTAATAATCAGTTTTTCTCTTCCGGGCTCAACATGAATATCGCTAGCGTTCTCTTTGATGGCGGCATTAATAACCCGATTGACCAGATTAATAGCGTCCGCATCCGGAGATATTACCATTTGGGATGAAGTAATGTCTCTAATTGGCATATATTTTTTTAAAAAACAAGTTTCCTCCTTGTTTTTATGTTAAAAAATTTTAATTCTAACTTTTGTTCCACGGGCCTTAACCGCATAAAAACCGGTCAACATTGCGCCATATTCCAACAAATTTTGCAAATCATTTTCTTGTTTTAATTTTACCATATTTTTATTTTTTGGTACATCCACCTCCTGGTTTTTCATTTCTTTGATTTTTTCCAAACCGCGAATCAGGGTCAAGGGTCCGGGCAGGCTTTCCAATTCCATTAAAATATCATTTTTCAATTTTAAATTTTCCAAAATCTCATTTTCTTGTTTTTCTCTTCCAACAACTATCAAAATTTTTCTTTGGTCAAAGTCCGCCCAAAAGACCCGACCGCTCTTAATAAGCTCGACATCTTCAACTCCGCAATTCGGCCAAAATTCAAAAAGTTGCAAAAGTCTCTGGCTGATTTCCGGATCAGTCAAAAGACAGCCTCCTCCGGGTGTGGCAAAACTGTCTAAATCGAATTTTTTTATCATTTCCATTTGCTCATCGCGCGAACGCCCCTTGATATGAAACAACTTGCCCCGATTAACCCAGTTTTCTTTTTCCGGTTTTGTTTCTGAAAGCAGCTTGGCGGACAAAGGTCGCAAAAGCAGATCATTGAGCCCGGAATACTCGGCGACAATCGACAAAGCTTCACGATTTTGAGACATGGGACGCTGGCCCAATACTTCGCCTGAAGCTACAAAATCATATCCCTCTTCTTCTTTGATGCATTTGGCATAACGAAACATCATACTGTGGCAATCAATGCACGGATTCATGTTTTTTCCATAGCCATATTTTGGATTTTTTACCATTTTCAAATGCTCTCCCGAAAAATCAACTTCCTTAAGCTCGATCCCCAATGAGCGGGCGGATACGCGCGCGTTAATAGTATTAAAAAAACAGCTCTTAAAACTTAAGCCCGTAACGCTTACTCCTTGATCCATCAAAACCTTGGCCGCCAAGAGCGAATCCAATCCGCCCGACAACAAAACTAATGCTTTAATTTTTTGAGACATACGAAATATTTAAAAATATCTTTCCACTTCGTTCTCCAAAACTTCCAAATCGCAATCACCCTGCATGTGACAAGCAAAAATTCCACCTTTCAAATTGGAAATTTTTTTATCTTGATCAAAAAGAAAATTAGCCACCATGCCGCTTCGCGCTCCGCTGCGACAAATAAAAATCACTTCCTTGCTCCAGTCAATTTCATTAACCCTGTTTTGAATTTCCTCCATGGGAATAAGCTTGGAATTTTTGACATGGATAATATCATATTCTTCTTTTTCGCGAACATCGATTATTTCAATGCTATCGCGATTCTTTAATTTTTCTACCAATTCTTTGGCATTGATATTGTTAACCATAATTTTACATCATTCATTTTCCACTTTCAGGATTATTAACCCCAAAATGCGCGGATTGTGAATATTTTTTTTACAAGACAAGTATTACCATAATTTTATACAATATGTCAAAGCAAGTCAAACATGGTCATGCATCTGGCAAAAACATTTTAATATCACGCAATCATCTTTACAATGCCGACTGATTAATATAAATTATAAGCATGAACTTTCGTCTTGTTTCAAATTTCAAACCAACCGGCGACCAGCCGCAAGCCATCAAAAAAATCATCACTGGTTTAAATAAAAAAATGCGCGACCAGACGCTTCTAGGCGTTACCGGATCGGGTAAGACTTTTACCATGGCGAACATCATATCGCAAATCCAAAAACCGACGCTCATTATTTCACACAATAAAACTTTGGCCGCTCAACTCTACGGAGAATTCCGGCATTTTTTCCCTGATAACGCCGTGCATTATTTCGTCTCCTACTACGACTACTACCAGCCGGAAGCCTATATCCCGCACACCGATACTTACATCGAAAAAGAAGCAACCATCAATGAAGAAATCGATCGCTTGCGTCATGCCGCCACTCAATCGCTCTTAAATCGCGATGACGTCATCATTGTCGCCAGCGTGTCCTGCATTTACGGCCTCGGGTCCAAAAAAGATTACGAAACCATGGGTGAAAAATTTTCTACCGGACAAAAAATCAAGAGAAACGACATCCTGAGAAAATTGGTAAAAATACAATACGAAAGAAATGACGCTTCTTTTTTGCGCGGACAATTCCGCGTCAAGGGAGAAGACATCTACATCCATCTGGCAACCGGCGAAGCCATCGTGCACATCGTCATGTTCGGCGACGAGATAGAAAAAATAAAAACTTACAGCATCCAACCGGACGGCAAAAAAAATCTCTGGATCAAGGAACTCAAAGAAAAAAACGCTCAAATTCTTTTGGCAATCAACATTCTTCCAGCCAAGCACTTTATGACTCCGGAAGAAAGAATGAAATTGGCTCTGGATGATATCCGACAAGAATTAAAACATCGCTTGAAAATATTATTAAAAAATAAAAAAATCACGGAAGCGGAAAGACTAGAAAGAAAAACTAATTACGATTTGGAAATGATGGAAGAACTGGGATACTGCAATGGAATTGAAAATTATTCCCGCCATCTCTCTGGCCGTGAAGAAGGTTCTCCGCCGGAAACCTTGGTTGATTTTTTTCCCCAGGATTTTCTAATGTTCATCGACGAATCACACGCCACCATTCCCCAAATCCGCGGCATGCACGCCGGCGACAAATCACGCAAGGAAACTTTGATTGATTTTGGATTTCGCCTGCCGAGCGCCAAAGATAATCGTCCGCTCAATTTTCAAGAATTTGACACGCGCATCAATCAAGTGGTCTATGTCAGCGCCACTCCCGGAGAATACGAACTAAAAAAATCAAAACAAATCGCCGAACAAATCATTCGTCCGACCGGACTGCTTGATCCGGAAGTCGAGGTGCGCAAAAATGAAAACCAAATTGAAAACTTGATTGAAGAAATCGAAGAAAGAGTCGCCAAAAAACAAAGAGTTTTGGTAACCACTCTCACCAAGAGAATGGCGGAAGAATTAACCGAGCATCTAGCCGGAGAAAAAATCAAAGTTCAATACCTGCATAGCGATGTGGAAACCTTAGAACGCGTTGAAATTTTGCGCGATCTAAGGGAAGGGAAATACGATGTCCTGGTCGGCATCAATTTGTTGCGTGAAGGCTTGGATCTTCCGGAAGTTTCACTGGTGGCGATTCTGGACGCCGATATCGCCGGCTTCCTTCGCAATGAAACGTCATTGATGCAGACTATGGGACGCGCGGCGCGGCATCAGGAAGGCAAGGTGATCATGTATGGCGACCGTATAACACCGGCCATGAAATACGCCATTTATGAAACCAATCGCAGAAGAAAACTGCAGATGGCCTACAACAAAAAACACAAAATCACTCCCCAGACCACTCAGGCAAAATTACACGATTCAATAATTTAAAAATCATCTCATTCTTTTTTTTCTCACGGCGCGATGATATTCAATCGCGAAACGATGAGCTTCGTCACGCACCCTTTTGATGACATGCAAAGCCGGCGAAGCCAACGGCAATTCTAAGGGCTTTTTTTGTCCTGGAAAAAAAATTTTATCCGGCGCCTTGGCTGAGCGCAACCCCTCCCCCTTGGATACCGCGATCACAGGAATATCCAATTTATATTTTTTTAAAATTCTGACAATAGTATTCAATTGCGCCTTGCCGCCATCCACGATAATAAGATCCGGAGAATTCCATATTTCTTTATCCTGAGATTTTTGATTTTGGGAAATTTCAAATTCTCTCAAATGCTCCGCTCTTCTCTCAATCACCTCTTTTAGCATCCAAACATCTCCCTCAAGCTCCTCGTTTCGAATTTTGAACCGTCGATATTCATTTTTATTCGGCTCGCCTCCTTCAAAAACCACCATCGATCCAACCGCGTCTTTCCCCTGCAAATTGGAAATATCATATCCTTCGATTCTCTGCGGCACTTTTGGCAATGCCAAAATTTTAGCCAACTCAACCACATCGGCCGCATATTTATCACCGATGCTCAAAATCCGAGAATGGCTCAAAATCTTTTTCAAATTCAAAAGTTGATATTTTAATCCGTTTATTTCTTGGCTCAAATCCGTCGTCGGTTTATTATTTTTTGTCGCTTTAAAAATTTCTTTTTCCAATTTCGCGATTTGTGATTCGTGATTTTTTATTATCTCTGATTTCCTTCCTTCCAAAAACAAAACAATCTGCTTTATTATTTTGCCATATTCCGCTTTCGTGATAAATTTTTCGCAACAACCCGGACATTTATTGATGCGGTAATACAAACAAGTTTTCTTGGGCAGATGCGCGCACGAACGATACGGCCAAATCTTGCGAACAATCTTCAAGGTCTCATAAACCGCGTCCGCGCTAACAAAAGGACCAAAAAATCTGCCGCTTTTGTCCAGATTGCGAGTCGCAAAAATTCGAGGATACTCGTCTTCAGTGGCAACTTTGATATAAATATATCTTTTATCATCGCGCATGACAATATTGTATTCCGGACTATGTTTTTTGATCAAATTCGCCTCCAAAAGAAGAGCCTCGATTTCCGAATCTACTTCGATCCATTCCACTTGATCGATTTTTTTTAGCATCGAAAATTTAGCCGGAGAATGATCTGCGCTCTCCCGCCAATAAGAACTGACGCGACTGCGCAAATCAACCGCCTTGCCCACATACAAAATCGTTCCCTTTTTATCCTTAAAAAGATAACACCCCGGATTTTTCGGTATATTTATTTTTTTAATCTCGTCTGAATTCATGCCAATATCTTAGCATAAATAATTCAATAATCAAACAAAAAAACATCCGAAAGTATTATTTATAATTCGGATGTTTTTTAAGCTATCTGATTTTGATTAATTTACGGAAATAGCTTGAACCGGACAAGAAGCTGCCGCGTCCTGAGCGCAAGTGGAATTATCCTGACTGATTACTTCTGATTTTCCAGCATCATCCATTCGGAAAACATCCGGACAAATCGATGCGCAAGCTCCGCATCCAATGCATAAATCATGACTGACTGAAATCATATTTTTTATAACACTAACAGATTTTACGCTGTTTTAAATTATTTTCTACAAAACGCAAATTCTGATATTGATTTTAAATATTAATACTACTATTATAAATAAACGAAATTTTGTTGTCAAAAATTATAATTGTTTAATATTTCATTCTGCTTTTTTTAATTTATTATTTTCATCCACATTTTAAAATGAAATCGGCTGCCCCTGCCCGAGCCGTCGCTTTCCGTCCGCGCCCGTTTGTGCGTCAAATAATTTTTATTCTATCTAACTCGATATGCTTTTATAAAATTTTCCTAATTTGCTTTTTTAAATCAGGAAGATCGTTTATTACGGTTTTCCAAACCTCTTTCTCGTCAATGTCAAAATACTCATGAATTAAAAAATTTCTCATATCGCCCATATCGCGCCAGGGAATATTTTTATGTTTTTGTTTAAAATCTTTAGAAATATTTTTAGTCGCCTCGCCGATAATTTCAAACCTTCTAACAATGGCATCAACAAAATATTGTTTGTTTAAAACATTCTTTTGACTAGCTTCTTTATAATATCTTTCAATCAATACAATACTGTCTAATATATGTTTTAAAAATATGTCATTATTTTTTTTCATAAATTTTAATCGCATCATTCATGATATATTTTTTTAAATGCGGATTCAAGGAACGATAAGTCAATAAATCAACTTTTCTTTTTAGCGCTTTTTCCAGGCTTCTTTTTAGTCTAACCATCACGAATAAACCGCCTGAATCCGGTGAAAATTTAATCAAAAAATCAATATCGCTATTTTTTTTATCATCACCACGCGCCATTGAGCCGAACAAAGAAGCGCTCAATACATTGTAATCATTAAATACCGGTATGCTTTTATTTTTTATTTCATCTACTTTTTTCATGCGCTTATTTTACTATGTTTAAATTTAAAAATCAAATCAAAATCTACTTCTTCAACTTATCATTTTCCACCAAATCAATTTCAAAATGAAATCGGCTGCCTCTGCCCGGTCCATCACTCTCGGCCCACACTCGTCCGCCATGCTCTTCCGCCATTTCCTTGGCAACATAAAGTCCAAGTCCGGTGCCTTCGGTGTGTACCAAAAATGTTCCGGTGCCGCGAGAGAATTTTTTAAAGAGGTGCGGCATGTCATCCGACTTGATGCCCATACCGGTATCCTCCACTGAGTAACGAATATAATTTTTATTCTTTTTTAAAATAACCTTGACGCTGCCCTTTTCCGTGTACTTAATCGCGTTATCCGTCAAGTTCATAATCACCTGCCTGATTTTTTCATTATCCAGCATGAGCGGCGGCAATTTGGTCTTAGGCGCCTCAATGATAAAATTAAGCCCTTTCTTTTGCGCCACTTGCGTCAATTCCTCAAAGACGCTCAAGACCGTGTCTTCCAATTGGCTCTCTTTGAATTCATACTGAATTCGTCCTGACTCGATGCGCGAAATGCTTAAAAGATCTTCCACCAACTGAATCAAACGCTCATTGGATTCGTAAACTTTTTTCAAAGCTTCGGTTTGAGGATTTTTCATCTTACCGAAATTACCGTCCAAAACCATGGAAATGTACCCCTTGATGACGGTCAGAGGCGTTCTGAGCTGATGAGAAGCAATGGAAATAAAATCACTCTTGGCCTCATCTAGTTTTTGCAATTTCTCATTGGCCTCGACCAATTCCCGAGTCGCTTTCCAAATCTCTTTTTCCAATTTGATATTAAAGTCTTTAACCTCTTTATAAAGTAAAGCGTTTTCGATCGCGATCGCCACCTGCACGCCGATAACTTTCAAAACATAAATATCTTCGTCATTGTACATTTCCCGAGATTCCTTTTCGCCTAAAACAATCATTCCCAAAATTTTCTTTTTAACGTTTAAAGGAATCATGATTTCAATATCCAGTTGATCGAATTGCTCGATCATTTTTTTGTACCGCCCCTTTTCTTTGACCTTCAGCTCGTCCACGATGATCGGATGCCCCAAAGATAAATATTTTTTCTCCAACTCGCTGTTTACCTTGATTCCCTTATATACATATCTTCCTGACCCGCTAAACTGCAAAAACTTTTCACTCGAACTATTATTATTATACTGCACGAAATATTCGTCCTTTTTTTCATTATAAATCAAAACCCCGACTGATTTGATGTGAAAAGTATTTTCAAAAGTATTGGTGATAAAACTATAAATCTTTTCCACTTCCAGAGTTGACTGCATTCTTTCGCTTAAATTGGCGATCACCTCTCGACTATCATACAAAGATGAGAAAAAATATTTATTGGCGATTTTGTGAAAATATTCTCGAACTGAAGGAAAGATAAAAACTGCTAATACAACAATCAACGCATCTTCAAAATAGGTGTCTACATCAAGAACAACATCAAAAATATATTGGAGAACTAATGATGGGATTAAAACCGACAGAACGGAAATTAAAAAAACGGTGTATTTGCGGAGAATTAATTTAATGTCCATGAGGCGGTGAACAATGATGGCATAAATAGTAAAAACTGCGTATGTTGACGCAAACATATTTCCATAAGGCTTAATTGGGATATCATACCACAAAAAATAATTAGTTGAACCTGTTAAAATACTTATCACCATCCCTATTAACATAAACTTTATTTGAGATTTTCTTCTCGGATCTGAAACTTTCATTGCCCTTAGCGAAAGCATGGCTCCATAAATAGTTAATCCCAAAAACATAAAAAGGAAGAATGGATAAGCATATCCTGGTTTTGGCCAAAAATTAAAATCAAACTCCTTTTCAATTCTTGTAACCATCAGTGAAGTTGGAAGAAGAAAAGTAAAAATAAATGCACTTACAATAGAAATATAGTATAATTTTTTCTGATTAGCATAAATATCCAAAAATATAATAACAACCCTAAAAAATGTAACTGGAATCCAAATCGCACCAAGCATTAATAATCTAGTCCATAATAAAGCCTTATTTGAATCAGTTTCAACTTGCCAAACAAAGTAAAAAAATGACCACGTAAATAAAGAAAGACACCAATAAAACAGACTTCTGTTCAACTTCTCTCTAGGATTTTTGTATATCACAAACAACCCCAAAAAAACACTCAGGACTACATTTATTAATGCACTAATTACATAATAATTCATATGTAATATTATAACACATTTTCTTAAAAAATAAAAAAGGTGACAACATGTTTGTCACCTTTAAGTAAGGTTTTAAAAAATTACTACCTTGTTGCTGTCGCAACCGGATGAATACCCCATGGCTCATTAAACACCTGGACGTTCTTCCCACCGGCACTGACAACCAACTCACCTAACTCTTTAGGTGTACGATAAATAATTTCCCAATTATACAATTTGCGCAAATATTCTGCGCTTACCGTTTCAGCCATATTGGAAACTATAATCGTTCCACCATCCTCAAGAAGTGACAAGGCGTTGCTAATAAGCTTTTTCGCAACCTTGCCGGGGAGATAGTCAAGAATCCCACAAAATTCAATTACGTTAAACTTTCTACCATCAAATTTTGTGATTAATTCCGAAATATCGCCCTGAACCCTTTCAATTCTGTTTTCAATGCCAGCATCACAAGCTCTTCCGTGCGCCACATTAAGAGATCTCTGTTCTGCGTCATAGAGAGTTAACGTAGTTTTTGTGTCTCCATCTTTCACGAGATCATGGATGGCATCAATGATTGGTTGCGCTGATCCGCATGCAATAGAAAGCGATTTTCCGCCACCTGTTTTTTTAAATAAATCCTTCACCATTCGATATCTGTTTCTTACAGATTGTCCATTTGGACAAGCAAGATGAAAGTTAGATAAAAAATCAGGTTTTGCCAAAAGTGGCCAAACTGTTTTGTTGGACAACTTGAAATGTCCAAAAGCATTGTAAACAATATCCAGCGCTGGTGCGTTTGCTACATTTTCACAAAATCTCTTCATGAGCTCTGAGCCTTTAGAAAAAAATAACGTTCTCATGAAAAAAATTTCTTTAAGCTTACAATCTGCAAAATTGCGACGAAAGCGAGCAAGAGTTTTTTCCTTGGTCTTTGGGTCCAGAAGTTTCTCAACATCATTTTTATCACCCCTATTAATAATTAGGGTAATTGTTTTTTCTTCAATGATGTTTGTTAAAATTCGTCCAAAAAAAGTCTCAAACAACCACCAAAAAAATACATAACAATATTCTGTTCCAACTGGTTTTAACACCTTAACTGCGCGCATTTCTTTCTCCTTTTTTTCACATTTTGCCAAATTTAATCCTTCGCCCCAACTCAATACTTCCGAAAATTCAAACAACATAAAATACCTCCTTTTTATAGAGTTAAGTTTTGAAAAAAATTTTTTTTATTAAAGGTTCAAAGCTAGTCAAAACACCACCTGCGAAGTAAAAAAGTGTTATTCTCACTAACACTTTTATAATAGCATATTTCCTAAAAAACTGCAAGTACAGTTACCTTAAAAAAATTTTATAAAAATTTTTATTTAATTTAAGCCAAAAAAGGTAAAAATATAATCTTTTTGTATAACCGGCTTCACGTGAAGCCGGTTTTTTCTTTTTTTACACCTGCCCCCCCCTCCCTTGACGTTAGCTCTAGGGAATGTTAATTTTTTATATCAATCAAGATCTGAAAAGTTTGCCTCTTTCAAGATAAAATGATGCGATTATAGTCATCCCTATTCCTCCCCTTTTGTTCAAAGGGGAGGTTAGGAGGGGTTTATAGATTTTGAAATAGTTTAAAACCCCCCCCCTTTTTTTTATCAAAGAAAGAAAGAAAGAAAGAAAGAAAGAAAGAAAGAATAATCAATCAATCATTGTCCTTTGATAAGCTAATACAATAATCAGATAATCTCATTAGTTCAATTACCAATCCAAAAGGAGGAAGGTAATTTCATTAGATTCAATTTGGATGAAATTGATAACTATTACCTTGGCATCACTGATCAAAAAATAATTTACAAAAACAAAGACAACATATTTTCTTTTTATCCAGAAGTTCTTTGGATTAGAATGCTTGATTTAAATCGTATACAAACATTAAATATGTCTGATTTCTCACAAAAATGGTCAAGTTTAGAATGGCACCAAACATTAGAAGGTTTGGCTCTGGCGCACACTAGCTCAATGAATCCTATTCAATCACTATATTACGCAAGCAACAAAATTTACCAGGCACATATTGCTAAAAAAATTGGAGTCAATGTTCCCGAATTCATTGTCAGCAACAATAAGGAAGAAATAACAAAATTTTTCAACAAACATGATAGTATAATCGCCAAACCACTTCATGGAGAAATTATCAAAAAACGAAACAATGACGATGAAATTTTGTATGCCAATATAATTTCAAAAGAAACTATAGATATTGCCAATGAAAAAGAAATCATGTCAACTCCAATTCTTTTTCAAGAATACATAAAAAAAGAACTGGAGTTAAGAGTAACAATTGTTGATAAAAAAATTTTTTCCTGTGCAATACATTCTCAATCTTCACACATTTCTTCAATCGACTGGAGAAGATACGACATAAAAAATACACCTCATTATATTTATGTTTTACCAAAAAACATAGAAGATAAATTATTACAAATAATGAAGCATTTTAATCTTATTTATGGCGCATTTGACCTAGTTAAGACAAAGAATGGTGAGTATTACTTTTTAGAAGTTAACCCAACTGGACAATGGTTGTGGATAGAAGAATTAACAGGACTAAAAATTAGTCAATCTATCGCTGAGTGGCTTATTTCCAATTAACAAATAAATTATAAAAATGTATTATTTAAATACCTTTTTATTTTAAGTTATTTAATATAATATTTTTTTGTAAAAACTTTTTTGGCAAAAACTTTTTCGTTTGACTAGTTGCTGTTTGAAATAATTTTTCTTTTTTTAATTGCTTATATATTTGAGAAAGATTATACCACCCAATCCAATTTCTCGGATTATCTTTGATAAACTTTTTATAATACAAAACAGCTTTTGAACATTCATCCATTTGACGATAAACATTGGCCAAATCTATACTCCTACCAGGATATTTAAATTTTCTTCCGGCTTTTTTGTAATAATCAAGAGCAATGGCAAACTTTTCGAGATGCAAATAAACCGTTCCTAATCCATGAATATTTTCTAATGTTTCACCAATTTGAATTATGGTAAATTCATATAACAAAATTACTATTTTAAAAATATTATTTTTTTCTTTTTTATTCTCTAATAGCGCCGCGTGCTGATCTAAAAATCTTGCTATATCAAGATACAGTTTTATGTTATTATTTTTTTTCAATTCTTTAATAAAAAATAGCGCTTCTTTTGATTTTATTTTTTTTTAAATAACAATAACGTTGGACAATATTTTGCTTATTGATAATTTAGTTGACATTTGATTTATTTTATGGAAAAATGATAACAACAATAAAAAATAATAAAAAAGGAAGTGAAACAATGAACGGTATCGAAGAAAAAATTCAACCTTTTCTTTTAAAATTTAGCGAGAAACCAATTAACGCAAGTGTAAACGGGGAACTGAATTGGAAGCCTGAGAACGATGCTATCGCGCGTCAAGTGAAAGATGCTACTCTTTATGGAACAACTTCTGGAGATTACGACTGGGAAGGACCAACAGGCGTCTCGTGCACTTAAAATTTAACCAAACGGCAAAAAACCGTTTGTTTTATTATAATATAAAAATTTTTTTTGTTCAATTATTTATTATTTTACTCAACCTTCAAATACTCCCACAATTCTCTCCCTTGTAGCACCGGCTTCACGTGAAGCCGGTTTTTTCTTTTTTGACGCTTTATTTCAAAAACTGAAAATAGAAATGCTGGGTATGATATTTCTATTTAGCCTTTACACGCAGTGAGTAAGTATTTACAATATTTATATTTTTGTTATAATTTCAACATATGAGTTTAACGCCAGAACAATTTAATAAACTAGTTACAAAAGAAGAGCATAACGAACTAAAAGAAACAATTGAAGGCATTAATAATAAAATAGATACGATTATCGATATCGTAGAAAATATTGCAACAGACATGAAAAATTTTAGAGAAGAGCAAGTTTCTAATCAAGCTGCCCATGATCGTTTTAATGATAATTTTCAAGCGATTAAAAATAAAAAGATAGACAAAATAATCACATCCCCAAGCATAGGCGTTTTATAAAAGTTATTTTTTATTTTTTACAACAATATTCAAATTTTCTTTAATGTTAGGTAATTTTAAAAAAATAACAGCTGCTGTATTTTAATGGCTGTTATTTTAAATAAACACGCTAAATTAATTTTACATCATCGCATGACAACAAAATCCTAAATATTACTCATCATATCTCCCACGGATAAATATTATTAACCTTATTTTCATAACCATCAATCCCAATAACATTAAATTTTTCCGGCTTATAGACATCGGAAAAATAATTCAAAGCTGATAAATTCACTCTGTTGAAATTTATCTTAACCTCAATCGGAATAATTTTATTTTTTTCTCTAACGATAAAATCAATTTCCTTTTTATCTTTCGTGCGCCAATAATAAATATTATCTCGTCCGTATTTTTTTACCAACTCGGCAAAGATGCTTGTTTCAAAAATATTACCAATCAACTCCTTTTGCAATCCCTTAAGCCATAGCATCTGCGCCAAGCCAGAATCGTAGAAAAATATTTTTGGCTGTTTGGAAAGTTCGCTTCTGATGTTTTTATGGTACGGACGAATAAGCTTAATAACATATGTCTGCTCCAAGATGAACAAATATTTTTCTATGGTCGGAACAGAGATATTACAAGTATTCGATAACTCCTTAACATTCAATAGCTGTCCACTTTGAGCTGCCAAAACCTCCAAAAGCTTATTGAAGTTGTCAATATTATCAATATTGGCCAATTCTTTAATATCTTTTCTCAGGTAAGTGTCAACAATCTGTTGCAAGCGCTTTTCTTTTAAATCCACTTCTTTGGTTAATGCCACTTTCGGATAACCGCCATTTAAAACAAAGTCTTTAAATAATCGTCTCAACTCTTCTTGTTTTTTTTCTGATACTTTCTGGATGGGATCGTAATAATATTCATTAAACTGCAAATACTCTTCAAAAGACAAATTAAATATTTCAAAATTAATCGTCCGTCCAACCAGTGAATCTTTAAATTTATTTTTTATTTCAAAACTCGAAGAGCCGGAAACTATCAACTTCAAATTCTTATGATGATCAGCAACCAGTTTCAAAAACTCGGAAGGATTATTCAGGTATTGAATTTCGTCAATAAAAATAAATGCTTTCTTTCCTGGCGCAAGCGCATGGCCCTCTTCTTTTAAGTGCGCCAAAAACTCATCAACTCCAGCATCCAAAATTCGCTTATACCGAGAATCTTCCAAATCAATATAATACACATCTTCTTTTTTCTTACTCAAGTAGTCTTTAAGCCACAACAATATATGCGTCTTGCCCACCTGTCTGGCACCATGCAAAACAATTACTTCCTCAAGATTAATAACTTTTAATAATTCTTCAATTATTTTTCGCTTATAAATCATATATTTTATCTTTATTACTATATTTTATATCAAACCAAAATTAAAGTCAAGTTTAATAAAAGTTTGACTAAAATAAAAATCAGGCATTTAATAATTTACCTGATTTTATGGATATTTTAATAATTTTTAGCTAATATTAAATAAATTTTCCAAATAAACTTATACCCAAAAACTATTTAAAAATAATCTTTGCGAAGCCAAATTTCCCAACCTTCAAAACAGACTGATTATCTTTTTTGGTTAAAACCTTTTGCCAATCGCTTTCTCGCTTTTGATTTATAGATACTCCGCCCTGTTCTATTTTTCTCTTGGCTTCCCCGTTGCTCTTTGACAAACCAGCCAATACGATAAACTCAACCAATCTAATGCTGTCTTTAGCAATGACAATTTCTTTCACTTCGCTTGGTGTTTCTTTATTTGATATCGTATGCACAAAATATTCCTGCGCTTTCTCCGCTTCTTCTTGTCCGTGATATATTTTTACGATTTCATAAGCCAAACGCATTTTGTAATCGCGAGGATTGGCGCCCTGAGACATGCTATCTTTTATTTTTGCTATTTCCGACATCGACACCTTGGTCAAAAGCTCAAGAGCTGGAACAATGACGCCATCAGACCACGACATCAATGCTCCATAAATATTTTTTGGCTCCTGATCCAAAAACACGGCATTACCTTCGCTTTTTCCCATTTTTTTGCCATCATCGTCAGCTAATAATTTCATGGTTAAAACCGTTTTGTCTTTCATTCCCAGCGCCTGCATCAAGTGTCGACCGGCCATCATATTAAACATCTGGTCATTGCCGCCGACTTCCAAATCAACATCCAGCTTAACGCTGTCATAGCCTTGGGCTATTGGATAAAAAAACTCATGAAGATGAATCGGTTTTTCTTCTTCTATTCTTTTTTGAAACATATCGCGTTGAATCATTTGCTGTACGGTAAAATTTGAAGATATTTCAATCAAATCGCTAAATGTCAATTTGCCCAACCAATCACTGTTATAAACAACACGCGCTTTATTCTCCCCTTCAAAATCCAAATAAACACTAGCCTGCTTTTGATACGTTCGACAATTCTCCAATACTGTTTCGCGGGTTAGTTTTTTTCTGGTCGCGGTTTTATCGGTTGGATCTCCAATCATTCCAGTAAAATCTCCAATCAAAAAAACAACCTCATGCCCCAAAGCTTGAAACTGCGACAATTTATTAATCAAAACCGCGTTGCCGACATGCAAAGACGGTGCAGTCGGATCAAAGCCTCCATAAAGACGGATTTTTTCCCCTTTCATCAACTGCTTTTTTAACTCTTCGCGCGAAGGATAAATTTTTTCCACCCCCCGATCTAGTAATTCATCAATTATTTTTTCATCTGTGATAACACTATTTTTCATATTATAATTTTAATTCTAAAAACTTGAATATTTAATTTATTATAACATAAAAATATTTTTTTTCAACCGATTACAAGGTCATGTTATTTAAATTTCAAAAATAAACACTTTTTAAATTTAAATAACAACATAATACTGATACTTGACATTATTTGATAATAGTGTAAAATGGTAATTGATACTTATTATTATAAACATTTAAATATTTTCTATGAGTATAGACACATTAAAACAACTTCTAATAGACCAGCGAAAAAATTTTTTAGCTAAAAATAACCTGATCAAGCGGGATCTTGCTGAAAAAAACAGTGATTTGATTGGCTCCAAGCAAATTATCGTGGTTACCGGCGTGCGTCGCGCCGGCAAGTCTTCTTTATTAAAATTATTAGCGGGAGAGATTTTGGCAAAAGGCGTCAGCGCGGAACAAATTTTTTATGTTAATTTTGACGATGAATTTTTTGTCAATTTTGACAAAAACGATTTCAATAACCTACTTAAAGCCTATTGGGAGATTGGAGAAACGAAAAAAAAAGTTTATTGTTTTTTTGATGAAATTCAAAATGTAAAATATTGGGAAAAATGGGTAAACAAGCTTCAGGAAACCGGAAAATTTAAAATTTTTGTCACCGGCTCAAACGCTACGTTATTATCAAGAGAAATCGCCACTTCGCTTACGGGTCGTAATTATCCGCTTGAAATATTTCCTTTTTCTTTTAAGGAATATTTACGATATCGTAAAATAGATTATTCCGGGCATTTGACTAGCGATGATGGGGTGGTTTTAAAAAAAGAACTCGATAAATATCTTCTCAGCGGAGGTTTTCCGGAATCTGTAAACAGTCAACTGAACATTCTCGATGAGTATTACAAAAATATTATTTATAAGGATATTGTCGCGCGCTATAAAATCAAAGAGATTGATAATTTTCGCGAATTGGCTTTTTATTTATTTTCTAATTTAACATCGCCAATGACCTTTCGGGGTTTGGCAACGATTTTTCTAGAGAAAAAAAATGAACTTTCATCAATGACAGTTAAAAAATTCATTACCTATCTGGAAAACAGTTATTTACTTTTTCAAGTCAAAAAATTTGAGCCAGCCATAAAAAAACAACTAGTAAATCCTTTTAAAATATACGGCGTTGATAATGGCATGGCGGGGGTGGTATCATTTTCGATTTCTGATAATTTTGGAGTATTTTATGAAAATTTAGTTTATTTGGAATTGCGCCGCAAAAAAAACAATCAAATTTTTTATTTTAAAGATAAATTTGAAACTGATTTTGTGGTGAAGAATAAAAAAGAACTTTCACTGTTGCAAGTTTCCTACGATCTAAGTAACACAAAAACCTTAGAGCGGGAAAATCGAGGCCTTAAAGAAGCGATGAATTGTTTAAAACAAAAAGAAGGATTGATTATTAATAACTATTTAGACAAAACGGAAAAAATAGACGGAGGTGTTATTCGGTATATTCCACTTTGGCGCTGGCTTTTGCAGTAGTCGTAAGATCACTTAGTGTCATTTCTCTTTTAGATTTTAATTACACCTCACATAAAACAAGCTACTTGTAATTAATATAGCTTTCTTTTTCTTCATGGCTCATATCATGAACATCTTTTTCGAATTTCAAATGATTTATTTCGTGCTTGATGAGTCTTTCAAAGCCTCCGGCACTATCTATATCCCATGGACATACAAATATTTTATTAGGCGGAGTATATGCCCCCCAAGTGCCAGAATGAACCCAGTAGCAAGTTATATCTTCATCAGACTGAATATCTACCTTGGGTAAATTAAACCAAAGATAGATCATTTTAATTGGATTAGGATAAAAAATTTTTAATTTCTTTTCTTTTAGCCAAAGCAAATTAACCAAGGTCCTATATGACCAACGCAAATCTTCTACAAAACTGTATTTGCAATAAATCATAATTTTAAAAAATTGATTTCGTGACGGATTACTGCATTGTCAGTCCCAAAACATCAGCCATTATGAACTTCACCAGTACATACGAAGAAAAGATGACAATCAGGCCAAAAACAGACCAGATGATTATTTGTTTTCCTTTTTCTATTCCGGCTGAATTGCCTCCGGCCATCATCCAAGTAAAGCCACCATAAACAAACATTACCAAAGCCAAAGATCCTACAATGCCAAGCACGCCTTTAATGACTTGGCCGATAAAGGTGTTGAGGTCTTTTACTCCTGTTCCTTCGAGAGGGTTATCTAATTTGACTGGTTCAGCAGGTTTTATACCATCTCCTGCTTCTGGTGCACTCGGGGTCGTGCCTGCTGCATCTGCTGTATATACTTTTCCGATAAAAATAAAATTAGAAATTAACAATACTAAAAAAACCAATGAAATTGAAAATATTTTCTTCATACTCTTTTTTAATAATTACATCTTAAGTATATCCTATTTTTTAAAATAAAAAAAGAGGAAGCGCTAACGCTTCCCCAGGGGTGATTATTTTTTTTCTTCAATTTCAAAATCAATAGTAACCTTTTCATTTAAAGAACAAAATTTTATACTTTTATTAACTATACCGCCATTGGGCAGTTTAGTCCTTATTCTCTCTCCTTTGGAATAATCCACATATTCACCATTGTCAACATACATAATATAAAAATCATTCGAAGTGTCCTTGGTAAAGGTTGTCGCTTTGCCGTTTCCGGCTTGCATAATCCAAGGACTGCACTCCTTGGGCTGTAATTCAATAGAATGCTTGCCAATACCCCAGGTTATCTCTTGCGGCTTGATTCGGATATGCTTGGTTGCTTCATCGCGCAACTCTTTGATCTTTTTGTTGTAAACATCTTTCTGTTCCAGCTCGTTTGCCAGGGCAATCAATTTTTGTCCCAGTTTTTCTCCGTAGGAAGAATCATATTCCATGGCCAAACGAAGATTGTTCAAGGTTCCGTCAACAGCAACAAAATCAGCGATGTTTTTTCCCTGAGAATTATCGTGTTCATAGACGAATTTGAAACATTCCAGGTGGGCGCTGTTTTGCTTGTTGAATTGGTCTTTACTGTAAGAAAGCACCAGATTCAACACTTCCCCCCTGGATCCGGGATTGAATTCCATGGTCTTTTGAGCATTGCGCAATGCTTCCTTGACTTGGTTTTTTTGAAGCAAGGGCAAAATGGATATTTTGTATTCATTGGCAATCTTGACTCCATAACCTTGGTCCAACCGAGTAGCATTACGAAAAGCGGTTTCAGCATCTCCGGTCCAACCCATCTTTTGATAGACTTTTCCGGCACGATAATGCACCTTGGCATCGGTCGGATCATCGATAATGGCTCTTTTGAGAAGTTGGCTCACTTCTCCGGAATAGCCTTCCAGTCCGGCCAGTTTTTCCGCTTTGTCAATGGCATCAGCCAAACAAAAATCAACGGAAACAAACAAAAAAACCAACAAAAAACCAATAGCCTTAAAAAAATTGTTGTTGTTTTTCATTCTAATTCCTCCCTTTCTGTTTTTGTTGTAAAAGTGCGATATTTTGTCTTGAAAAGGGCAACTTTTGAAGACATTGATTAATATGAAAAATTAACATTTCGCACAACAAATGTCAAGGGAGGATGTAAAGAAGCCATAAGAGCACAAAAAATGCCTAAAAATTTTAATTTTAATCAATAAAAACTTTATAAAAATAAAAAAAGAGGAAGCGCTAACGCTCCCTCAGGTTTGACATCAAGACCTCCGACTTGTATCAATTTTAAATTGCATTTGAAAATTTTCTTTCCCCACAATAAACACATTTTCTCCCTGGGGTGGGATGTCGTAGAAATAAAAGAACCTTTTTTCTCCAGGGGCAGAAGCCTGGTGAGAAAATTCCTGACCATTTTCATTAACAATCCAAAATGGCTTGGAAGATTCGTAAATAAACTTATCACCATTGTGCGCCCAAACAATTGGCTCTATTTCGGTGCTTACTCCCCATGGTATCATTTCTGTGGTCTTGGAAATTTTGAGACCAACTTTTGGGGAATTCTTTACGCTGGAGAGCTTACTAAGCATACGAAGCGGAACAAGCAGTGGTTCTTCCTGCGTATATGTGCTGTTTTCATTTGGCGGAGTTATGGCAATAAATAATTCACTGCCAATTTTAATATACTCCTTATCTCCTTGAAGCATTTGTTCATCAATTTGCGTTTTTCCATTTTTACCCAAACCAACAACGTTATACTTACTGCTGCCCTTTATCGCATGCTGCCATGCGACTACTTTTGTTCCCTTGGATATAAACTCATCCCGGGATATTTTAATATCCTGAATTGCTCGATACATGGTCATGATGTTTTCAAGTTCATAATCCATGGCTTTTTCACGAGCATTTTTCCGAGACAACAAGTGATATGCTGTCAATAGTCTTTTAGTGTTCTTGACATCCTCTGGAAATTTGGTTTGCCAGAGCACAAAAATAAAAAACAACACTGAAATGGAGTACAAAACCTTGTGCGTCTTGGGTCCTCCTTTTATGATCGCATAGGCCAAGCCTGCTCCTGGAATCAAAAACGAAAGCTCGAAAATCAAAGCTTGAGGAATATCTTTGGCCATTGGCAACCCAATAATCCCATTTACTCCTTCGAGGCTATTATACGCATTAACAAATGGCATATCACAATAATGGCCCAACACAATCCTAAAACCAACAAAAATACCTAGTCCCACTCCAAACCACCAAATTTTTTTCGAAAGACGCTTGGTGGCGCTATCTTCTTCAAGCTTTGTCAGTGTAATATCCAAAAGACAGATAAAAACTAACAAAGAAACAACAAACAACAATGGTGACAAAAACAAAATTTTCAAAACTATTGCCGCGCCTAAGGCTTTGAAGAACACGCTTTTGATGCGTTGAAATTCTGTTACTATCGTTGACATATTCTTCTCCTTATTTTATTTTGAAAAATTTTTTAAAGACTACCTGCCCGAATTCCATTAGAAGATCCACACTCATGATTCTTAAAAAATCCTTCATTCCGCTATGTTTATTATCATCACTGGAACTTTTTTCTTCTGGAACTTTGCCGGCCACGCTGGTGGAAATCAAGTTTTGACGTCTTTTTGTAACCGCGGCGTAAGCTGCAGCGGCCTCCTCTCTTAAAGCAATAGGCGTATAAACAAAGGCTGCCAGCCACAAAAAAATCGCAATGAAAATATGCGCCCAACTGGAATAATTATTTTTAGTTGGGATATCAACAGTTGATGCTATATTTTTTGTTCCAAACAAGACATAGTGCAACCCTTTTACTGCTTCGTTGTCAATTGATGCATTTTTAGTCGTTTTAACTACTTCATTAAAAGAACCAGATAAAACCGGTTCGCCAAAGCCGGCCAAAATAGCCGAGATGGTAAACACTAAAGCCAGAACATACAAAGCTCCCAAACGATAATTGTTATTGGAGCAGATTTCACCAATCAAATCTCCAACAAAATTACCAACCACTTCCAGGTAGCGAGCGGCCATGACAACTCCATAAATCACGGTAGCAACAAGCATCCAATACATCCAAAACGTATCATCGGACGCGAGCCAACCCATTGATAAAATAATACCCATGGCCAAAAAGCTGAAAAAAACTTTCCGCTCAACAAAAAAAGTCTTTACATTAATCGCCAGTATCCTTAATCTGACAAACGAAATCCTTACATCAATCGCCAGTATCCTTAATCTGACAAACGAAATCTTTATTTTTAACTTTCCTATAATCATTAATCTGGCAAACAAAATCCTTATCTTTTCCATGCTAACACCTCCTATCGCTTATTGCGATCCTTTGCATTAAAAAAATTAGCCAAAAATCCCCCGGGAACGTATTCCTTTTTTTTCACCGGATTATTTCTTGGTGGCCCTGAGAGAATTATCTCCTTTCTTTTATCTGAATCGATAACAAAAAAAAGAAATTCACGCTCTGCATCATTAAATGGTTGGGCTTGAAAACTATCAATAAAACCATTTTCATCAGTTTCTTGTGTGCTTTGTTTATTTTTTCCTTCTATGATTTTAACTCGACTCTTAATTCCTCTTCCCAGATTTGACAAAACTTGGATACTAAAATTATACTCACCGTTCTCGCCAACATGAACAACAACAATTTCAGCTACACCGGTGGCAACCTTTTTTTCTTTATCCTGCTGCGGTTGCGGTTGTGCTTGAGGCTGCGCTGCTGCTTCGTCATCTTTCTGCTTTGTGCCGCAATGCGGGCAATACTTAGTCCAATCTGGCAAGTTTTTACCGCACTGCTCATTAAAGCACTTAACCTTATTTGCTTTTGTCATAAAATCCTCCACGTGATTTAATTTTAAAGGTCTTCCAAAGATAAAAATCAAAAGCTTTATGTAATCATCATAGTGATGTCTGCGAAGTTGATTTTTTGCTGATTTTTCAGCAAATATATATAAAGCCCATTTTAAATCTGGACTTAAAAGTATAGCATATTTTGAGTTAAATGTCAATTTTAGCGAATCAAACGACGTAAAATGTAACCATGGAAGCATTCGATAAACGATTGTAAAATGTAACCATAAGCATTAATTTTAAGCTATGGTTAAAGAAAAAATGAGTATTTCCTCAAGGAAAGAGTATCTTTCCCAAGTTAAAAAGAGATATTTAAAAGCCAATAAAAAGGAAAAATCTGGCATGCTATCCGAGTTTGTTAAAAATACCGGATATAACGAGAAGTACGCAGTAAGAGTTTTGGCCGCAGGCCATGTTTACAAACCGAAATGTATCAATAGAAAAATACATTATACCTACACCAACGAAGATATTTACTGGTTGAAAAAAATATGGGAAATAATGGACTATCCCTGCGGACAGAGACTGGCTCCGCAGATGCCGGAAATTATTTCCAAATTAGTTCATTTCAAGGAATTGAATATTCCTGAGTCGACTCAGGAGAAATTAAAATATATGGGCTCATCCACTATCGATGACCGGCTGAAAAACTGCAAACTGAAAAATAGACGGAAGATAAATTCCACGACTAAGCCGGGCAGTCTGCTAAAAAAACAGATACCAATCAGAACAGCGAGCTGGAATGAGCAGCATATCGGTTTCTGTGAATTGGATACGGTAGCTCACTGCGG